>MDTG01057576.1_pt1 | contig 12196 bp, 13 predicted proteins | sample 811421 | NCBI WGS metagenome assembly MDTG01 (sample SAMN05326645, study PRJNA326480) | marine metagenome | isolation source: seawater | place: Pacific Ocean: South East | collected 2011
AAAATATTGATAGGTGAACAAAAGTGGGAGGAAATTAGGAATTTATCAGACAAAATTAACGTTGATCTTGATCATCCAAATGTAATCATTTCGCTAGCCTACGGGCTTGAACAAATGGGCGAAAGCAGCCAATCAGCTAAGCTACTCAATAGGCTCCGGAGTGCCAAGAATCCAGAAATGAACGATAGATTGTTAAAGGTCATTGACTGGAACCAAAGCCAAGTTTCTCTGAGAGCTGGAGATACAGCACTTGGGTGGAAGCTTTTTGGAAATAGGTTCTATTGGGATGGCTTTCCATCCGAGCATCGAACCTTTACCGTCCCAAGGCTTAAGAAAATTTATAAAGCCAGGGGTAAACGTGTCCTCCTATGGCGTGAACAAGGGCTAGGTGATGAGTTTCTGCATCTTATGTTGGTAAAGGAGTTTATTGAAAAGAGTAGTTGTGAAGTAATCATCGAACCTTGTGATCGACTAGTCGATATTCTAAAGATGTCCTTGCCTGAAGTTACAGTTAGGAAATCGACATTCGATCCCGCTAACTATTCTGCTACGTTACATGACTTTGATTATCACATACCCTTTGGAGACCTAGGCCCCTTGCTAAACTTTGGAGTAAAAGACTTTAGTGCGGCGAAACCTTATCTTAAGTTTGATGAGGAACTCAGACAGCGCAACAGTCTAAAAGCTTCCGAAGAAAAAATAATCGTTGGAATGGCATGGCGAAGCCAAATCAAAGTAAAGGAAAGGCAGGTCCATTACACCACCCTAAACGATTGGCAACCACTGTTTGAGTTGCCTAATGTAAAAGTTGTTAACCTCCAGTATGATAATATTGAGGACGATGTTGATAAATGTACTGAAGTTATCAAAGAAAATTTAATACGCTTAGACGTAGATTTAAAAAACGATATGCAGGCCGTCGCCAGTGTGATGGGCAATTGTGATGTAGTAATCGCTCCCTATAATGCAGTTCTTATGCAAGCATCTGCATTAGGAATTCCAACATTGTCATACGGTCTCGGCAATATGCCTATGGCCCTGGGTGTAGGCAGGGGAGTAGAGGAGTTTTCATATCCATGGTTTGTTACCAACAAAACCTTCAACAAAGACGAATTAGCTACTCATGAAATTATAAACAGAATTACCAATGCCGTAGAAACCGAAATTTGGAAAAAAAGTGGAGCCGATGAAAATGGGTCCATCTAATATTAAGCGAAATGTAATTTAGCCTTTCAAATGTCTAAGACGTAAAGCCCGGCCGTGACTTGGTTTCCTACTTCTTTTCGCAGGTCAAATGTAGAGAAGTGCGCCATTTCATAGCCAATGTCATTGCATAATCTTTCTATATAGCTTTTTGAATGACGGTATCGCATTTTCTTAGTAAGATGAAATCCGTCTATGTCGGAATGTTCCGTGGTGAAGACAAGCTTTGCCAACCTTTTGTTTCTTAACTTAATATTATTAAAAACTGAGTATAAGTCACCAATGTAGATAAAAACATCCGCAGCTATAAAGGTATCAAAATCTAACCGATTACTTTCAAGATATGTAGCAATATCATCGTGCTCTAAAACATCATAAATATTCTTTAACTTTGCTTGTTCGAGCATATTCGACGAAATATCTATTCCACGAAGGCTGGTACACCTGTCTGCTATCTCTACCCCCACTAAACCTGTTCCACAGCCTAAATCTAACACTGATCCTAATGAGGCCTTTTGATTCTCCAACAGCAGATTAGATATAATCTTGGGAGCGGTATATTCGAGGTCGCTGACTAGAGAGTTTTCAAATTTTGCCGCATAATTGTCGAAGAGACCCTCAACGTATTTATTTGGCGGCCTACTAGGTGTGAGTCCAGTCAGTGCAGAAAGAAAAAACTTTGCACTACTGTGTGATGCATCAAACTTAAGAACTTCTTCAAAATGAAAAATAGCCTCTTTGTCGCTACCCATATTATGAAATAAGACAGCCAAGTTATAATGGGCTCTTGTTGATTCAGGATTCAACTTTAATGCCTGAAAAAAGCTTTTTTTAGCTTGTTCCTTCTCACCAATTTTCTTCAGTATTATCCCAAGATAAATAAAAGCATCAATATTTTTTGGTTCTAACTTCAAAACATCAATAAACAAAAGATATGCTGTTTTTAAATTTTCCAGCTTTAAATGAATCAAACCCATTTCTAGGATAATGTTATGATCATTAGGCTCAACTTCTAAATATTTTTGATACGCAAATATAGCGGCATCATATGCTTTGTTTAATTTGTGGAAATTTCCTTTAAAATAATATAGTTTTGCAGACTTAGGGTATAATCTCAGAAGAGTTTGAAGTTTTTTTATTCCCTCGTCTATTTGTTTTGACGAATAAAACCGCTCCAAGGTTTCTAAGTCATCCTTTGGTGGCTCAAGTGACATTATTTAAAGCTACTCTTATATTTTCTGTCATATATATAGTAATATTGAAAAGAATACTGTTATTTTACAAACATATATTCAAATTTACACTACAATTTAAACGTTGATAGTAGTTATCATATACTTTGTAAAAATGCTTACCAAATACTACTTTTTTATCCTCATTTTCGAATAAGAGATAGTTGTAATATTGCATGATATCTGTATTAACTACTTCCGAGCCAACGTGGGTAAATTTATGAACGAACAAGAGATATTCTGGTCAGAAGAATTTGGAGTGGAGTATATAGGACGAAACTCCATGAATAGGTTATTGTCTGCCAATATTTCTTTTTTCAGTAGGGTACTTTTACGAACGGGGCACATTAAGTCAGTTTTAGAATTGGGATGTAATATTGGTGTTAATTTAAAAGCGCTTCAATCTTTGGATAATTCGCTACAATTAAACGGCATAGAGATTAATGAGAAAGCAGTGGAACTGGCAAAAGAAAACTTACCACTGGCATCATTCAAACAGGGAAGTATCATTGATCCTATCGATCAGAGGGTTGACCTTAGTTTTACAAAGACTGTTTTGATACATATACATCCTAATAGCTTAAAGCACGTGTATCGAAATCTCTATGAAAATTCCAACCGATATATTTTGATAGCTGAGTATTATAATCCTGTTCCTACATCAGTAGTGTATCGAGGACATCAGAATAAGCTCTTTAAAAGAGACTTTTGCGGTGAGATAATGGATCTATATTCAAATTTACAGTTAATAGATTACGGTTTTCTTTACCATCGGGATAATGTCTTCCCGCAAGATGATATTAACTGGTTTCTCTTAGAAAAATCTTAGAATTATGGGGGTGTAATGAAAATCGACGGGTCAGTTATACTGGTAACTGGTGGTACTGGTTCTTTCGGTTACTCGTTTTTAAAGCAAACTCTTAAAAATTTTAACCCTAATAAGATAATAATATTTTCGCGAGATGAAATGAAGCAATGGGAAATGGCGAAAGTATTTGGAGAAGACGATAGGATAAGGTTTTTCATAGGAGACGTGAGAGATTTTCAAAGATTGAAAAGAGCGTTTTCTGGAGTTGATCTAGTAATTCATGCTGCAGCAACAAAGATTGTTCCAACAGCTGAATATAATCCTTTTGAGTGTATTAAAACAAATATAAATGGTGCAATGAATGTTATTGATGCTGCATTAGATGCTGGTGTCAGTAAAGTTGTCGCGCTATCGACGGATAAAGCATCATCTCCGATTAATTTATATGGCGCCACAAAGCTAGCATCCGACAAACTGTTTGTGGCTGCAAATTCTTATGCGGGTGCAAGTGGTACTTTATTTAGTGTAGTTAGATATGGAAACGTGATGGGTTCGCGGGGTTCAGTGATTCCATTCTTTTATAAAATGAAAGACACGGGTGAACTGACAATTACTGACGAAAGAATGACCAGATTTATGATTACACTTGAGGAGGGAGTAGAACTAGTCTGGGATGCTATTGCTGACAGTGTTGGAGGTGAAATTTATATAAAAAAAATTCCTTCCATGAAAGTTATGGATATTGCAAAATGTATCTCACCTAAAGCTAAAGTAAAATTCGTTGGTATTCGGCCTGGTGAAAAGATCCATGAACAAATGATTGGTTTAGAGGATGCTCCTTATACATATGAATACGGTAGCTATTTTAAGATTTTGCCTGCTATTCACGAATGGCACAAAGATCCTAAGCGTATTAAGAATGGCAAACCAGTTCCAGATGGTTTTTCGTACACTAGTGATAATAATGATTTGTGGATGTCTAGCGAAGAATTAGCTAAGTGGATTTCTATTAACCTAGGTTAGCAAGTGGATGAATGAAACTGACGATGAAAGTATAGATTTTCTAGTTCTGGGCGGTACTGGTCTTGCAGGCTCGTCGATTGTTAAAGAGCTTAAAAGCAGAAACAAAAAGTTCAGATTTGCCTCCCGATGTGGAAAAGATATCAAAGTAGATGCAACAGCGTATGAGCCTCTTTCTGAACTTATTAAAGTTTTAAAACCCAAGAACGTGATAAATTGTGTGGCAGAGATAAATATTTCTTTTTGTGAATCGAATTTTGTTGAGACGTGGAGAAAAAATGTGGAAGTCGTCGTTAATCTATCTTATATGGCGCAGTGCTTTGATTTCAAGTTAGTTCAAATTTCAACAGATCATTATTTTACTGGTGATACCAAAGAAAAACATAATGAACAATTTCCAGTAGTGCTGTTGAATGCCTATGCGAAACAGAAATACTGCGCAGAAATTGCTGCTTCTCAAGCAACTAAAAATCTTATTTTGCGTACATCATTCACTGGAAACTCCTCTTATTCTAATGGTAGAGAAACTCTATGGTCTTGGGTGAGAAATGCATTGGACACAGGCAATGAGGTAACCTTATTCAGTGATGCATTTACTTCAACATTGGATAATATCAGCTTTGCAAAGTGTGTCGTGGATTTGATTGATACTGGTGCATCAGGCATCTTTAATGTGGCTTCATCGGATGTTTTTAGTAAGGAAGAATTTTTTTTGGAAGTAGCAAAGCAACTAGGAATTAATTATATCAATGCACAATCTGGGTCAGTAGTGAATTTAGCTACTGCAAGGGCAAATAACTTGGGATTATGCACAAAAAAAATAGAAAAGTCTTTAGGTTATTCGATGCCTGGATTAGAGGATGTAGTTGAAAGATTAATTCAGAATCACATAAATTCATGAATTCTATAGCGATTATACCGGCTCGTGGTGGCAGCAAAAGAATCCCCAGGAAAAATATTAAACCTTTTTGTGGAATCCCAATGATTTCCAGAACAATAAAAATGCTAATCTCAACTAACTTATTTGTTGGAGTTTACGTAAGTACTGAGGATGAGGAAATTGCATCTATTTCTGTAGAGGCCGGTGCAACTGTTCCATTTTTACGTTCCAATCTCTTGGCCGATGATTATATGCCTACAGTTCCCGTTATCGCCGATTGTATCCGTAGGATTAGTGGCATTAGTACAATAGAATGGGTCTGTTGTGTTTATCCATGTGCGCCAATGATAACAAAAGAAGATCTTCTTATCGGTTTGTCATTATTAGAGAAATCTGGATCAAACTTTTCTTATCCTGTCATCAAGTATCCCCACCCCGTTCAACGAAGATTAAGGTTTAGCGACTCTGGGAGAGTAACTTTTAGCGAGCCTGAGCACGAATTAACTAGAACGCAAGATTTAGAAGATTATTTTCACGACTCAGGCCAGTTTTACTGGGGAAGAAAGTCTGCATGGCTTCTAGAAAAAAAAATGCATAGTGATGGGGTTGCTTTCGAAATTGATAAATTAAATGCGATAGATATTGATCACCCAACAGATTGGGAAATTGCAGAGGCTATTTATGAAAATCGAACAAGGGGACCCTTTAATGAATGATAAAACAATAATGATTTCTAATAAAGCAGTTGGCGGTGCAAATCCTACTTATTTTATTGCCGATATTGCAGCAAACCACGATGGTGATCTGTCACGAGCTAAAGAATTAATATATTTGGCTGCGGAAGCGGGTGCAGACGCTGCAAAATTTCAACATTTTAAAGCTGAAACAATTGTAAGTGATAAGGAATTTAGGAAACTTGGCAGACAGTTGTCTCATCAATCTTCATGGTCGAAATCGGTTTTTGAAGTGTATAGTGATGCTAGTGTTTCTATCGATTGGAATATTGAATTAATTAATACGTGTAAAAAAGCTGAAATACACTTCTTTACTACACCATATGACTTGCAAATTGTAGATGAGATAGCCGCGGATGTTCCAGCCATTAAGATTGGTTCAGGCGATATTACTTGGTTGGATATGATCACTAAAGTTGCGAGTAAAGGGAAACCCTATATGCTAGCTACCGGCGCATCTAATCTTAAAGATGTAGAGACTGCAGTGGACCTTGCATTAAGCATTAACTCGGATCTAGTTCTAATGCAATGCAATACCAACTACACGGCAAGTCTAGATAATTTTAGATATATAAACTTAAATGTTTTGAAGACTTATTCGGAGCTTTTTTCTGATGCGGTATTGGGTTTAAGTGATCATACACCAGGCCATAGCACTGTTCTTGGTGCTGTTGCATTAGGCGCTAAGGTTATTGAGAAGCATTTTACTGATGACTGTTCTCGTCAGGGCCCAGACCATAAATTCTCAATGGACCCATATACTTGGAGGCAAATGGTTGACCGAACTAGAGAACTTGAGTTGGCACTAGGTGATGGCAAAAAAAATGTTGAAAGAAATGAGCGTGACACAGTAATTGTGCAAAGACGTTGTATTTGTGCCGCTAACGATCTTAAGAAAGGGATCAATCTAAAAGAAGAAGACCTAATGATGCTTCGGCCGGCACCAGAAGGCTCGCTTGAGCCATACAGAATTATTGAACTAATTGGAAAAAAGTTAAAAATTTCTAAAGTAGCTGGCGAAAAAATAACTTTAGAGGATCTGGAGTGATAGTTAATGGATGTTTCAATTATAGTGACATGCTATAACTACGAGCATTATATTCGCGATGCTATCCAGTCATGTTTATCGCAAAAAAGTTCTAAAATTAGCACAGAAATATTAGTTTTTGACGACGGAAGTACCGATAATTCTGCGAAGGTAGTTAGTTCGAATTTTGGTGATCGGGTTAAATATTTTCGCTTGGAAAATTCTGGTATAGAAAAAGTTGTAAATTTTGCTTCCGGTAAGGCATCTGGAAAGTATTTGTTAAGGTTAGATGCAGATGACTTATTATCTGAGGATTATCTAGGCATCGTAGAGAAAGAAGTTTTGGCAGGCAGAGAGATTATCTATACTGATTATTGGGAAATAGATTCCAATGGAGTCATTGGGCCACTGATAAGCTTGCCATCTTTTGATGAAGGTGAAATTCGGGCAAGAGGAGATTTTTTAGCAACAGGAATGTTAATAATGAAAAAAACATTTAATTCACTTGGTAAATACGATGAAAGAGTGAAAAATTCAGGCTTAGAAAATTACACTTTAATTCTAGATGCAATAGAAAATAATTGTGATTTTGTACACGTACCAGTTCCATCTTTTATGTATCGGTTGCATGGGGCTAGCATGTCTGCAAAACGTAGAGAGGAGATAGTAAGAAATGGGGAATTAATTTTCTTACAACGCAATCTCAAGAACTACTCCTTTGGCAAATTTCATCCATGGGCTGATAGGAGATAAAATGATGAAGATTTTAATTTTTGCCGCGCACCCAGACGATGATATTTTAGGTTGCGGCGGTATGATAGCTAAGAACGTTGAAAAAGGTTCGACTGTGAGAGTTGAATTCTTTGCTGAAGGCACGTCGTGTAGGTATGAAGATCCAAATGATACAGGCATAATAAGTAAATTAAATAAAAGGAACGAGTCAGGAATTGATGCTCTTCAGCACCTTGGAGTAGAACAATATAATTTTCATAATCTTCCCTGTGGCCGTCTTGATCAAATACCTCAGATTGAAATAAATAAAAAAATGGAAGCTGCTATTCTCGAGTTTTCACCAGACCTATTATTCACACATAGCCATACTGACACAAATGTAGATCATCGGATAATTAATTCTTGTTCGTTGATAGCGACAAGGCCAATTTCTGATATTAAGGTCAAAAAGCTTCTTGCATATGAAGTATTGTCGTCAACTGAATGGAAGTTTAACGATGTTTTCAAGCCGAACTACTTTATTTCACTAGATAAGAGCCATCTGAATGCTAAGATAAGTGCAATGGGTTTTTATGATACGGAAATGTATAAATACCCGCATCCGCGTTCAAATATAGGTATTGAAACTCTTGCACGTTACCGAGGTATGCAATGTGGCAGCTCTTTTGCCGAGGCATATTCATTAATCCGTGATTTTGAAATATGAAAATAGTTTGCTATGGATATCGAGACTGGGCGCTAAATATTTATCGTAACTTAAAGAAGCTCACTTCCTGCGAAATTATAATAAAAGGCCATGTTGATATAGATATTTCTTATTTGGATAATATTCGTCCCGATTATGTGCTTTTTTACGGTTGGAGTTGGAAGATACCGGCAACAGTGGTTAGTAGATATAAGTGTTTAATGTTGCATCCATCAGACCTTCCTAAATTCAGAGGAGGAAGTCCAATTCAAAATCAAATTTTGAATGGTTTAATTGACACTAAACTTTCTATTTTCCAAATCACAGATAAAATTGACGCCGGTCCTATTCTATCTAAAAGACCCCTTAGTTTAAGAGGTAATATGTCAGAGATACTTTCTAGGATTGAGGATATAGGAACTGAGGTTACTGTAGCTATTTTAAGTGGTGATTTTAAATTGTTGCCTCAAAATGAAAATGATGCTTCTTATTTTAAAAGGCGCCTCCCTGAAGAAAGTGAAATCACTTTTGAAGAAATTTCCAATGCAAGTGCATTAGAAATATACAATAAAGTTAGATGCCTTCAAGATCCCTATCCGAATGCGTTTATTCGAATGTCTGATGGGTCAAAGCTATATATTAAATCTGTTGAAACCGATGATGCTTGTAGTGATTAATAGAGACTGCAAAGTAACTACAGAAAAATAACCAACTAATATATGTAATCAAATGACGGTCTCAGTCATCTTTATTCTCAAGTTCTTTTTTAAGAGCAGCAACGTAAGCTTGCCGAGCTGTCTGATAAACAGCGATTTCAGACTTTATTTTATTCATTTGAACTTCAAGAAATTGTAGTGATGCGAATTGAGCTTTTCCGTTCTCTGATAAATCTTCTGTATTATATTCAATATCATCCAGTGTTATTTTGGGCATATGATCTTCCTTTTGTTCAGTCCTCTTCAAAGACAAAGCCTGCCTTTTTAGATATCACTTCCTTTTTGAGTTTGTCTATATGGTTCTGCCTTGCGCTCTGTAGTATTGCTTGAAAGCTTGTTAATTCTTTAATACGAGCTGTTGCAAATTTTAATAATGCGACACTAGTTTTAGTTTTTTCGCTTAAGTTATCGACATCATATTCTCTGTCGCCTAATTTTATTTTTGTAGCCATTAAATTTATTCACTGACTTCTATTTTTTTGAGTTCACTTTTGAGCGCGGTAGTGTAGCCTATGCGTGCTGTATCTGCAATTGCCAACTCGTTACTTAATTGTTGCAACTGTGCGTCCACAAACTGAAGGTTTGTTATCTGAGCTGTTGCATTTTCTGATAGTTCATTTAGCAAATACTCAGTGCCATCAATTGTTACTTTTTGTTCTTTTGCTTCGTTTGTCATAGATGTAAACTTTTCTTATTGTCAAAATTTTCATTATACTGTTAGGGGGCATGGATAATTAAATCAATAGGTGATTTTAGTAATAATATTCCACTGGGTTAAAGAAAAAATTACCGTTGCCTTTTACGTATAACTGTTGTTTGACAATTTTAATATATAACAATGAAAAGTTAAATTTATTACTTATAATTTTTAAATTAATAATTAAATCATTTGAGTTTTGTGTTTATGATGTTTCTTCTTTGAATACGAGTAGACCTTACTTCTCGTTTTTATTCCATTAAGTATAGCAGTCCTTTTAACCCTGTATCTTAAATGATGGGTTTATAATACGTAAAAGTAAAGTTACATTTTTAAAACATCGTTAAGATTACCAATTGATATTATGTTGAAAGCAATGTTCAAATTCAAAACATACGAAAGTGTGAAGTTTTTTTTAGGTCGGTCGCATTTTGGGTTCGTTGTAATAATCTTATCGGCTTGTAATAGCGATAAGTCTAAAGACGGAAGTGAGTTAAAGTTTTCTGGGCTTTCACCTGATTATATTCCTCCAAAAATAAGTTATGAATTTCCAAATACTATTGACCCTAATTTTAAAAAATTAGAGCCTTTATTAGAGGAGCCTTACTGGATCAGCGCTATGTTGATGTATGCTGGAGAGCGGGATGTCGGTCAAATGTTGGTGGCACATGATCGATTATTAAAATTTTCTTTTCCCTCAGAGGCTCCTGAATACCTTCCAGTTACTATATTAGGTTGGGCACCTGCTAACGAAAGTATGATGGTTGCCACCAGGGAAATTTTTAATGGAATAACAAGTATACTAGATATTAAAGTTGAGGAAACTGAAGTGGCGGAAGGGTTGAATAATTTTTCAGTTTCACAGAGTATTCAAGTAGGCGTTGCAGGTTTTAGTTATTTTCCAAACAACTTTTTTGAAATAGGTTCGGACATCTTTATAGCTAAAAACTACTCTAGTCCGCATTTCTTATCAAATGGTTTAACAAATTACGATTATGAGGTGCTATTGCATGAACTTGGACATGCAATGGGTTTAAAACATCCTTTTGAAGGCGATAGAAATAATACATTAACGTTGAGTATAAATGAGGATAAAACTATCTTCACAGCTATGTCATACAATGATGACCCATCAACCTTTGATGGTAAATTCAGACCTTTAGATTTGATGGCTTTAACAAAATTGTATGGGGTAAACCCTGAATTTAATAAGGCCGATGATATCTATGGTTTTAATAAAAACGGAGGTACTTTCATCATTGATGGAAATGGTATCGATACAATAATGGCGGAGGATTCGACGCAAAATATTTTTATAGACTTACGGCCCGGAACACATAGTCATAAGGGCCAGAAGTCAAACTTCATAACTGACTCAAACCAATTAACTATCGCCCATGGATCTGAATTGGAAAACGTAATAACAGGATTAGGGGATGATACAATAATCGGGAATTATCTTGACAATAAAATTATCTCTGCGGCGGGAGATGACAATATTTTTGCCGGCGAAGGTATCGACATTGTTTATCCAGGTTCTGGTAGGAATATAATTGATCTGTCAGAGGACACGCAGGTGATAGATAAAGTAATTTTAGAAAAAAATGAACAGAATGAGAGTTTCGACATTGTGTATGGTTTTTGTCAAGGAGCTGAAGGAGATATAATTGATTTGGCAAGTTATAGGGACATTGAATTAATGCTTCTACCAAATATAGACATTTTGGATGTTCCCATTGGCTATATAGATAATTGTATAGCAAGAGTTTTTGGTCAAAATTTGTTTGATGCTAAAATTTTAGAGACCCAATTTGATAGTATGGGATCTCTTCAGAGTTTAAATATTTCTAATAATAGCGCTGCAATATTTATCACTGCTAATTCTCAATCCACAGGTGAAATTCAAAATATTTATAATGTTTCCAACGATGGTGGATCAATAAATGTTACTCATTTGATGCAGTTGACGGGGAATTATCTAGATTTGGATAATTGGCATTCTGATAATTTTATTGTTTAATGAAATCTAGTACGTAAACCTTCACAAATAGTTATAAATTTAAATAAAGTCAGATGAATCTAGGCCATCAGCTGTAGATAAGCCAGTCAAAATAATAAGAGTATCACCAGCATTTACAGTACCACTTTTGTCTTCATCGATTACTACTAATGTATTGCCTTCACCCTTAAAATTATATTGTGCGTATATATCAATAGAAGTTGTTGGCAGTGATGCGTCTGCAGCAGTGATGAATGCAGCTAAATCAGCAGTGCTTGTACCATCTGCTTCAACATAGCTACCCACTGTAGCAATATCAATTTTATCATTTCCTGTAGAAAAATCAGTAATTGTATCAGCTGTAGCCTCAGTAATGCCTGTATCACCTGAGACGAAAACAAATGTGTCAGACTTTGACCCACCTGTAAGAGTATCTGCACCAGCTCTTCCAGTTATTGTATCA
>MDTG01162291.1_pt1 | contig 12196 bp, 10 predicted proteins | sample 811421 | NCBI WGS metagenome assembly MDTG01 (sample SAMN05326645, study PRJNA326480) | marine metagenome | isolation source: seawater | place: Pacific Ocean: South East | collected 2011
AGCACTTTCATAAGACTCAATTGCAGCCTCCCAATCACCCTGTGCCTGATATACAAGTCCCAAGTTATTAAGCGCTTCCGGATAATTTGATTTACTTATCAGTGCACTTGAGAAGCTACCGTCTGCAGCCTTTAGATCACCTAATTCTAGTTGTACTAGCCCGAGATTGTTAAGTAGCTCGGGATTTTTGGGCGCAATTTCAAGTGCTTTTTCAAAACTTTTTACTGCCTTTTTGAGATGACCTAACTCAAAATTAATAAGCCCAATGTTGTTCAACGCTTTAAGGTAGCTTGGGCGTTGCATTACAGCTTTTTGATAGCACTCCAAAGCTTCTGTAAGATTTCCATCGCCCTTAAAGGCGTTACCAAGATTAAAAAATGCTTCCGGATAAGTAGATTTTCTTTCGAGCGCCTTTCGAAAATGATCCTTTGCATACTCAACTTCGTTGGTTTCAAGAAAAATAGTGCCCAGATTATTATGTACTTCAGCGTTCCCAGGATTCGCTGTAAGAGCGTCATTATAACTTTGCACTGCAGCTTCCTGCTGACCCAACGCTGCAAAAGCAGCACCCCTCAAATTTAAAACAATATCAGAATTGGGATGAATCTCTAATAATTCAGAGGATTTCACAATCACACGTTCCAGTTTATTATTTTGAAAAAGCTTTAATAGTGCCTCAAACAATTCTCTAGGTGGGTGACGCAGATTGCTTTTACCTAGACGGCCAGCCAAACGCACGAAAGCTGGCTCATTAAATCCTAATGCGGTAGCCTGTTGTAAAGCTTTCAAAGCGGTAGGGTTATCCTTTATTTCCACAAGCGCGTCTATATAACTGAGCCAGATTTGCGAGATTGATTTTTCAACGTTCAAAGCTTTTTCGAAGTATGACAGGGCTTTACGAAAATCACTACTTGCCACTGCAATGAGACCTAGGTTGTAGTTCGCTTTAACGTGTTCACGGTCTTTTCCGAGTATTTCAATATAAATACTCTCAGCTTCAAGAAGCCGACCTTCTTTATGCGCCTTTACTCCATTTTGGAGGATATCTTCTATTGGGATCTCACGCATGACTTCATTCATTTCTAGGACAGTGGGTAAATTACAAAATAATTAAGTGTTCGTAATATGATATTTTATCATATTTTTCAAAAAAATTTTAATAAATAGATGGCTTTAGGATAGAGCTGCTGGTGGGTGATGAGAGACTCGAACTCCCGACATCTTCGGTGTAAACGAAGCGCTCTACCAACTGAGCTAATCACCCAATATTAGGTGGATTATCCAAAGCGTGAGGAAGGTTCAAGAGGCAACTGCAAAGAATTTCAAAATCCTAACACGTGAATTAGCCAATTCACGTAATAACCGATCGTATTGTCTCTTTGTCGAAATTACTGCCACAAAGCAAAATTACAGAATTCTGGTTCCTTAAATCTGCTTCGTGGGCAAGATATCCCGCATAAGCGAGACCAGCAGCACCTTCAACGATCATATTTTCTTTCCAAGCAAGTAGCTTAAGTGCCCTTGAAATTTCTTCTTCAGTACATTCTATCAATTGGTCAATAACTTCACCGGCTACAGGCAATGTAATCGAGTCCTCATCGACGCCCCCAGCGCATCCATCTGCTAGCGTATTTAGATGTTCTGTTTCTACAACTTTGCCAGCTCTTATACTCGCAGAAAGTGCTGCAGAATGCCTTGCGCTTACGCCAAAAACTTTCACCTCAGGCTTAGCTACTTTCAGCGCCGCGCCTATACCTGAAACAAGACCACCTCCACCTAGCGAGATAAAGACATTGTCAATCTCCGGTAATTGCTCCAATAATTCCAGTCCGATTGTACCTTGTCCGGCGATTACCATAGCATCATTGTAAGGTGACACATAGACATATTCGTCATTTTCAGAAAGTTGGCGCGCGCGTTGTTCCGCCAAACCTGAATCTCCGGGACTAAGGATCACTGCCGTGCCATAACTTTTGATCTTTTCGAGCTTGGCCTTCGCAACATTTTCCGGCAGGACTACAGTTAGAGAATGACCAGTGGTCATCGCTGCATGGGAGCAAGCAATCCCATGGTTGCCGGAGGAGGCTGTTATAACGGGCATATCAGTGGCTAGGCTGGTGAGCTTTGACATCGCGCCGCGTAGCTTGAAAGAGCCTGTCTTTTGAAAATTCTCAGTTTTGAAGAATAGCCCTGAGCCCTCACGAGAAGCAATACACATGGTTTTTGAAATATGCTTTCTAATTCTCGCTTGCGCTTCTTCACAAGATGCAGCTATCGTTGCGAGTGCTGTAGATGTGTACATTTCAATTCGCTCACAAGCTTAAAACTTTGATACAGATATAGCCTCTTTGTGCATTTGTAACAACCACCGTTTTTAAATCTATTTGCATTGAACAACAACATCTTGAAAAGATAGCGCCTCTAAAAGATTACAATCAGGATTTGAATCTAAAAATCGTCTTTCATCTTCTGACATCATAACAACAGCGATACATTAACCTCATGTAAAGTTATTTCCAAAGAGCAGCTTGTGGTCTTTGCGCACTAAACGAAGGAGATGGCTTTGTTTAATTGGGAACATCAGGTCTATTACTTGTTTATCGCGATGCTTATACTCCATTAGCCGGTTGCATCGTCCACACATTTTGCCATGCCTTACCGAACAAATGGTATCAGGAGGGTGTCGTTTTAGCTGCTACAGACTGTCTTAACTGGTTATCGTCAATCACTTGTCAAACTCAAAAGAGCTCACAAGCGCACTCAAACTACCACTAAGGGACCAAGCGATATAAAGTTCTTTCCCTATTTGTCAGGAGAGATTGTCGGGAAACTCTTCGCAATACAGGCGTTACTCCCAAGCAGCTTATCACCATAGGTTGCGGTAGCGCTTCTGTTTACTGGCTCCACGCACTTGCGACAGTTCTTAATTTACCTCTTGCTGTCCCCAGTAAAGTTGAATTCGGAGTAGCACTAGGTGTAGCACGCCTGGCTGTATGCGCAGTAACTGGTGCGAAGCCGGAGGAAATAACGACTAAACCTCAAACTGATAAAGTTATTTTACCCGATAAAAACCAGCAAGCCGCTTACGAAAAAGCCTATAAAAAAAAACTTTCCCAAACTAAAGGATTTACAACGACACACTATTTTTTGGGGTATTTCTCCCTGTAGTTTTATCGGTTCAAGTTCAACCAAACAAGGAAGCTTTAGATACTATAATCCGGGTGAGACCATTCTGGACAAACGCTTGGAAGACAATCTACGCTTTGCCGTTGTTTACTGGCATAGATTTGCGTGGGAGGGTAATGACCCTTTTGTGCTCCAACCTTTGAATGTCCCTGGCACCCATAAGACAGTATTAAAAATGCTCAGCTGAAAGCTGAAATAGCCTCTGATACGTTTGAAATTCCTGGCCAAGCGTATTTCTGCTGGCACAATGTTGATCTCCGCCCAGAGCAAGTAAATTTACTAAACAACCTCTCTACTCTTGACGAAATCACTGATTATGTCGGCCATAAAATGGAGACCGTTGGAAAAAACTCATTTGGGGTGCTGCCAACATGTTTAGCCACAGAAGATGGATGTCTGGTGCATCTACCAACCCCGATCCCGATATTTTTGCCTTCGCAGCTGCAACTGTAAAATCCTGTCTAGATGCAACCTATAAGCTTGGTAGAGAAAATTACGTTCTATTGGGAGGCCGTGAGAGGTTTGAAAAACTATTAAATACAAACCTAGGTTTAGAACTCGAACACATGGGGCGTTTCCTAAACATGGTGGTAGATTATAAGCATAAGATAGGATTTAAAGGGACAATTCTGGTTGAACGCAAACCGCAGGCACCGTCTAAACACCAATACGATTATGATACCGCAACTTGTATTGGCTTTTTAAGGAAATATAATTTCGAGAATGAGGTATAACTAATTTGGAACAAGGCCATGCAATCTTGGCAGGGCACTCATCCGAACATGAGATTGCTGTTACCTAGCAGAAGGAATGTTCGGCTCCATCGACATGAACAGATATGATTATAAATCCGGTTGGGATACCTATCAGTTCCCCAATAATATTCCTGAATTGCTTTGGTTTACTACCATATTCTGAAAGCTGTCGGCTTCTCGAGTGGTGGTACTAATTTTGATGCAAAATTAAGGCTCCAGTCTTTAGAATCCCGCTACTTGGGATTGAAAAGTCTGCAGCAAAAAAAAATGTTAGGGAGCGACCTCGGCGCAATAACTGAAAGCCTTTTATTTCTTGATAGCAATCCGGGGCCGCAATCTGGAAAGCAAGAAAATTTGGAAAATTACGTCAATAGATTTGTGTAAGTTTTATTTCGCTGCCTTAAGCGCTTCATAAAACTTTATTCGATAAATCTGCTTCCTTGCACATCATATTATTCTGTTAGTTGCACAAAGACCCCTAAAATGCAAAGTTTGGCTTAGTTTTAAATTTTTCTGTTAAAAGCCGCCGTATTTTCTATTTCAAATTTGCGCGTGGTTTGAGTTGGATTTACAAAATTATTAGGCGTCCAATTTAGTTGGTTTATAAAACAAGGCGTGCATAGATTTTTTCTCTAGCATACTTGGCGATTAAGTAGAAAAATCATCAACTAAAGCCTATAACTTAACAAGTTATGATAGGGAATTATGACAAAAAGTAAAAAAAAACATCCAAAATTGCACTTTTCTTTTTGGAATTAAAATTTGATGTGTTATGGGTTCAATTAAGCACGTTAAGTGCACTAATTTCGGATAGGGGTTCAAAATGAACAAACTTAAACTCGCAGCCATCGCGCTTTTTGGAGCAGTTATTTTGTCAGCATGCACGGACACACCTGCACCTGTTGATACGATGGTTACAGGAGAGGCAGCATCAAGCGGTAAGCTCTGATAATTGCTACGGATTTATAAAGTTCTATTAAGGGAATGCTGTAACAAAACAGCATTCCCTTTTTGTTTTTATACTTTATGTAGTGTTCCTGACAATTAGAATTTTGGCACGCCGAACTCATTCCAAACCAAAAGTTTTGGAATTTGGTCGAAATATGCATTAGAAAGATTGCTACTTAAGTAAAATTTTTATTTCGCAGCAGTAACTCCGACTTCAACCAAAAAATCAGGGCTTGCAAGACGAGCTGATTCAACACACGCGCGGCAAGGAGCTTGTCCCTTAGGAATCCAAGCGTCCCAGACCTTGTTCATATCTCCAAAGTCATCCATGGAGCAAAGCCAAATTGTGGCGGATAAAATTTTTGTTTTATCCGTGCCAACCTCTGCAAGTAATCCATCAATCTGATCTAGAATTGATTGGGTTTGTTCAGCAATACTTGCACCTGGAGCTTTGAGTGCGACCTGGCCGGCAAGATAAACCGTGGCATTATGTACAACAATTTGACTCATTCTATCGCCAGTGTGAAAGCGTTGGATGCTCATAATCAGTTCCTTTCATCTACTCTCATCAAGTTGGATTATCGCTGAAATAATAATACTTTAAAAGACAGAATTCTTTATGACTTAAATGCCATTACCATATTAGTCGAATTCTTGAAAACGATCTCCGAACTATTGAACCCTGCCTTCAGCATGATTTCGCTTAGCCGTGCTGGACCTGCTTGTGCACCGAGGGCAGCTGCAACTTTTTGGGACTTTGAAGTTGGCACGCATCCCATCGTGGAAAATGCATAATACATCTGGCCTATTTTATGCATATTTTGGCTAACATCGTCACCGGCACTTGGCTCAATCAAGACAACCCATCCACCATCCGACAGTTTTGAATGTGCATATTTAGCGGCACCTAAAGGATCTCCCATGTCGTGAAGGCAATCGAAGAAAGTAATTATGTCGTACACCCCATCATAACTTTCAGCATCACCAACAAAATAACGAAGGCGATCAGTAAGATTACAACGTATTGCTTCACTATTCGCTTCACCGATGGAAGGTTCATGAATGTCATAGCCAACAAACTCTGAGGACGTGTATTCAGATGCAAGTAACATTGTAGAAAGCCCCTTACCGCAACCAACATCACATAATCGCCCTCCTTCTTGAAGGATTTTCTCGACTTCTGGAATTTTTGGAATCCATTTCTGAATAAGATTAGTTTCATACGAGGGCTTAAAAAACCGCGCAGTGCCTTTAAAAACGCAAGGATGAAATTGACCGTAATCCACTCCGTCGCCAGATTTAAAGGCGGCCATCACTTTTTCTATACCGTGAACATTGCCTGCAAGAACGTCATAAGCGCCAATCATAAGTGACGGACTATCTTCATAGGCGAAAACAGCCTTCTGTTCATCTGACAAAAAAAATCTTTCAAAGGTTTCATCATGCGAGCAATAACCAGCTGCGCACATGGCGTAGAGCCATTCAAGCCCATAGCGCTCATCAATTTTTGCCGTATCGGCTAATACAGCACTCGAGCAGGGGCCCTTCTCAGCGAGCGCGTTAAATAGACCAAGTTCGTCTCCAATTCGCATCAGGGGAAGTATTGCGCAAGCTGAAACATTTTCCATAATTGACCACTGGAGCGCGCGAAGCTTTTCTTTATCAATGGGCACTAGCGGTCCTCCAAAATTTCAGGCTAACTAAATTTTATGTGACGAGAATAAACATATGCGAGCCGGACGAACAATAATATGTTTTAAATCTCATCAAAACTCAGAATTGGGGGAATAATAAATGTTGGAAGTAATTGGCAACGAAAAAGGAAAATCAAAAAGAAAACATAGCGCCATAAAAGGGAAATTCTAATTCGCCTTTTTCAATGCTCCAATCAAATTCCCACGTGTTTATTTATCATCTTCATCTTTCTTAAACAAAAAATCTATGTTGTGGTTAGCTCGTGCCGAAATAAAGCCTCCAATAATCAGCAAAATAATCGATAGCAAAAATCCCAAGGGAATTAAGCTGCGATCAAGTAATAAAGCGCCCTGGTGAATCAAAAAAGTCAAAATTAGGACAACAACGGATCCTAAATAGCAAATGTTGCGCATGTTTTTCTCCTGTGTTAGGCCCATCTTAACTTAGAAACGGCGCCGCGCAATATGCGTATTTAGCTACCAATTTTTCTAAATAATAAGATTTTTGTTATTCTCGTTCATAATTTCAAATGGAATTATGGCTAGGATAACTAATTTTAGTGCTATATTTACCAATCTTCACTAAGTCCCAGTAAGATTTGTGCAAACAACCTGACTTTGAGCCAATGCTGACATTGCCAAAAATCCTATCATTGAATTTAATAAGAGGGATTGCGCCGCCTGAAAAAGATAGCAACACTTCATCTGCCTCAAACAGTTCATTGACGCTCGCCGATTTTATTCTGCTTCATTATCACAAGTCGCCGCTATTTCATGCACAGATTTGCGGCTTTCTCCAAGGACACCTTGATCCGATATCAAAAGAATTCCGTCTTTAAGTATGAACACGTTTTACCCCAGCCCCTCTATAACATTACTCACATTATCAGCTATTATTACGGTTTCAAAACCCTTATCTCTTGTTTAAAAAACACCGCAGTAAAATAACCCCAGTGATAGTTTTTTACCAGTGTGTTTACGCTGTCATCGGGAATGAGAAAAACGCCCTAGACAATTTACCCATTAACGCCACGCGCCATAACCGCTGCTTTAATTACATGCACGTAAGGCACGCATTAAGCGTAAAAATGGTTTTGGCACTCCCTTGAATCTAGGGTGCTAAGTATTGTTGGCATACCTCGATTACATACGATAGGAACATAGCTGTTACTCAACCCTGATTTGCTGATCATATCATGCAACACGTTGAGTTTTAGCGAGGTCCATTTCTGGATTAAGACAATAGCTTTCCAAGGAATTGAAAAACCTTTCAAGATAACCTGCTAAATGAAAAAAAGCTCCATTAATAACAGTCATTACATCATATGTTATGTCCTAATGCATTAACCCCCAATCGATCATTGGTATAGTAGCCTCTGTAACCGGTATCAATTTGCCCGTCATCCAGGCGGCATCTTTGCTAAAGGCATGGCTCACTAAATCCTACTATGAAGAGTTTGTATCAATATTTTTTTTAATCTCACCACCAGACAATAACCATTGGATGTAATCTTCTGGGTACGACTTACAAAGATCCTCAAAACGGGAGATGTTTTCAACGCTCCAAGAGTCTTCCCACTGACCGTTCTTGCCTCGCGCAAAGAATTGTGAGTTATTTTTCCATAGCTTTGCATCCGCGCCAGGAACAAGGTCATCCGCCTTTTCTTTCATGGAACTGAAAGTAGCAGCTTTAACAAGATCTGGGAAAATCACTTCATCGATCTCAATGTTCAAGAAATTAGATATTTTCCTCATTTCTCCAGCGAGATTTGCCTTTAGCTGGCTATAATGGAGGAATAAAATGTTTTCTTGCTCCCTATGCCGCCAAAATGTTTGGCCATGATGCAAAGCTGACCAGTAAGGATACCCATCGCGCTCCCAATCAAAAAAACCTTGTGTTAGCCATATCTTTAGGCGTTCCTCATCATTTTCGGCCAAAAGATCCGTGACAGTTGAAGCGTTACCCATTTCTGCAGCCAAAGCTCGCTCCGTTTCCACATCGGTATTCGCCTGATGACTCATCATTGATTCAAAAACATCGCGCGGGTCGCGAGCAACATAAAGGTATTTAGCATCATCTTTCCAATTCAAACCATCGAGTGGCGTGTGTGTCTTTAAGATGCGCCTGTGATTTTGTGCCGCCAGATACTTATGCATAACCTCTTTAGTATCAGTGACTAGATCAATCCAAGGCGACAATTCGTTCAGAGGTGCAGGAAATATTGTATTTTGAAAGACTAATAGCGCGGCAATCATTTGCGTCCAAGTCGTCCCAGATTTGTAACAGGTACAAACGTAAATATCACCAGGACGAGTATCAAAACCGACCCAACGCTCAGAATCCCAATCAACGTGCTGGTATCGCTTTATGGGATAATTTTCAATCATAGTCTTTGACATGTCTACCTATTTCATTACCACGGGCATCGCGAAAATAAGACTAGCAAAGTCCTGATGGTTGTCTATAATAATGATGTTTTTGAATTGTGAAGCAATTACAACTAATTCAAATTCGGCCTCTAAATATAAACTAAACCATAGCTTTTCGCGGGCCTGCAAACTTGATTGGTCTTAATTTTAAATAGAGTGGAGTTTAGATGAATTATAAAAATAGAAAATTGATGCTTTGTTAAAAAAACACCACAGACTCTTATATTATTTTACCTATACAAAGGCGCTGATAAAGAAATTTATGAATGAGATGTTGAGCAGAGCATTGTCACTCTAATCCTTTTGGTAAGCCAGGTAGCTAATCTGTCTTTTCAATAAAGGATTGTAGGCTAAAAGGAAAAGGCCTTGAGTTAAATGAAAGTGGTACTTGTCAATCCTGAAATACCCCACAATGCTGGTTCGATTGGACGCACCTGCGTTGCTTTAGAGTTGGAGTTAATTTTAATCAAACCTTACGGTTTTTCACTAGAAGAAAAAACTGTTTCACGATCTGGAACCCGTTATTGGAAAAACGTAAACCTATCTGAATACGAAAGCTGGAAGCAATTTCTAAATTGTCATCAACCTAGACGTGACCACTTATACTTTTTTGAAGAGTATGGTAAAAAAAGCTTCTATTCTCCTGATTATCAATTGGAGGCTTATTTGGTTTTCGGATGCGAAAGCGTTGGATTATCAAAAGATATCTTAGATGGTATGGCCGATAGAGTGTTTCAAATTCCGATGTTAAACCCTGCAGTAAAGTCTCTCAATTTGGCAAATGCCGCTACGGCAGCTATTTATCAAGCGATGAGAGGTCAGTTTAGTAAATGATAAAATGTAAAGAGAAAATCGGTTGAACGAAATTAAGGTGTTTTATAAGGCGAGCATCATCCAATTTTTTTTTAAGAGAATAAAATAACAAACCCACCGCGTATCCCACGAGTTTCTAAATATGTATGGGTTTCTGACGCTTTCTTAGGAACGCAGGTTTTGGCAACTCAAGGTTTGATAATACCCATATCTTTAAAACTTTTTTGTTCATCTAATTTCTCGCGCAAACAATCACAGTACCGCGCCCGGGTATGTCAAAAATGTATTTCTCTTAATGATATGAGGATGAGGGTTACAGTATTAGTCCTTATTTAGCTTTGGCTCAATCATTAGGGGCTTTCGTTTCTTTTCTACGACATCCTCAGAATAAATATCAACTTGATCTTGATAAAGTTTTTTCTTTATATCATGAAGTTCGAATAAAATTTTAATAAAAGCTAACATAAAAAAAGAAACAATAAGCATGTAAATACCAACATCAATATTGCGATTAAAACTAATTGCCGACAACATTTCATCTGAACCAAAGAGTCTAATGAAAATTCCAAAAACTGAACTTAGAAAATAAAGCCAGCCAATCACAAAAAGCACAATTCGAAGCATCTTTTATCCTTAATCAATAAAAATTTAGAGCTGGAAATCCAACATCTTCAAGAATGCTGTAAAGATGGAGTTATCAGGTAAGTCCCTTAACGGCAATGGCCTTACGTCAGTTCCAATCCGCCGTATGCAAGGATAATTTCTCCCATCGTTTCAGCTCTTTCACCTTTGTCATAGGAAGTAATAAAAGTATGATTAGCAGGTTTATTATCTAGCCACGAAAATGCCTAAGATTAACGCAATCTAAAATTATGTGGAGCTAATTTACAAAATTACAGGAAGAATGATTTGAATATTTGGCGTGTTTGCTTAATCTGATCCTCTTTGCAATACAATCCCTGAAAATGCTTGAGTTCGGTTTTCTCCATATGCCTCTAAAAGCGGCGTCTCGCTGTCTAACCAATTTAAACCAGCTAAAATGTCGTCTGCGCGTTCTTCGATGGTATCGTAAGCGTGAATCGAAACCAATTCATTGCCATCTAATGCCAGAATCTGCAAAAATACTGAATTTGAATTATCGAAAGACCGAAGTGCATCATAGAGTTGGTCGACACAACCTGATTTAGCTTTGAAGCGCGTTACTATTTTTAATAGCGGCACGAATTAACTCCAATTTTTTTCTCACGATAACGCGCAAAGCTTAGCGGGCAAATAAAGTTTTTGTTTGTATTAGAGATCTGGCAGATCGCGATGGTTTTTGCACCTAAACTGGTGACCGTATAACTGAGGCGAAACTAGGATAGAAAAATTACCATAACGGTCTTTAAACAAAAACAAACCGTCAAAAACGCCGGATAGGCACTGCCGGACACAAGTTAACCTGACAAAGGCTTTTATTCACGGCAAACCAAACAAGTCCCTTTGGAAAGAACTTTTGCGGTTAGGAAAAATCGGACACGGATTATATTTTAATTGATAAATCACATTGCTGTGACAGGTCGTCTCTGTGACAGCTCGCCATCCTGAATTTTGATTTAAATTTGGCATCATAACAAAGTCAGTTATTTTTTTAAATGACTGTCAGCCTCTGTGCGTCATGGCTGTCCCGACAATCCAGAGCAGCACAGAGGCAACTAAATATCAGTCAGCTTCATTATTCAAAAACACTCCAATTCAGCTCAGATCCGCCGCGTTGCACATTAATTGCCAAGGGGAAACTCTAACTACTGCGATTTTACCCAGTGAAAAATGCCTGTCAGTTCCGAATCGATCTGCGATTGGGAATTCCTCAAGGAATTGGAATGATCATCGCTTTATCTATTCCACTACAACATAATGGTGGCGACTGGACTAATCCTAGCGTTCTTATTTTTAGCTTTCTCAGACTTTTGCCTATCACAACAGATGCTTTTATTGTGGAAAAAAATAAAGCGTAAGAAAAACCAGCCACTAAGACAACCCGCAAAAAATGACGCAATAAAGGCAGAAGTTGATTTGAGTAACGGCACATTTTATCACATTCGTTATTGTCATAAGAGCCCGCAAGACAATGAGGATGTGTTAATCAAGCTAAATCACAACTCCGCTTAATCGACTCAGTTCAGCGGTAAAGAGGCCGCTACGCTGGGCCTCTTGACAGCCGCACTTTCCTCGATTTGCTTGTTTTCATGCAAACTGGGGTGTAAAAAAGGTTTGATCGCGCAAATGCAAAAAAACCCGTTAAATCAATGGTCGGGACGGCAAGATTCGAACTTGCGACCTACGGTACCCAAAACCGTCGCGCTACCAGGCTGCGCTACGCCCCGACTG
>MDTG01042743.1_pt1 | contig 12195 bp, 15 predicted proteins | sample 811421 | NCBI WGS metagenome assembly MDTG01 (sample SAMN05326645, study PRJNA326480) | marine metagenome | isolation source: seawater | place: Pacific Ocean: South East | collected 2011
GAGAAAGCGTGGGCAAAGTAGCAACAAAAGCCTTACGTAATGCTGGTATGGTTCCTTGCGTTATATACGGAGGAGAAAACCCGATACATTTTTCAGCAGAAGAAAAAGCATTTAGAAATTTGGTATATACTCCAAACGTTTATACAGCAACGATTGACGTTGATGGAAAAAAAATACCAACCATTTTACAAGACATTCAGTTTCACCCTGTAACAGATGAAATTATTCATGTAGATTTTTATCAATTATTTGAAGATAAAGAAATTACAATGAAGATTCCTGTAAAATTAACAGGAACTTCTCCGGGGGTTTTAAATGGAGGTTCTTTGCGTTTTACCAATCGTAAATTAAAAGTAAAAGCATTGCCATCCAATTTACCAGATTTTATATCTGCAGATATTTCTGAGTTAAGAATTGGAAGTAAGTTACTGATCTCTTCGCTATTCAATGATGTGTATACATTTATGCACCCAGACAATACGGTTGTTGTTCAGGTAAGAACTTCTCGTAATGCATCTGAAGAAGAAGAAGCTGAAGCAGAAGCAGAAGCAACAGAAGCTGCAACAGAAGCTGTAGCAGAAGTAACTGCAACGGAATAAATTTTGCAATGATATCATATAAAAAAGCGTTACAAATTTGTAACGCTTTTTTATGTTAGTATTTTTATGAAGTGAACTTCATAAACTTTTTTCTAATATATTTGTGACAAAAGTTGAATTTAAGGAAAGATCGATGAAGAAATTTTTAATTGTTGGTTTAGGAAATATTGGCAAAGAGTATATAAATCCCCGACATAATATTGGGTTTAAAATTTTGGATAAAGTGGCTCAAGAAAACAACCTCACTTTTGAAACCTTAAAGCTAGGAGATGTCGCAACCTACAAAATTAAAGGGCGCACACTTATTCTTTTAAAACCAAGTACATTTATGAACTTAAGCGGTAAAGCACTAAAATACTGGATGGGTAAAGAGAAAATTCCCCTAGAGAATGTTTTAGTAGTTACAGATGATGTAAACATCGACTTTGGGGTTATTCGATTAAAAGCAAAAGGATCTGCTGGAGGGCACAATGGGATGAAAGATATTCAAGATAAATTAAAGACCCAACAATATGCACGCTTCAGGTTTGGTATTGGGGGAACTTATAGGAAAGGAAGACAAGTAGATTTTGTTTTGGGAGAATGGACCAAGGAAGAAACGAGTCAATTGATAGAAAGGTTGCCCATATCATCAAAAATAATCACTTCTTTCGGAACTGCAGGTTTGGAAAATACAATGAATACCTTTAATGGGAAATAAGAAGCTACTATCCTAGTATATTAAAAGGCTAAGCAGGCTAATTTAGACCACTTTTCCTTTTTTATGCTTGTTATATTAGTTTTTTTTAAAGTGAATAGCTTTTTTAATCTCAGTGGTTATGGGGTCAACAATTTGTTCAGCTTCTTGAGATAAAACAAGAGAGGTCTCATTAAATGTAACGACATTAAATGTACCGTTTATAAAATCTCCCACAGAAGAACTAAATTTAATGGTATTGTTTGTGGTGTCTATTTCAAAAGATCCAGAAGTATCAAGGACTATAATTGAAGCATCTGTTACGCTTTTTCCAACAGCAGGAGTTACTGTAGATGTAGCTCTATATTGACCCGCTGCTGTAAACGTCTCATTTTCAGTTAGCTCAAAATCAATTTGAAAGGTATCTCCTATGCTTGTAGAGGTAGCAACGTCAATAGGTACGATAACACCACTAACCTCTGTTTTAGAGGTTACTTTTGTGTCTACATTAAAACTAGTAATACTGTATATTCCAGCAATATTAGCATTTGATAAAATAATCGTTGGCTCTTCAGAATCATTGCTACAATTAGTGATTAAGGTAGAAATAAACAGCACAATAATAATTTTTAAAGATTTCATAGGATTTAATTTTTAAGAGTTAATAATATCTTTAAACAGTCGGGTTTTTTAGAAAAATTAATTTTCATGAGCAAACCATTCGGCAAAACATGTTTCTGTTTCTTGAAGCTTAAGAGAATGCAATTTAATATTTTTTGACAATCTTTTTTTTATTTTTTCAGCAAAATCAATCACCAACATTTCACTTGTTGGCTGATAGTCAACTAATATAACATGATGGTCTCTTTTTATGAGCTCATTAGCCAAATCAATATGAGGCGTATTTTTATTAAAAACTGTTGCATGATCAAAAACATCTACAATTTCTTCATTAACGATTTTCTTTAAATCACCAAAATCAATGACCATTCCAAATTTTACATTGGTATGATCTTCAATTGGTTTTCCAGAAACTGTTACAGAAAGTTTGTAAGAGTGGCCGTGAATGTTTTTACATTTTCCATTATAACCATATAAGGCATGCCCTGTTTCAAAATTAAACTGTTTGGTAATTCTAATTGTGCTCATTAACGTTTGTTTCTGTAGTTGTTGTTTTTAAATTTGTTGTAAAAGTAAATAATAACTAGTCCTATTGCCAATACTATAAATAAATAATCTCCTCCCATTTTGTTACTTTATGTTATTCATCGACTAAAAAATCTTGTAAAACGTCTGCAATTTTTCTAGTATCAGATAATTGCGGAATCTTATTTTGCCCCCCAAATTTACCAATAGATTTCATATATGCATGAAAGCCTCCTTTTTTAATTTTCCTGATAACAAGAGGACGTAAAATTTTCCCTTCAATCAAGTCAAAATAATAAATGTTTTGTGTTTGCATAGAGGCATCAATTTTAGCAGCAAATACTTCTAAATTTTCTGGCTCATTTTCAAATTCTATAAACCATTCATGATAAGGTAATCCGCTTTTAGGGTTCACTTGTGGTGCCACTGTAAATTCACTAATATTAATCGTTGTTCCTAAAATTGAATCATTCAACGCTTTTTCTACTTCCTTTCCAATAACATGTTCTCCAAAGGCAGAGATAAAATGTTTGATTCTTCCAGTAACTATGATGCGATATGGTTCTGTAGATGTAAATTCTACAGTATCTCCAATATTATATCCCCAAAGGCCTGCTGTAGTATTTAAAATAATAACATAATTCACGCCAACTTTTACATCTTTTATAGAAATTCTTGTTGGGTTTTCGGTAAAGAATTCATCTGCAGGAATAAATTCATAGAAAATACCTGAATCTAATTGCAGTAACATTCCTTTTGCTGTTTGAGAATCTTGGTAGGCTATAAATCCTTCTGAAGCTGGATATAATTCTATATAATCGATCTTTTTACCAATTAAACTCTCGAATTTGTTTTTATAGGGTTCAAAATTTACACCCCCATAAATGAAAAAATTGAAGTTTGGAAATAATTCTGAAATTGATTTTCCTGTTTTTTCAATTAGTTTTTCAAAATACATTTGTACCCAAGACGGAATTCCGCTTATTATAGACATGTCTTCATTTATAGTTTCGTCAACAATAGCCTTTACTTTTGTTTCCCAATCTTCTATGCAATTTGTTTCCCAACTTGGCAATCTGTTTTTTAATAAATACGGAGGAACATAATGAGCAACAATTCCACTTAATCGCCCTACTTTTACTCCATTTTTTTCATTTAAAACAGGGCTTCCTTGTAAAAAAATCATTTTGCCATTTACAAAATTTGCCTCTTTTTTTTCTGCAATATAAAATAACAAAGCATTTCGAGCTGCTTTGATATGAGTAGGCATAGAATCTTTTGTGATAGGGATGTATTTTGCCCCAGAAGTTGTGCCTGATGTTTTTGCAAAATAGAGTGGTTTTCCTGGCCAAAGAACATCAGATTCCCCAGCAACAATTCTATCAATATAGTTTTTTAACCCTTCGTAATCGGTGACTGTAACTTCCTTTTTAAAATCTTCGTAATTCTTAATATTAGCAAAATTATGATCTTTACCAAAAGCTGTCTCCCGCCCTTTAAAGAGCAAGTTTTTAAAAACTTTTTCTTGAGTTTTATGAGGTCTTTCTGCCCATCTAAAAACTTTTTTAGTGGCTATTTTAGCAAATGGGATTGCAAAAAATGATTTGATACTCATTATTTAAAGTCTATAAAGTTTGTTGGATTTACAGCATAACCATCACTCCAAAGTTCAAAATGTAAATGAGGCCCTGTAGTTAATTTTCCGCTAGAACCAACAGTGGCAATTACTTCTCCAGATTTTACAAAATCGCCTTGTTCTTTCAACAGATTTCCATTGTGTTTGTAGGCAGAGATATATTCATCAGCGTGTTTTAATATGAGAACATATCCTGTTTCTATAGTCCATCCAGAAAAAATAACAGTACCATCTGCAACTGCCTTAATCGGGTCGCCTTTTTTGGCTGTAATATCTACGGCAAAATGATTGGAAGAAGCTTCAAAACTCTGAGAAATAGGCCCTTTTAAAGGTGTGAAAAAGACGATTTTAACATTGCTTTTTGCATTTTTTTGTATTGAAAAACGAGTTTCTCGGTCTATTTTTTCTCTAAACAATGAATCTTTTTTTGTTGCGTTTAATTCCCGCTCATCAATAGAGCGTTTTCTTACTTGCGTTTTAATCGAATCGATATTTTCAGGTTTAATTTCACCAGAAAAAACGCTCTTTAATGCGTCCGTATAATTTTCTAGAAGGGCCAATTTTATTTTTAAAGAGTCTGCATCTAATGTTAATTTTGTAGCCTTTCTTATTAACGTGGCTGAAGAATATCCCGGAATATACTCTCTTAAAGGGGTAAATGCGATTAATACACCTATTGCCGTAATTAACAAAATAGAGAAAAATCCTCCAAAAACAAAGACATTTAATAGTGACAGTTTTAATGAAAAACGCTCTTCAAAGTTGTCTTCATTTAAAACAACTAAGCGGTATTTATCCGTTAGTTTTTGTTTGAATTTTGTTTTCTGTGTATTTTTTTTAGTCACAAAATTTTATTTGATGTTCAACAAATATACAACCATTTTTAAGCGAATTTATTTTTTGTAAAAATTCATTTCATCCAAGTATATCCACACCTCTTTTGATAACAGAGGTTGTATGTTTTTTTGCTCTTTAATTCCATTTCTAATCATTGCAGAGGAAATTTCAATAACCGGAGCATCTATTTTGTGAATTTTTGGGTGGTTTTTTAACTCATGTGTAACTTCCTCTGAATCAATTCTTGGATACACATAGACATGATGATGTTCTAAAATAGTTTGATAATTTTTCCATTTATGTAAACTTTTCAGGTTGTCTTCTCCCATGATTAAACAAAATTCGTTGTTTGGGTATACATCAGAAACATGAGCCAAGGTAAAAACAGTATAATTCGGTTGAGGTAATTTAAACTCAATATCAGAAGCTTTAATCTTATTATATTCTTCTGTTGCTTTGTAGACCATTTCAAAACGATGATGATTATCGAGTAAAGTTTTTTTCTTTTTAAAAGGATTATGAGGCGTAACAACCATCCAAATTTCATCTAAATTTGAATATTCAACCATATGATTGGCAATGATTAAATGTCCAACATGTATTGGATTGAACGTTCCAAAATATAAACCTATTTTCTTCATTTTTATAGCTCAAAAATAATTATGAGTTTAGAAACAGCCTCTTTTTTTATTTTAATTCTAAAAATTTACAAACCAAATTATCTGCTTCTTTTAGAGCAGTTTCTATTTCGTAATTTTTAATAATTTGATCAAATTGCGGAGCAGTTGCTAGTTCAACGGAAGCTTTAGAAATCCGCATATTTATTTTGTCTTCACTCTCTGTTGATCGTTTTTTTAAACGAATTTTTAACTCATCTACACTTGGGGGCTTTACAAAAACAGCTAGGGTTTCTTTGGGGTATTTGTTTTTAATTCTAAGTCCGCCAACAACATCAATGTCAAAAATAACGTGTTTTTTTAATTTCCAAATACGTTCAATTTCACTTTTCAAAGTTCCGTAAAAGGTATCTCTATATACTTCTTCCCATTCTAAAAAGGCATCTGTTTTAATTTTGTCTTTAAACTCTTTTGAAGAGATAAAATAATAATCTTTACCATTTTTTTCAAAAGCTCGGGGGGCTCTTGAGGTAGCAGAAACAGAAAAGGCTAAATTAAATCTTTCTTGTTTTAATAGATGGCGAACAATTGTAGTTTTACCCGAACCAGAAGGTGCAGAAAAGACAATCAATTTCCCTTTGAATTCTGACATTTATAGTACGTTTAAAATCTGTTCTTTAATTTGTTCCAATTCATTTTTCATTTGAATTACGGCTTTTTGCATAGGGGCGAAATTGGCCTTAGATCCCGTTGTGTTTATTTCTCTTCCCATTTCCTGCACAATAAACCCTAGTTTTTTACCATTAGAGTCTTCTGTAGCCAATGTTTGTAAGAAATATTCCAAATGATTTTCCAAACGAACTTTTTCTTCATTGATATCTAATTTTTCTAGATAGTAGATCAACTCCTGTTCAAAACGATTTTCATCTGTTTCTATTTTTAACTCATGAATCGCTTTTTTTAAACGTGTTTTTATGTTTTTTACTCGATCTCCATCCAGTGCTTTTACTTCTTTTAAATAGGTTTTTATATTCTCAATTCTTTCTTTAAAGTCAATCTCTAAAGAAGCCGCTTCATCAATTCTATATTGCACAATTTCATCAATAGCAATTTCTATGTGTTCATCGATGAGATTCCATTCGTTTTCATCTAATTCTTCTCGCTCTGTTTTTAAGGCATCTGGCATTCTTACTGCCATTTTTAGCAATTCAATATCGTTAGAAGTTTCTGTTTGAACGATATTTCTCAACTGCTCAAGGTATTGTTTTACAACGCCATGATTTACCGATGTTGAGATTTCTTCTGCAGTCATTTCTACATACAAAGAAAAATCTACTTTCCCACGAATTAAAGCCCTGGCTAATTTTTTACGAACAGTTAATTCTTTTTCCTTATAATGAGAAGGGATTCGAACGTTTAAATCGAGATTTTTACTATTTAAAGATTTAATTTCTATGGTTACTTTTTTTGTTGGTAACTGTAATATAGATTTACCGTAACCCGTCATGGATTGAATCATAAAATAAAGCTTTAGTATAAAAAGCAAAGATAGTTTTTTCTACTTGTTTCGAAACTAAATACTTCCTTAAAAGAGAATATTTTTAGCAAAATATTGGCCAAAGCGATAGAATTACTCCCTGTCAATAATGGAAACATTCGTAAAATTGTAGTTTGTGGAGATGTTAGTAAAATCAATTTTTTAATGCATTGAAGCAGCAAGTGAGGAGTTCTCTATTTCATTTAATTCAAAGAAGCTACATTTGTTGAATAAATGCATAAAATAAAGCTATATTATATTGCCAGTTCAAAATCAATTTTAAATATTTTTATTTTCTGAAATATGAAATGAACACAGTCAAAAAGATTCGGTGCGATTTAGCTTTTAGAGTTAAATTATAGGAAAAATAAAGTTAAAAAAGTTGCTACCAGCAGAGCTCCAAATAAAATATTTTTCAGCATTCTTTTTTTAATAACTTCAAATCCGTTTGCAATAATTATGCACCCAGGGATTAAGAAGAAAATAATTTCTGATCCATTTTTTTCACTGCTAACTAAGGCAAATACAACTGCAATTATAGAGTTTGTGATTAAAAGAATCCAACTTTTCTTGAAAAAATTATTTACAGAGAGTGCTTTGGGAGATTTCAAGAGAATAGAGAGTACAGTTAAAAAAAGAAAAAGCATAAATATCCATAACGTATAATTTTCCTCATAAATAGATAGTTGATCGATAGGATTGAAGTTGAATCTTTGATGTAACCGCTCAGGAGAGTCTTTCCATAAAAGGTATGCAACATAGACAACCAAAGGGGAAATAAAACCTATAACCGGAGATAGGATGGTGTTGATTGTTATTTTTTGGAATACTAAAATAGCGACATACAGAATACCAAAAAAAAGGATTGAAAAAGGCGTTAAAAGAAACATAATACCAAGCCAAAAACCACCATCAAATATTTTTTGAATCCTATTTTTGGAAGAACGTAGGCTGTAGGCTTTTCTTAAAAAGAGCAGATAGATCAGTACTTGAGTTATGGACTTAAAATTAAAAAGGGTAGAATAAAAAAGTATTAGAGCTAATGTAAAGAGATAAAATGCGTAAGAATGATCAAGCGTTAGTTTGTTTTTTGTAACAATAAAATTGAAAAAGAAAAATATTGATAGAAAAAGAAAAACAGATAAAATGCTTTCAAAAGCTTTTTGCAAAGTAAAATCACCAGAAAATAGTGTGGAGGAAACCGTTCCTAAAAAAAAACAAAAGAATAGGCCCAAACAGAGGATGAAATTGATCGGTTTAGATTTCTCTAAAAAATTGGCTAGCATTGTTTCTTTTGTTATTTTTGCAGTGTAAAGATAATTAAGTTATGATAGCAAGCAATATTTTTAGATGGATTGGTACTTTATTTACAGAGTATTTATTTACTCCTTTTAATCAATTACGTTCAGATTTAGCTTTAAGAGAATTTGGATGGTGGATTTCGAATGGAGTTAATTGGCTTTTTTTAATTGTTTTTCTATTTCTTTTACGTTATTGGATGAAAGAATCCTACAAGTTTAAAAGAGAAGGTACAGAAGACAAAGCATAGTTTTTATATTGGGGAGTAAAAATAAATTGAAGCGTTTCAAGGAAAACGAAACGTTTAAAAATGTTATTCAACCATCAAGAGAAGAAGTAGTTGCCAGCTTCATTCACAAAGGAGAGTGGCATTCTTTTTTTGGGAACAATAACCCTATTGTTGTTGAGTTAGGCTGTGGTAAAGGAGAATATACCATTGCATTGGCTCAAAAAAATCCACACAAAAATTTTATTGGAATAGATATAAAAGGAGCTCGTTTTTGGAGGGGAGCAAAGACGGCCATTGAAGAAAATTTAGAGAATGTTGCTTTCGTAAGAACGCAAATAGAATTGGTAGATTTTATTTTTGCTAAAAATGAAGTTTCTGAAATTTGGATTACTTTTCCAGACCCCCAAATAAAGTACAAGCGAACTAAACACAGAATGACGAATGCTGTTTTTATGAAAAAATATCATCAGATATTAAAGAAAGACGGATTAATGAACTTAAAAACCGACAGTGAGTTTATGCACGGGTATACTTTAGGTTTATTACATGGAGAAGGGCATGAGATTTTGAATGCGAACCACAACGTATATAAAAATGCAGGATCTCCCAAAGAGGTTACAGAAACACAAACTTTTTACGAGAATCAATATTTAAAAGCAGGAAAACCAATTACCTATATTCAATTTAGATTAAAATATTAGAAGGTTTTTATATCTTCACTTCGTGAAAGAGGCCAATAATTTTTTTAATAAAGTTTATAAAGTTGTTCGTTTAATCCCTTATGGGAGAGTAACAAGCTATGGAGCTATTGCCACCTATTTAGGGGCGGCCAGATCTGCAAGAATGGTAGGTTGGGCAATGAATAAATCACATCATTTACAAGATGTACCAGCGCATAGAGTCGTAAATAGAAAAGGTTTTCTTACTGGGAAACATCACTTTGAAGGGTCTAATTTAATGCAACAACTTCTAGAAAATGAAGATATTATTGTTATTGATAATCAAATACAAGATTTTGAAAAGGTCTTTTGGAACCCTCTAAAAGAGTTATTATAAACCGTATTTACATTACAAATCATTAGGGGTATTTTTTTAGAATTAAGAAATTAATACGAATTTAAGACGAGTATTTCCTCAAAACTAATTTTACGAGTATCTTTGTAATTTGGAATTAAACCCTTAAAAATGAGTTTTAAAAAACAAGATATCTATAAAGCTTTAGAAACAATTACAGCTCCAGGTGAAGGAAAAAGCTTAATTGAGAATAAGAATATTTCAAATGTAGTAACTTTTGGGAACGAAGTCATTATAGATGTTACAATTAATAATCCAACATTACAGGCAAAAAAGAAAATTGAATCTGAAATTACAAAGGTAATTAAAACAACTATTGATGAAGCTATTGATCTGAAAATCAATGTAACCGTTGAGAAGCCAGTGCAAAAAGAAAACTCAAATCAAATTAGAGGGAAAGACATTCCTACGATCAAAAATAGCATTGCAATTGCCTCTGGAAAAGGAGGAGTAGGGAAATCTACAGTTACAGCAAACATGGCGATCTCTCTCGCAAAAATGGGGTTTAGCGTTGGTGTCTTAGATGCAGATATATATGGACCATCGCAACATATTATGTTTGATGTTGAAAAAGCAAGACCACTTTCTGTTAATGTTAACGGTCGTTCAAAAATGAAACCCGTAGAAAACTACGGTGTAAAATTATTGTCTTTGGGTTTTTTTACAAACCCAAATCAAGCAGTAATTTGGCGAGGACCGATGGCTTCCAAAGCTTTAAATCAATTAATTTTTGATGCAGATTGGGGAGAATTGGATTTTTTGTTGATTGATTTACCTCCAGGAACAGGAGATATTCATTTATCAATAGTTCAATCCTTAGCAATAAATGGAGCCCTCATTGTTAGTACTCCTCAGAACATTGCACTAGCAGATGCAAAAAAAGGAGTAGCGATGTTCCAACAAGAAAGTATTAATGTTCCAGTGTTGGGAATTGTTGAAAATATGTCTTATTTTACACCAGAAGAACTCCCAAACAATAAATATTATATCTTTGGTCAAGATGGGGCTAAAAATTTAGCAGAAGATATACAAACTAAATTTTTAGGAGAAGTTCCTTTAGTACAAAGTATTCGTGAAGCAGCAGACGTTGGTCGACCAGTTGCTTTACAAGAGGGGACTATTTTAGAGAAATCATTTAATGACATTACAAAAGAAATGGTTTCAGAATTGTTAAAAAGAAATAAAAATTTGCCACCTACAGAAGTCGTAAGAATTACAACAATGAGTGGCTGTAGTGCAGTAAAAAAGCAATAGTTATGACAGAACAAGAAACATTGAGTAATGTTGAAAAAGCATTGAATGAAATTCGTCCTTTTTTAATGAGTGATGGAGGGAATATAAAATTACTTTCTATTGAAGGTTTTATTGTAAAAGTTCAGTTAGAAGGCGCATGTATAGGTTGCTCTGTAAATCAAATGACCCTTAAGAATGGGGTAGAAGCAACAATCAAAAAATATGCACCACAAATTGAAGAGGTTATTAATGTTGCTTAAACTGTATGTGGCTTTTGTCATCTAAATAGAAGCAATTAACACACTTATTTTCTTCAATTTTTATTTTTAAATTAATGATTTCAACAGATATTCTAATTATTGGAGCAGGCCCAACGGGTTTGTTTACTGTATTTGAAGCAGGTTTATTAAAATTGAAATGCCATTTAATTGATGCATTAGCCCAACCCGGAGGTCAATGTTCAGAAATTTACCCAAAGAAACCTATTTATGATATCCCTGCATATCCAGAAATTTTAGCAGGAGATTTAACGGATAAGTTATTAGAACAAATCAAACAATTTGAGCCAGGATTTACTTTAGGAGAGCGCGCAGAAACCATAGAAAAGCAAGCAGACGAAACGTTTATTGTAACAACCAATAAAGGCACAAAACATCATGCAAAAATTGTTGCCATTGCAGGAGGGTTGGGTTCTTTTGAACCAAGGAAACCTCCGATTTCAAATATTGCAGATTTTGAAGACAAAGGAGTTGAGTACATTATTAAAGAGCCAGCATTGTATCGCAATAAAAGAGTAGTGATTTCTGGAGGAGGTGATTCTGCTTTAGATTGGGCAATTTTCTTGTCTGATATTGCTTCAGAAGTTACTTTAATTCATAGAAGAAATGAATTCAGAGGAGCTTTAGACTCTGTAGAAAAAGTTCAGGAATTAAAGAATCTAGGGGTAATAAAATTGATCACTCCGGCAGAGGTAAAGGGGATTATAGGCGCTGATAAATTAACAGGAGTTGCTGTTGAGGAACAAGGTAAAGATGCTTTTATTATTGATGCAGATCACTTTATTCCATTGTTTGGATTGTCTCCTAAATTAGGCCCCATCGCAAACTGGGGGCTAGACATTGAGAAAAATGCCATTAAAGTAAACAACGCACTGGACTACCAAACGAATATTCCTGGAGTATATGCTATTGGAGATGTAAATACCTATCCTGGCAAACTCAAGTTGATTTTGTGTGGTTTTCACGAAGCCACTTTAATGTGTCAGAGTGCTTACAAACGTATTTTTCCTAACAAAAAATATGTCATGAAATAC
>MDTG01277566.1_pt1 | contig 12195 bp, 9 predicted proteins | sample 811421 | NCBI WGS metagenome assembly MDTG01 (sample SAMN05326645, study PRJNA326480) | marine metagenome | isolation source: seawater | place: Pacific Ocean: South East | collected 2011
CTGATGGCGCAAGAGCCGGTGTTTGGACATTTGGTCAATGGGTCAATATGTTAATTCCCCCTGCCACGGTCGACTCAGCATGGCGTGAACAAGCAAAAATTAACGCCCAAAAAATCAATTCCTATGGTTTAAGAACCAATATTGGCGAAGCCATGGAAAAAGCCACTTGGCAACTGGGCGCCGACAGTGGTTATGAGCAGCATGTCATTTTACTCACGGACGGTTTAGTGGATATTGCCGCCGATACTGACCCTGAGCAACAAACAAAAAATGCAGCAGAAAGACAACGAATAGCCACTGATATTCTTAAACAATATCAAGCATTGGGTGTCAAAATTCACAGCATAGGTTTATCCGATAATGCTGATAAAGTACTTTTGGATAAGCTTGCTCTTGAAACGGGCGGCACCAGTGTGGTGGTTAATACGGCGCAGGAGCTGGTTAAAGCATTCCTCAAAGCATTTGAAAAAGCCGCACCAGAAGTAGCAGAACAAGTACCGCTTGCTCAAGATAATACCTTTGAAATCGATTCCAGTGTTGAAGAGTTTACAGCGCTGGTGTTTCGCGCGAAGGGCTCACCACCGATGCAATTAACCACGCCATCGGGTGCGGTCATTAGCCAAATTAAAGGCGCTGAGAATGCTCGTTGGTTTGGTGAATCGGTCTATGACTTAGTGACGGTTACATCACCTGAAGCAGGCAAATGGAAAATCGATGCTGAGCTTGATCCAGATAACCGAGTCACCGTGGTCAGTGATCTTAAAATGGAAATAACGGGTTTACCCAATACCTTGTTCCCCGGTCAACAAGTGAATTTTGAAATGTTCTTACATGAGGACGGTAGCGTCATCAGTAACCCAGACTTTTTAAAATTAATGACCATTGAAATGACCATGACCGCGGAGTCAGGGCGCAGTGGTACAAAAGTGATCAGTGATCCAGATAACATTCCACAAGACGGACGTTATAAAGAAAGCATTTCTCGTTTATCAAAAGAAGGCCAGTATGAATTAAAAGTGGAAGTGGATGGCAAAACATTCAAACGTATGCGCAAAGACTACATTCAAGTGCGCCAGCCTATCGGTTTTGAGATTCGTAAAGTACAAGTTAATGAGGAACCAGCTTATGCCGTTCGCGTGATTCCTCAGGTTGCAGACATTGAAGTGGCTAGGACCCGTGTAATAGCCAAACTGAAAGGCCCCGATCAATCTTCGATTATTCAAGCCATGCCTTGGGTTGAAGAGGGCGTATGGGAAGCATTGATCGAGCCTTCAAAAGGCCCTGGTGAATATGTCATTGCCATGAACATCAAAGGGTTAATTGGTGAAAACCAAGAGTTTAGGGTAAAACCCGACCCGATTACGTTAACGTTTCCGATTCCTGATGACTTTACTCACGAGTATTTCGCCCAAAGCGAAGAGAAAGAAGTCCAAGATGACGTTACTCAGGCGCCACAAGAACCAGATTCAGTCTCAGAAGAGCCGCCACAGGAAAGTGCAGCAGAGGTTGTCGAGGATAAAGCACCTGATGCAGCAGAACCCCCGATGGTGCCAAACTTAGAAGAGAAAATGCAACAGCAGGCGGTTGAGAACGACAAGGTTGAAACGCCTGATGAAGAGCCCGCGCAAGATGAAGCGGTTAAGGAAGATGAGGTTAAATTAGAACCCATTCCTTATTGGCTCTATGCCGCTATTCCTGTATCCATTTTATTGTTAGGGGTTGGTGGTTTCTTTATCTACCGAAAAGTCATGAGCAAAAAATTAGCTGACTCGGCCCCAGAACAAAAATCAGAAGATAAAACAGATAAACCATCAGCAAACCTAAATGATGGTTTAGATGATGAGGACTTTGATGAAGACTTTGATCTCAGTGCCGATGATGAGGATGAGCTGGCTATAGACCTAGGCGCTGACGATACAGAGGGCCTTGATGATCTAGATGACGAAGATACGCCATTGCCAGCAATGGATGACCTAGATGACATTGAAAAAGAACCAGAAATAGAAGCGGAACCTGAGCCTGATGTTGCACCCGAGCCGGTGCAGGACACCGTTGAGGATGATATACCGGATTTCGATGAAAACTTTGACGTTGAAAATAATACACAAGAAGATGTCCCAGATGATACGGCCAGTGCAATTGACGAGCTAGACAGTGTACTGGATAGCTTGTCGGACGAAGATGAAGAAAATATTCCGAAATTAGATGAATCCATGGAAGCTGAATTCGACTTAAGTGAGCAGGCTGGTTCAAATTCAGCAAGTGCTGCTGAGGAAGATGATGCCTCCATTGACGCCGCGTTGGCTAATCTAGAAAGTGAGTTGGATGATATCGATGTGGACGCTTTAATCGATGATGATAAAAAAGATTCATAATGGATAAATTCATGCAAATGGCCATAGATGAAGCCAAACTGGGGTTAGCAGAGGGTGGCATTCCAATTGGCAGTGTTCTAGTGCATAACGGTGTTGCCATTGGCAAAGGCCATAATCGGCGGATTCAGGCAGGCAGTTGCGTATTGCATGGTGAGATGGATGCCTTAGAAAATGCAGGCAGGCAAAGCGCTAAAATTTACAAAGAGTCTGTTCTTTATACCACGCTAAGCCCTTGCTCTATGTGCTCAGGCGCCATTGTTCTTTATGGAATTCCTAGGGTGGTTATTGCTGAGAACCAGACCTTCATGGGTGAGGAGTCTTGGCTCAACAGTAAAGGGGTTGAATTGGCAGTATTGCAAGATGAAACGTGTATCAAGCTTATGCGCGATTTCATTCAGAGTAATCCAGAATTATGGAATGAAGATATTGGCGAATAATCCAAATTATTAAGAGTAAATAAAAAGCCCAAGTCTTGCTTGGGCTTTTTTGTGTCATAAATGATCAATGAAGTTGATCTGATTTTACAACTTGATCGTAAAAACAGGCCATGATCAAGGGTGTAATATCCCTTATCCTGAGTTACCATTCGGTGCATTAATTTGGCTAAATCGAGCATTAATATGAAGTTTACAGGTACAGAAGAATACGTCGCCACGTCCGAGTTACAGATGGCCGTGAATGCAGCAATCACCTTACAGCGTCCTTTGCTGATCAAGGGTGAGCCAGGTACTGGTAAAACCATGCTGGCTGAGCAACTGGCTGAAGCCCTTGGAACACCGCTTATTCAATGGCACATCAAATCCACAACCAAAGCGCACCAAGGATTATACGAATACGATGCGGTTTCACGTTTACGTGACTCACAGCTGGGTAACGAAGGTGTAAAAGATATCTCTAACTACATCAAGAAGGGTAAGTTATGGGAAGCATTTACCGGTGATAAGCCTCCAGTATTGCTTATTGATGAGATAGACAAAGCCGATATCGAATTTCCAAACGACTTACTACTTGAGCTAGACAAGATGGAGTTCTTCGTATACGAAACCCAAGAGCGTATCGTTGCCAAGCATCGTCCAATTATTATCATCACCAGTAACAATGAAAAAGAACTGCCGGATGCTTTCTTGCGTCGTTGTTTCTTCCACTACATCGACTTTCCAGATAAAGATACAATGCAAAAAATTGTTGATGTGCATTTCCCTGACATTAAAAAATCCCTATTGGCTGAAGCCATGGATGTGTTCTTTGATCTGCGTAAAGTACCTGGCTTAAAGAAAAAACCATCTACTTCTGAGCTGGTGGATTGGTTGAAATTATTACTGGCTGACGATGTTGACCCTGATACGTTACGTAGTAAAGAAACCGCTATCCCACCTCTTTATGGTGCCATGGTGAAAAACGAACAAGATGTTGAGTTACTGCAAAAATTAGCATTCATGTCTCGTCGTAAAGGCTAAAACTATGTTGGTTGATTATTTCCAAACCATGCGCGAATACAGAGTGCCTTGCTCGATTCGTGAATACTTGGATCTCATAAGCGCCCTTAAAAATCACCTAGCCTTTGCTGATCTGGATGATTTTTACCAAATTAGCCGAATTTGCTTGGTTAAAGACGAACGTCATTTCGATAAATTCGATAAAGCGTTTGCGCACTATTTCGAAGGTATTGATCGTCTTGATGAGATATTGACCAGTGCGAAAGGTATTCCTGAAGACTGGATGAAGTCGGAATTTGAGCGTTTATTTAGCAAAGAAGAACTTGAAGCCATCGAATCTCAAGGTGGGTTTGATGAGCTAATGAAAAAATTCCGCGAGCGCCTTGAAGAGCAAGAAAAGCGTCACCGCGGTGGTAATAAAATGATTGGTACCGGTGGGACATCCCCGTTTGGTGCCGATGGTTTTAATCCTGAAGGTATGCGAGTTGAGCAAGGTCGCAGTCGACACAAAAAAGCCATTAAGGTTTGGGAGCAGCGAAATTACAGAAACCTAGATGATGATGTTGAACTTGGCATTCGTAATATTAAGGTAGCCCTGAGACGCCTGCGTAAATTTGCACGTCAAGGTGCAGCGGAAGAGTTGGATCTTGATGATACGATCAGTTCAACGGCCAATAATGCGGGCTTTTTGGATATCAAGTTAGTGCCAGAACGTCATAACGCAGTTAAAGTGCTGTTGTTTTTTGATATTGGCGGCACCATGGACCCGTTTGTGCGTATTTGTGAAGAACTGTTCTCTGCGGCTAAAACGGAGTTTAAGCATATGGAAACATTTTATTTCCATAATTGCTTGTACGAAAGCGTATGGAAAGACAATCGTCGTCGCAGTAACGAGCGTACCCAAACTTGGGATATCCTTCGTAAGTTCACCAAGGATTACAAGGTTGTTTTCATTGGTGATGCCATGATGGCCCCTTATGAGGTGACTCATGTGGGTGGTAGTGTTGAACACTGGAATGATGAGCCGGGTTCAGTTTGGCTTGAGCGCATGAAAGAGCACTTTTCCAAAGTGGTGTGGCTCAACCCTGTGCCTGATACCCAATGGGGTTGGAGCGGTTCATTAAATGCCATTCGGGATATCATGAAGGATGATATGTTCCCGCTGACCATTAATGGCCTTGAAGACGCCATGCGAGAGTTAAGCCGATAGGATTAGTTTCGTACGCAAAAAAGGGAGCCTCAGGCTCCCTTTTTTATTGGTTAAAATGTGCCGAGTTTTCAAAATTATGGAGTAAATCGCTCTTTTGGTACTTTTGCTCCACTAACCTTGGTTGCATCCTACAAAACCCTAGGTAACAATACGCCAAGACGCAGCATTCTAAAAAAAATGCGTCCTTATAATAAAAATAAAAAATAAGGGTCAACCGTGAAGGCAATTTATTCTCTTGCAAGTAGCCTCGTGCTGTTCGTATCTCTGTGTATCTCATTTTCAGCTTATGCAGCCGATCAAGCTGGTTTAGACGCGGAAATTGAAGAGCTGAAAGCAGAAGTGATTGAATTAAACCGCGATCTGTTTGATCTTGAAGAACAGCTTCTTTATCCGGCCACCACGTCTTTTGCTGTATTTGTTTCAATGGATGCCGTGCCTGATTTTGAAATTCAAGCGGTTAAACTGAATCTCGATGAGCAAGATGTCACTTCCCATATTTATCGTGCAGAGCAAGTAGAAGCTTTGCGTCGCGGTGGTATTCAAAAAATATACGCCGGTAACCTTAAGCCGGGCATGCATAGCCTCAAAGCCGAAATTGTTGGTAAAGATCGTGATGGTCGCCCTGTCAAACGCATGGTGGTGGCGGATTTTGGTAAAGCCCGCTCAAGTAAATATTTAGAAGTAAAAATCAGTAATAACCCCAATCAAAATAAACCAGACTTTGCCATTGTAGAGTGGAAGTAAAATGCGCTGGTTTCTTTGCCTGTTAGTACTCGCTCCGTTTGCGTATGGAGATGACCTTCTTCCTGACGAGCGCCGCTCAATTGCTCGTGATCCTATCTATGGTCAAGCCCTGTATAGCTTGCATGCCGGTGAATACGATAAAGCGCTAGGCTTTAACTATCAGCTGCGTAAACAAGGGCGTAAAGGTTACGGAAAAATTCTGGATATACATGAAGCCACGGCTCAATTAGGTTTGGGTATGAGTCAGCATGCGCAGAAACAATACAAACGCTTATTATCGGATAGTCGTGTGAGCTTTTTACCAGCACCTGCTCGTGCACAAGCTTGGTTCTATATGGCCAAGCACTTTTATAATAAAGGCCTTTGGGCCAGTGCATTAACGGCTATGCGTAAAGTTAACTCGGCTCATATGGCTGCGGATTTAAAAGATGAGTATCACTTTTTAGCCACCACTCTTGAATTGTTCAAAGGCAAGCCAGAAAAAGCAGATAAACACATACTTGCTATTAATCCGGATAGTAAATGGGCTGTTTATGCTTACATGAATTTAGCGGTCAGTTATACCGAGCGTGATGTTCATATTAGTAAGGTTGAAGCGGTATTTAATAAAGCGCTTTTGTTAACCAGTAACACAGAAAAACCAGAAGCACTGGCTGATAAAATCAATTTAATGGCCGGTAAGTTTTTTTATGCAACGGGTCGTGGTCGAAGTGCCATTAAGCATTTAAAAAACGTCAGTCTAGATGGTGCTTATACACCAAAAGCATTATTAACCTATGGTTGGGCGCTCACTGAACAGTGGCAGTACCATGATGCATTACAGCCATGGTATATGCTCAAAACTAATCATTCTGCTCTTAATCAAGATGTGCAAGAAACTCTCATTGCCATTCCTCATTTACTTGAAAAGCTTAACGCAAAAGTCATGGCGCTTGGTGCGTTTGACTATGCCACTGAGCAGTTTGACGACATTTATCGTCAATTAGGTGAAAGTGCCAATCGCCTTAATACGGGTAAGTTTATCGAACCTCTGATGAAACAGCAGGTGCCGGATCGTTGGGGCGCTTTTGAAACCGTAGATTTATCCTTGCCGAATCACCCTGATCAGGTGTATTTGAAAGATGTCATGAGTCAGGGCTATTTTCAGGGTGAGCTTAAAAGTTTGCGTGATCTTCATGTCATGCGTGCACAGCTTAAATTTGACATGGCCGATTTAAATGCATTTGAGCAAATGACAAAAATAAGACGAGATGAATACAATATCATTAAGAAAGAGGCTCAGGTGAGCAAGCACAGAGCTCACTTAAGTAATTTAAAGTCTCGTTACAAAAAATTGCTGACTCGCATCGATATAGCGTTTAAAAACCCAGATGGTTCAGGTCTGGCATCTGAGCCAGAGAAAGATCAACTTGCTACCTTCAAAGATGTGTCTAAACAAATTGGTCAGTTATCTAAGCGATCATCTCTTGTAGAGTCTTCATATCGTGATCGTCTTCGTCGAGTCGAGGGTGTTCTAAAATGGACTTTGTCTGAACGGTACAATGAACGTAAAAAGCAGGTTTCGCAAAATCTTGCGCTTTTAGAAAATAAAATACGCCAAGCCAATCAGCAATACAAAGCGGCTCAGTTTGCTTATCAGGTAGCACCTAAAACGTTTAAAGGCTTTAAAAATAAAATTAAAACCCTTAATAGAACTTATCAAAAGCAACTCACTAAGCTTGATAGGGTTTACGACAAGCAAAGAGAAAAAGTAGGCAGCATTGTAAAAGTTGATATCAAGAAACGTCAGCAGCGTGTGATGGATTATCAATTACAGGCTCGCTTGGCAGCTGCTCGATTATTTGATGAAACCTCCAATAAACAGCGCATTGTAACAGGGGAGGTAAGACAATGATTAAGACGTTTTTACACTTATTTACCGCATTATCACTGCTATCAGCGTGTGCAAATCAACCTGAGCGCAATGTTGTGAGTGTTGAAGAAGACTTGTCGGGTAAGAGTATTGCCAATATTCGCCCTGTTGGAGTACGTCTGGCCAAGATGCCAGCACCAAAGGCGGACACAAAAAAAGCCATTGAAAAATATCAGCGTTTTTTAGAAATCGCGCCAAAAGGGGAGACCCGAGTACACGTTATGCATCGTTTGGCGGATCTTAAGCTGATGGATGTTGAAGAGTTATTAGCTGAAAACCCAGAGCAGTTAGATGGGCAGCAGGTCAAAAAAATATACCAAGAAGCGATAGATACTTATAGCCAGGTTTTGAAAATGTTCCCTCATCGACGTGACAGCGATATGCTGCTTTATCAGTTGGCTAAAGTGTACATGCTTAAAGGAGAGGACGAGCAAGCACTCAGTATTTTAACCCGCTTGACAAAAGATTTTCCAAAATCCGATTTGATGTCCGAAGTGCAATATCGTCGCGGTGATATCCTATTTAACTTAGAGCGATTTGTTGAAGCCAACGCTGCATTTGCCTATGTAGCCAAGGGTGATAAACAAAATAGATTTTACATTAGTGCTAACTATATGCGCGGATGGAGTCAATTTAAGTTAAGCGCTTATGACAACGCATTATTGTCTTTTGTAAAAGTAATCGATGAGCGTTTTGCTGATACTACTGCGATCGTGATGGCTTCTCGTGGTGATAAAGAATTATTAGATGATACTGTACGCGTTATGAGTATGATTTTCGCGGATAATAATGGCCACAAAAAAATTGCTCAATTAATGCAACGTATAGGCTCTCGCCACTATGAATACTTACTATATGATTCTTTAGCGGAATATTACTTATCTAAAAATCAATATACGGATGCCGCTCGCAGCTACAAAGCGTTTGTAGCGGCTAACCCGACGGATGTGCTTGCACCTGCTTTTTATAGCAGTGTTGTTAATAGCTATAAAAAAGCAGGTTATGTTGACCTTGTGTTAAAGCACAAGATGGCCTACATAGAACAATACGGTATTCGCAGTGCATACTGGTCACTATATGGCGAAGATATTCGCGATATGATTCGTCCAAATATTAAGGACTACACTTCACAATTAGCCCAATATCACCACTCTCGTGGTCAGAAGTCTAAAAATATTAAACGCAAATTTAACGATCTTTTAGCGGCATCCCGCTGGTATCAAGAATACATTGATACTTTCCCTAGTGATGAAAAGGTTGGCGAAATGTACTTTTTAAAGGGTGAAGCTGTCTATGAAGTGGGTCGTTTCGAAGAAGCGATACTGGCCTATACTCAAGGTGGGTATGAGACGCCTAAGCATGATCAATCTGAAGACTCTGCCTACGCTGCTTTAGTGGCCTACAATCGAATAATTGACAGTGCTAAAGAGAGCGAAAAAGCATTCTGGTTAGAGCACAAAGTAGATAGCGCGCTTCGCTATTCAATGGTGTATCCGGATAATAGAAATACATCTCAGGTTTTGGCCCGCGCAGCAGAAGGCTTATTCAGTCTTGGCCAATTTCAGCGAGCGGTTGATGTTAGTGCATCAGTATTATCAAGAAAAGATGCGAATCTTAAGCAGCGTTCAGTTGCACATTTAATTAAAGCCCATTCACATTTTGACCTTGCACAGTATGAACAAGCTGAGGTGGCTTATGTGGCTGCTTTGTCTAGTAAGCAATTGAAAAAGAGTGATGTGAATGGGGTTAATGAAAAATTGGCGGCCAGTATTTATAAGCAAGCTGTTGCATGGGTTGAAAAGGATGTACTGGATAAGGCTATTAAAGACTTTATGCGCGTAGCTAAGGTTGTTCCGAGTTCGCCAATACGCATAACGGCTCATTATGATGCGGCTTCATATTTAATGAAGAAACAAAAGTGGGAAAAAGCAGAAGACATTTTGATTAGTTTCAGAGAGAAATTTCCTAAACATAAATTAGCCAAAGATGTGCCGTCCAAATTAATTATTGCTTATGAAAATTTACAAGACTGGAAAAAAGCCGCCTTTGAATTACAAAATATTTGGCGCTTTTCTCGTGACCAAAATGAACAACGTATCGCTTTATATCAGGCGGCTGAATATTATGAAAAGGCTAATGATATCGATAATGCAATGGTTATGCTTAAACGTTATGCCCATAACTATCCAAAACCATTTGATGCCCAACTAGAAGCTATTAATAAGCTTGAAGGTCTATACCTTAAACAAGATGATCATGAAAAACGCCGTTACTGGCTAGAGAAACTGATTGCGTCGGACCAAAAGGCAGGAAAATCTCGTACCGAACGATCTAAATTCCTGGCGGCTAAAGCCTCGTTTGAATTGGCGGACTACGAGCGACAGCGTTATGCTCAAATAGCCTTAACCCTACCTTTACAAAAAAGTCTGGGCAAAAAGAAAGTGGCGCTTAAAAAGACATTAGATGCCTATCAACGCACTGCCAAAATGGAAGTGCAAGAATTTACAACAGCCGCTACATTTCAAATCGCAGAGATTTATGGCGAACTCTCACGTGACCTAATGGCTTCTCAGCGTCCTGCTGGTTTAGATGAATTAGAATTAGAAGAGTATGAGTATTTATTAGAAGATCAAGCTTTCCCATTTGAAGAAGCCGCTATTAATATTCATGAAACTAATATTAAACGTAGCTGGGATGGCTTATACGATAGCTGGATCGCAAATAGTATCTCAGCCCTTTCCAAATTAATGCCCGCTCGTTATGCCAAGCAGGAGGTGAGCTATGATGCCATTGCTGAGATTCACTAAGATAACCGGCTTGCTTGTTTTGTTGGCCGGTTGTGCTGGTCAACAGGTTCAAACCACAGTTGATGCAAATGTTGAGTCACAAATCATTGAGATTCCTGATCAAGCCGCTAAAGAATTTACTGTGGCGATTGCTTTAATGAATCAAAATAAACTGGATGAGGCGCTTAATGCTTTTGAGTCAATGACCAAAAATTATCCGCAGTTATCGGGTCCTTTTGCCAACTTGGGTGTGATTCATAGCCGTCAAGGTAATTGGGAGAAAGCGCGTGATGCGTTAATTTTAAGTACGCAAAAAAACAATAAAAACGTTAAAGTGCTTAATCAATTAGGGCTGGCTTATCGCCATCTTGGTGAATTTAAACAAGCTGAAAAAGCCTATCTTCAGGCCATAAATGCTGAACCTAATATGGCCCAGAGTTATCTTAATCTTGGGATTCTATATGATATTTATATGGGCCAGTTTGTAAAAGCCAGTAACTTTTATGAAAAGTATCAAAGCTTACAAAATAAACCTGATCGTAAAGTAGCTGGATGGATTGTAGATATTAATCGTCGTGCAGGTATTAAGTCACAAATTGCAGGTGATACTCCATGATGAAATACATTGCATTTTTTGCGTTGATGGCCATTTCAACGCTCGCTTTGGCCAAAGATTCTGCGATACGATTACAAGGCATAAAAATTAAAGCCGATAACGAAGCGCCTCAGGTGATGCATATTATTCCTTGGCAGAACCCAGAAGGAGCAGAGCGTTTATACTCTCCTGTAAGAGGTGCGGAGATTGAGCGATTAAAGCCAATGGATCCGTACAGTTTTGAATTAGAAACATCATTGCATGAGCAGTGGCAAGCAAATAAAAACACAGCGATTGACCTTGTTAATGATTAAGTTTTTAATGGCTAAATAGCGACACCGCTAAACAATAAAAATAATAAAAAATTATTCTAAAATTACTCACAATAAGAAAATCTATTCCAATAGAGGATTTACACAATGGATACCATTATTCGATTTTTCCAAGATGGCGGCATTTTCATGTACCCAATCGCGGTTATATTAGTGGTTGGACTTGCCATCGCAATTGAGCGCTTAATTAGTATTGCTGCTGCTAAACGTAAAAATCGTGCAGCATTTGAAGATATGTTACCAATGATTCAACGTAAAGATTATAAAGCAGCCCTTAATTACGCAGGGCAAAGCGATAGTGATATTGCAAATATTCTAGGTGCTGGTATTGCACGTATGCCAAGCAGTGCTCGTCGTGAAGATATAGAATATGCAATGGAAGAAGGTTTGATGGAGACGACTCCCAAGCTTGAAAAACGTACGCCGTATATTGCAACCCTTGCAAACATCTCTACCTTGATGGGCCTATTGGGCACCATTATTGGTTTAATCGCTGCCTTTACAGCGGTGGCCACTGCTGCGCCTTCCGAGAAAGCCACACTGCTATCACAATCCATTTCCGTTGCGATGAATACAACCGCTTTTGGTTTGATTTCCGCTATACCTTTGTTATTGGCCCATACTGTTTTACAAAGTAAAACCACTGAAATTATTGATAGTCTTGAGATGGCAGGTGTTAAGTTTTTAAATTTAATTACTGAGCGTAAGCCAGCAGCTGCGGCTCAATCTCAAACGACCACTTCTAACGCTGCGAAATAATTGCACTTAAAGTGGAGGTTGGCCATGAGACGCCATAAGAAAAAAC
>MDTG01412860.1_pt1 | contig 12194 bp, 9 predicted proteins | sample 811421 | NCBI WGS metagenome assembly MDTG01 (sample SAMN05326645, study PRJNA326480) | marine metagenome | isolation source: seawater | place: Pacific Ocean: South East | collected 2011
ATTTCTGGTAAGGTTGGAAGACATTCTGGTCTAACAATGATAGTATGTTGTTATACTCACCAGGCGGCAAAGAAGTGTAAAGCTCTTGTTCAAGACGCTCTCCCTCAAGATCAACGCCCGTAACCTTTACTTTTTTACGTTTATCGTTGAGCTGACCCAATAGTATCCTAGCTACTTCAAAAGCAAACCACTCCTGAGCTATCTCAGACGTACTCATGGTGCCTCTGGCCTTGTCCATAAGAGCCTTATCCTCGGGGGTTAGTACTCCGGGTTTACTGAAATCAGCGTGGGCTCTGTCGTCTTTAAATAGGTAGTGGGCTAAGGCTTGGTCTTTCTGAGCTTTGGTTAGTTGGCTGTACCATTCTTCAACCTGAGCGTCACCATAAACACCCTTACCAAGGATGTGGGGAAATTCGTGAATTGCAGCTCCAAATATATTATCGTTATTCTTTTCGGCAGCGTTAGGGTTTAGGTAGACATAGAAATCTCCAGTGTCTGGATCTATTTCCGTGTAACCGACTCCATCAGAATTTTCTGGGGTTCTGCTATCTACTACTAGTTTTAAATCACCAACACCCTCAACCCGCTGCATTAGATTCATGACACCACCCACATACTCGTTGAGAGCCTGTAATTGTGGGTTAACCACTTCTTCTTCCACAGCTGGATCTGGGCTTTGTACTCTAACGGGTACTCCTGCTTGTTCAGCTATATAAGCAGTGTAATCAGTTGCTGTCCGTCCTTGAAAGGCTGTGTGTTGCCAACCAGATCGGTTGATGTTGTGCATCAAACCTTCGCGTGCGTATTCGTTGCCCTCTTCTGCTGCTACTTCTGTAGTGCCTGTTGTTTCAAAACCAGAGCCAACCATTCGGCGGTTTTCTGGCTTCTCCCAGAATTTACCTCTATGTCCAGCTATTTCGTAAGCTGATGTTGCCGTACCGAGTCCTCCGAGCTCACCAAAGACCTCACCCAAAACTGCATGTTTATCAATAGGATCTCCAGGCTCCCTAGCCCAGAGCTGGCCCGCTGCCTCACCGAGACCACCAAAAGCCATCTGAGCACCCATCTCCATGCCCGCCGCTTTAGCTCTGTCCATCTTGGTGTATCTGTGGACATTTTGATTAGCTTTAGAAAGAGACCTACCCAAGGCTGATTGTGTGGGTACGGCTTGGTCTATTAGACTTAAATTTGCTTTGCGTTGTTTATCCAGCAAGCTGAGCCTCTTTAAACCGTCGTCGTCCAGTTTCTTGGCTTTCTGGAGCTTTTTCAACTCCATGAGTTCGTCACTGAACTTGTCGTTTAAACCTTTAAAATATTTTTTACCACCAGGTAAAACCGAAGGTATCTTCTTTAAACTACCTGGGGATTTAACAACTGCGTTAACTTTACCAGCCATGCCAGCTGCGAGGGTATCCATGAGGAAAATGGGGATACCTTTTTTAGCTGCCTCAACTCTAATCTCGTCTCTAAGATCAGGATTCGCCCAAGCCATTGCATAGTGTTGTGGATTCTCGGGATCGATACCAAGCTCCCTCATACTCTCAATAACTTTACCAGTAGTCTCCAGTAAGAAAGAGGCCACACCATAATTTACTCGAAGACCCCACTTAGCTCCTACCCCAGCTCCGGCCAAAGTTCCAGCTCCAGGAATAACAGTACCGACGGTTCCTCCAGCGAGAGCAGTAGCTCCCACAACTTCCGGTGCCGTGTCTAGATATGCTGGTAGCAGAGATGATAAAGATTCGGTAGCGGTTTGAATCATAGCTTGGGGGTTGCCAAACCATTTACCAAGAGCGTCTAACCACCCTTCTTCAGAACCCTCTTCCTGAGACATCTTATTAATCTCAGCTAAAGGAGAGAAGCCTTTTTGCATCTTATACTCCTCGAGCTCGTCCTGTTGTTGTACAATGTCTACGAGCTGCATCAATGTAGATTGGTCAACCTCACCACCAGAAAGCATCATTTCTTTAGCTACTGAAGAAAGTTCAGCTTGTAGAGCTCCAGTCCTCCACCAAGATCCGAACCTACCTAATTCCTCGAGAGACTCACTTCGATTAACCGCTTCGTCGACCATACCCATGGCTTCGAGCTGTATAGCGTTTTCTTGAACGAGCTGATTTAAGAAATGATTTTTTTCAATTGCCTTCTCTTGCTCTTCGGGAGTCATCTTACTCCTGTTAGCAAAAAATTCCATCAATGCCTGATTGTGGGTTCCTTTGGCCTTAAAGTAGCCGTCTAGAGCTACGAGTCTTGCATCATCTTCTTCGTCAAACTCCTCCAAAGCAAAATAATCATCATCAACGAGATGTCGGGTTCCGTCATCATCTAGGAAATGAGTAATACCCGCATCGCGGGCTTTTTTAAGTAGAAGTCTGGATCTTTCTCGATTTCTGAGCCTTGTTGATACGTCAGCTATTTTTCCATTCAGACTTGGGGGAATCTGGAAACCGTTCCCTGGTAACCACTCCCCACGCCTGTGTTCTTCCATTAGAGCACTATATTCGGCCTCACCCAAGACTCGCTCCATAAGGGAGGGTGTGTCGTCAGTTTGCCGGTATTTACCCCAATTGTTAAAACCACTAAGATTACCGGATTCGTCTGTACCTACGCTAAAGGCCTCAAAAAAGTCATTCCAATTATCCTTGGTGTTTGCTCCAAGTTTTGAACCTTTTGTAGCGAGAGCAGTCTTCGACCGATTTTCAAAAGCTCTTCTAAAAGCGGGATCAACTGCCATATCGCGCTCATCAAAATCAGTTTTAATGTCGCTTGCTACATTGTATCTCTCTTCCGCAATGGCTTGATTTTCGCGGATTGGGTTTAATTTTTCTGATATTTTACCCCAATTACTGTTTAAGAGAGCTTCGGGATTTTTTTTGTAGAAATCTTCAATCTCCCTTACTGATCTATCGGTATCTTCCTTATCTTCGGGATCAACTCCGTAAAGCTCTAAATAGTGAGGGTTGACGAAATCATCTCTAAATTGCGAAAGACGTGCATCGTACTCCCCTTTGATCTTTTTTGTAGTATCTAGATCTGCTTTGTACTGTTTGCCTGTATCCATCCAGGCGTCATATTCTCTAAAGGCTCTTCCGGTGTGTTGCTGCCTTGTAGAAGAAAAACCTGCGTCAATGGGCTCTTTAAATTTCTGGAGGGGATCGAATTGGGATTTTAGATGCGATAGATCGGACAACCCGTCGTCGCCCGTATCGAACATGCGTTCGGGCATATCAAACGACCCAAAACGATCGTCTTCTGGTTCCTGACCGATCTCGTCAAATAATCCCATGGAGATTATTAGTAGTTATCGAAAAACGCTCCTACGGAACCTGGGGCATGTCTCCTCCTAAGTTCCTCTTCAAAATCCATGTCAAGAGGCCCGGATTCATCATACGGGATTCCCTCGAGATCCATTAAAAATTCTTCCATTGGCTGCTGATTTTGAGGTACGGACAGTGCTTGTGGAGTGAGTCCCGCCTCTGGGTTATCTATAATTGGAACCATTCGCTCTGGAGCATCCGTAACCATAGCTTCTGGGCCTTGGAAAAACCGCTCTCTTGGATCTTGGAGAGGCCCGTTATAGATATCAGTCGGGCCCGATTCATCATAGGGGATTCCTTCAGCATCCATAAGTGTTTGTGGAATGGAGTCGATTACATCCTCCAGAGGTCGTACGGCATTTTGTTGTGCCAGCCCAGCCTCTATTTCTTTAGCCATATTAATGGCTTCTCCAATCTGATCTACTTTTTGTTGAGCATCGGTAATAGCTTGGTTGTTGAGATAAAGCTGTTCAATCTCAGGAGGCATTTTATCGGTTTCTAAATTTGTGTAAGCCCGTAAAGCTGGTGACATGCCTGGATTAGCTCGTCGCTGGCGCAGTTCTTCAACAGTCATCCCATGTTTTTGAGCAACCTGCATTTCGGCTTGCTCTTCCGGGGTGGGTAATCCTGGGACTTCTGGTGCGGCTGGGTTTCCGAAGGGATCTCTAGGATCCACGTTACCTTGCCAATCACCCATAACTCCCGAACCTGGGCGAACCCCGTGCTCTGGTTTGAGCTCTTGATGCGTAAAAACGTTTGCGCCATCGTTCTGCATTTGATCCCTGGTGGGCATTCCACGACTCGCATTCCAGTCGTCAAACTGATCGCCCTGCATCCATCTTGTCGTGACCCCACCTCTTCCATCGTCCTCGGCAACCTGCATGGCTCCTTGTTCTTTAAGGGCTTTTTCTACATCTTCGTCAGTGTAGAGTTTGGGGGCCTTAGCATTGGCTCGGGCTATGGCTTGATTTTGTATGTCTTCCCTAAATCTCTTTTTGAGTGCAATAGCCTCCATAGGCGTCATCTCTGACAATTTCTTATCGGCAAATTCTTGGTTGGCATACCACTCGGCCATGCCTCTGTACCTGGAATCGAACTTGTCTGAAGCTGGGTTGAGCTCCTGAAAATGTTGCATCAAGGCCTCGTTAGCCTTTAATCTTTCGTTTTGTTGGTCTCTCCATTGTCTTTCAGCTACCTGAACCTTGAAATCATTGAAGTCTTTATCTCCACCCTGGAAGTTCGGTGCTTGAAAAGCCTGTGGCTGAAGGGCAGCTGCATTGTCAGCTTCCGCCTTATCTTTCATCTGCTCATTCATGGCCTTTAGGCCCATGGCTTGATTAACTTGCTGGTTATGCTGCCTAAGATCTTCGGTATGTTGGAGATTAAGCAATTGCTGAGCGGCGGGATTTTCTGCCAACATCTCGGGAGTAGCTATTTGCTTTTGAGGTGCTGGGCCTAACTCTGGAATATCAAAAGGTTTTGTTGTGTGGATGGCAGGACCATCAGGACCTTCTTTGATGCTTGTGTTTAGTCCTTTGAAGTTAAAAAAGTCTTCTGGAGCCTTATCTTGAACTTCCATGGGCTCTAGCTCAGGCATCTCTTGTTTTTGAGCTGGGGCATTCATTTGTTCGTCCGCTGGTACATCTATTATCTTGCGGTCATCAACTTTACCCTCAAGGAAATCAGCTAGTGGGTCGTTGCCCTCTGCTCTAGCTTCTTTAGCTTTCTGTGCATTTTGCGCTTCAAAATCATCCTCTGCGGGAGGCTCGGGTTCTCTTTTATTTACCTCTTCGATTTTAGGTAACTCTGTTGGCCTGTTAAAATCTACTGTGTCGTCTTCCCCTTCTCCGGCCATAATTTCGTCTTGGTCTTGACCAAAAACATCGTCTCGGGCAAGTCCAAAAGCCTGCATAGCCGCATCTTCCTCACCGTCACCGGCATCGACATTGGAGAACTCTCCTTTGATCATGTCGCGGAGGCTCGTATAACCGTTGTTATCTACTCCTTCTTGTCTGAGGTAGTTATCGATGCCTGTAACAACTCTTTGTTTTTCTTCCGGTTCTAGTCCCGACACTCTGCCCATTATGTCCTGAAACTTTTTGTCGTCGGTACCAACACCTAAAACACCTTCCAAGCCTCCCCCACCGTGAGAAGCCTCGACGAGTTGCCTTGCCATTATGTTAATTTCTTCGTCTGTATATGCCATAGTATCTGTAATTAGAGGTTATATAACCATGTCTTGCAAACGCTTGTAATTATTACCTTTTGAACGTTGCTTAACAAACTCCCCAATAGGTACGCGAAGGTAACAGTCGGGGCATAAAAGTGATGGGTTCTTTCTCAGCATCGCATTGCTGATTCTTTTTTTCTTGAATCCTTTGTATTTGGATGCGGCGTCAATGTTATAAAGAGCTATCGCTGCTGCTAAAACATGGTCGTCGTGGTGTCCTGGGGCGGCTTCGGGTTTTCCTTTGTCGTTAACCACGAAAACACGCATCTCTTTCAGGACTTCTTCAGATGGGATGTCCACATTCTCTTCCAATATCTCGGAAGCGAGGTGATCAATTACGGTTTTTCTTGTTATCTTGTCAGTAGACCAACCAAAACTTTTCTCTACCATACCGCTTGAGTCGTTCATTCTGCGTCTCCTGTAACAAGGGACGCCGAAATCCAGGAGATATCTCACTAAAGCAAGACCGCTGTTGTTGACTTCAGGGATAACGAGGGCTTTGCCGTAATACAAAGAAAGAGCAAAAACCTCCTCCGCAAGGTAACCAATATCAACTCGACTGTGGTGTAGCGCAACTAACCTGGGAACATGGTAATCGTTACGCACATCATCATAACCAGACCTCCAAACCTGAACGCTATGGTAGTCGGGATCGGCAGCAAGGCCTTGTTCCTGTTGGTCTTCGCCAGTACAGGTATCCACAGAGATAACATACTTGTCATCTTCATTGGGATGATCCCATATTTTACAGAAACCTCGGGAGTCGGGCCTGAACACAGCAGATTCGTTATCGTTTTGTAGATTGATTGTGCCGGTTTCGAACTTTTGAAGCTCCGCAGCCTTTGACATCTTTTTAACAATGTCTGTGTGAAACCTTGGTCGGGACGACATGAGGAAACATTCTTCAGGATCAGAGGGGTATTCCTGCCTGAACTTGGAAATATCACCATTACATTTGTCCTGGAGAGTTCTGCGTCTCCAGTGCATGGCTTCCCAGCCTGGATCAAAACGATCAATCTCGGATATTTCATCGTCTGTCAGAGTATCTTGAAACTCTTTTAACTCGTCTTCATTCTTAAAAGGTATTTTTGAGTCCTCGAATTCATACCACGCTGCGAATATCTTAGCCCATTCGTTTTCCTGAACCCAGGTATTGTAAAACCAGCCTGCCGGGCCGTTCGGTGTGGAGTCGGCAACGACTAAAGAAACATTGTCCCCATCATAAAGGGACTGGAGATACGCCAAAGCTGGGTCTCCCCTACCCGTTGTAGTCCAGAAAGCGGTCTCGGTCATGTTACCTACCTGAATGGTACCCGACCTTCCTGCATTTTTTGAACCCGCTGTTTCTTTTCCGTAATTGCTGCCCGTGTTTAACTTTATTAAATCCGCCAGATTGCCATTGTCCGCGAGGTTTGTTCCGGTATCGTCCCACGGAAATACGTCGTTTTCCGCATATCTCCGGTATATCTCGAAAACCTTGTCTGACGTTCCCGCTATATCCCCCATTAGAGAACCGCTTAAGTTCTCGTGTTTTCTCATGTGATGGTAAGTTAGGGCCTGTGCGCACGTGCTTGCGCCTTTTTGACGGGGTTTTAGGATTACCATTTTGCACGGAAGGTCTGCGATTTGGCATTTTCGGTAGTGTTCGAACATTCGTTTTTGGAGGGTATTGGGGACAGGTTTGATGTTTTTACCACGCTTGTCCTTGATTATGGCGAATGAACTAAACCAAACTTCTGGATCGACCCTTACGAGGTCTAAGAATTTTTGTTCTTCAGGTTTCATATATCACCTATTAAATTTATACCCACCCAGTTCTATGTCCCTCTCATATATAATATGGATGTATGTCTCCAAACTAGAATCTATGTAATCTTGGTATTTTCCCCGAACTGTTGTGTTTTCAACTTCGGGCATGTCGATGCCCGTGTATTCGCAGAACTCCTCCATTTGATCCTCCATTCTGAACCACATTGGATTTTCTTGAGGTAACCAGCTATTCTGCTCGTCTGACTGAGCCCATTGCCTACCTGTTTCTTCGTTAAACTCAGTTTCGATACCGTGTTGGTCAACAAAAAACCCACCAGGACACCAGGAATTTGAAAGCCCTTCTCGAATTAATCTTCCGTGATCTAGACGACCCCAATCAGTATCTAGGTTTTTGGCGGCGTTTTCGACATTGTATGTGTACAGCGATAGGCACCTGTCCCAAGGGTTCCGGAGCAAACCCACTGGTTGTAGGTCCTTAAGCTCGTCAAATTGAGACCAGTAACTCCACTTGTTGTGGTACACGCTATCCCCTCTGTCCATCCACTCGATCGAATTATCCTCGGACCTCATGGCATCGGCAGCTTGAATTATTGCCGTTCCTGCATTCTTTGGGACGTGTACAAACGCCCAGCCTTTTTTCTTATTGTATAGCATGATCAATATACTCCAAATATTCTTGTGGTAGGTTTCTTTTCCATAGCAGAGCCCACTCATCATATGCTCTAGTGAGGCCTTTATTTGCGCTGGCGTATGCTCCGGGGTCGAAATGGCAGTGAATTGATTTCACAAACTGGGGGTCGAACTCCAATTCCGGTATGGTTGGTTGTTTGCAACGCCAATATCCTATGTTGTGTAACTTCGAAAAACAGCCCACATCGAAATGTTCGTGAAGAAAAACCATACCTTCTTGTTCATAAAATCTGGATTTAGTTAGGTATATCTCCTGCCACACCTCCCCGAGGGTTTCTTCAGCAGTATATACATAGCCTGCATTGTACCGCCCATACTTCCACATCTCTGATTTACGTAATTCGGGGTGGTAGTGGGGGGATAACATCACATCGTTTTTAATTTCTGCATTTATGTGATCTAAGAACACTAAGTCAGAATCTATAAACATGGTGTTACCAAAGTTCTTGGTTGCCCAGGTAAGAGCCTCCATCTTCTTGTATATCGGCCCTTTCTTATGAAAACCGTTTTTGGTTTCGACGGTGGATAAATCTAACTGATTTATATCATCTTCGTTAGCGTTTCTCTTAAAGAACACATCTTCATGGCCCTTTGACTTAAGGTGATCGGCCGTTGTGTCATCGCACATGACCAATATCGGTTCGTCATAGAAATTGCGAATACTCCATATTAGAACATCGGCCTCTTTGTGGCATGGAGCAGTAGCAACTAAACTAAAACTCTTAATACTCATACTCAGGTCGTGATTCTGCTTTTTGGGTTATGCCTGGTTTTAATCCTTTTTTGTATATGGGAGATGAGTAATCTCCTCCTGAGGCCAAAACATCATATTCTGGTTCGGGAACCTTTTCGGGTTTTTGCCTAAGATCAATGGTCTGATCTACTACTAATTTATGTGGAGTTATCTTTTTTAATCCTTTCATACCTAAATCAAAGTGTGGTGCGTAGGGGTAGCTCTTAATAGTCATGTTTTGCTCTGGATACTCAATGATCTCGGCATAACTTTGGTCGAATTTGTTTCTATTAATACCACCCCTATCCCTACGGGTCTTGTACTTTTGGTAAGCATTAAACGGAATCAATGGGGCGTTTGCTATACCCTTAACTAAAGCTGAGCCTATTTTAAATGGAGCTGATTCTTTCATTCTTCGTCGTCCTCTAAGTCTATTTCGGAGTCAAATTCTACAGTGTTGTCGCAAAACTCTTCGGTAACCTCAATTACCGCTATCGCCATATCTTCTTCGTCAAGGTCGGATTCCTCCCACCAACGCATAAATACCGATTTAATCTCGGTTTTGAACTGTTCAAGGGGTGGTGTTGGTGTACTCATGCTATTTGTGGTTTTCCGGTGAATAACCCGGGAGCTTTGGTTTTTTGTCGGTCATTAGATGCTGTGGACATCAAAAACTGGATAAGCTCGTCCCTGTGCTTTTTTAAGTATTCGGGACCCTTCTCACTGCGAAGCAAAGTTTTGAGCCCGTAATCGCTAGAATGTTTACCCTCTATTAGGCGATCCATGATTTTGGCTGCGTCGGTCTCGTTAAAAGAGTCTTTTCGGCCTGGCATACCTATTGCATTTTCGTCTCCCCAGTTATTACTTATGTACTCCTGCTTATGTCCCGTTAATTTAGCTGCAAGCTCGTGGTTGGTTGCTGCGTACGGTAGGTCTCCTCCTCGCGGCCCAAAATGTCCCTCTGGATCTTTAAACTGGTGAGTGAACTCTCCTTTGGTAAATCTAGGTTGGGTGTTGTGATAAGCCTCTTCTACGATTGAATGTGAGGGTCGGACTCCCCTATTGAGCTGATCTTGAAGCAACTCCTCGAGTTGGGGGTGTAATCTCGGGTTATCGTATCCGCGGGGGAGGGTTTTGTGTAGGTTTCTAGCTATACTTCCGGGAAATAGTTGTGTTGCTGAGAACGTTTTACCGGCGTTTTTGACCTTGTCTGTATATGACGTACCACCGACAACTCTTCCCGGCCCATCACTTCTATTGGGTCTCTTCTCTACGAAAACAGGGTTTTTGCGATTCATAACCCAATCGTCGTCTATTCTGCCGCCGAGAGCTACGCTTGCTTTGCTGTCAAAATTGTTATTTATCTTTTTACGGTAGTCGGAGGCCTCTTTTCTCGCTTTTTGATATCCTCCTGGGTAGTTCTTATATAGATGGCCAACCGTATCTTCGTAATTCATGAAGCCAAATGGCTTTTTATTTTGAATCAACCGATCGGTTCCTCGGTTAAATTCGAAGCCCTTATCAATTTCGGGGTAGTATTTATCGGCTTCGGGGTTTATGTCGTCCTTGTTGACGGGGGATAAGAGCCTTTGGGCCGCTGGCCGAGTCGGTTCATACAGTTTTTCGGGCTCAGCCATGATTTTCTAGCTCAACTGGGGTTTCTCTCACGGATTCCGTGTAAACTTCCATAATATTGGCCAAATCTTGGCCTGAACTCATCAAACGGCCCATAACTTCGGACGGAGTGGCGTGTAAACGGGTATTATCGGTGATATTTATGTCCTGACGGGTGGCTGGTTTACCAAATCCGTACTCAAGCATCAATTTTGCGGATGAAATTCGGGTAGAGTGGTCAATTACCTCTTTGTAATTAACTCCACGCTCCCCGTTACCTTTACTTTCGCGAACAATATGGGTGGCATCCATACCGTCTCTAAGACATTCTACCGCTTTTTGGTAATCTTCGTCCTTCATGAACTGATGGACATCATCTAGTGACTTTTTTCTGGTCATAATTTTTTCCGATATGGGTTCCCTAAATACAGTTGATGCTTTTTTAGGGTACCCCCCTGAGTTAACTAATGCAAACGATTGTAATACAGAGACAAGGAACCTTCTTTTTTATTATCAATATATAGTCAATAGATAGATAGAAGTTATTTCGGTACCCATCGGGGTCGGGGGTCGTGGTCGGCAGGTGCTCCGCACTCTGAGTCGTCACACATTGGTCACACGCCTCGTGTACAATTGCATAAGCCCTTGGGCAACAAGAGGATCGTACGCCATCGGGTGTGGATTCGTTGTCCGTCTGCCTTGGCTGGAATAGGGAGGAGCGCAGCGACCCCTATACCCCAAGGCAGCTACGGTCAACAGAATACACGACAGATGGCATCTAAGTCAAGCAACAACGGACACGGCACACGAACACGATGATAGTACCGCAATACACCAGCACCAAAAAAAGGGAGGAGACACAGCTGTTACACTGTGCCTCACTCCCTGCCACACCCGCTTGCTTTAGAAGCCGAAGCTATCGACTGGCTGACCTGTTGCTGTGGTGGCTGCTGCTACTGGTGCTGTAGCGTTGGCATGTACGCCCTCCATTGCAGTTACAGCATTGAGCACTTCCGTGCCACCTGTGAGCGTCTTCCGCTCATGCACGATGGTGACTTGCTTGCCCTGCATTTGTTTGAGCAACTCAGCCGCTAGTCTGTTCCGTGCTGCATCGCACTTCGCTATATCGGTTCCGTTGATGGCTGCATCAACGGTGGGGTTCCAGATCCCCAGGGACATGCACACATCGGTGAGTTCCGTGCGTGCACCGCCCATGTCAGCAATGATGTGACGGAAGCCAGTTGTGCTGGTGAAGCAGACGCCGATCACAGGCATTTTATTGCCTGACCTGGTGGTCTTCATGGACTGAGACAAACGGACAGGAGTACCGATGAAGATCTGCCCCATCGCTGGGGTATGAAACGGCATTCCTTGGTCTGCACCCAGGTTCGCGTTGTACGCATTGGTGCGTGTTTGTGGCACTGGCGCTGGCACTTGAGGTGTTGCGTTTAGCTTGGCGAGTATCTCTGGTGAGATTGCCGATTGTATTGTATTGTCGTATGCGTTTGGCATTGTATGATTTCCTTATGTTGAGGATTATGATTTATGTTCACTTTCTAGTATGTAGTTATTACTTATTAAACACCCCTTATGGGGTGAAATACACCAATGGGATGATTCAATGCTAGGCGTCGATATACTTCTCGAAGCCTCGCAGGTCATAGGTAACTTCTACATATCCGCTAACAGCTAAGTTGTATGGCATTTCTATTGCACCGTGTTCCCAATCTCCTGTGCTACCTAACATCTGATTAGATAGAACAGGTGCATAGCCATCTGCACATGATAGTGTTATGTGTGGTATGGCGTTGGCTGAGTATATACTGCCTGGGTCTACACG
>MDTG01094906.1_pt1 | contig 12193 bp, 13 predicted proteins | sample 811421 | NCBI WGS metagenome assembly MDTG01 (sample SAMN05326645, study PRJNA326480) | marine metagenome | isolation source: seawater | place: Pacific Ocean: South East | collected 2011
AAATAGCGAGTAAATAATTATGTATACACAAACAACATCACACGACGATCATCATACACCAACTGGTTGGAAACGTTGGGCCTATTCCACTAATCATAAAGATATTGGAACAATGTATTTAATATTTGCAATTATTGCAGGTGTGATTGGCACAGCATTTTCTGTTTTAATGAGAATGGAGTTAATGCATCCAGGTGATGGAATTCTGGGTGGTAACTATCATTTATACAATGTTTTGGTAACAGGCCATGGATTGATTATGATTTTTTTTATGGTTATGCCTGCAATGATAGGTGGTTTCGGTAACTGGTTTGTCCCAATAATGATTGGAGCACCAGATATGGCTTTTCCAAGAATGAATAATATTTCTTTTTGGTTACTACCAACTTCATTTATTTTATTAATAATGTCTATTTTTATGGATGGCCCCCCAGGTCAGACAGGAGTTGGTGGTGGATGGACTATCTATCCTCCTTTATCATCTAAAGCTGGACAACCAGGTCCAGCAATGGATTTTGCAATTTTGAGTTTACATTTAGCTGGGGCATCTTCAATATTAGGTGCTGTAAACTTCATTACTACAATTTTAAATATGAGAACTCCAGGTATGACACTTCATAAAATGCCTTTGTTTGCCTGGTCTATATTAGTGACTGCTTTTTTATTATTATTGTCCTTACCTGTATTAGCAGGTGCAATCACAATGCTTTTAACAGATAGAAATTTTGGTACCGCCTTTTTTGATGCTCAAACAGGTGGAGACCCAGTTCTATTTCAACACTTGTTTTGGTTTTTTGGGCATCCTGAGGTTTATATCTTAATTTTACCAGGCTTTGGAATGATAAGTCATATTGTTTCTACATTTTCAAGAAAACCGGTTTTTGGTTACTTAGGAATGGCATATGCGATGGTTGCAATAGGTATAGTAGGATTTGTTGTTTGGGCTCACCATATGTATACAGTTGGCCTAAGTACAGATACAAAAGCCTATTTTTTAGCTGCAACAATGATTATTGCAGTTCCTACAGGAATAAAAATATTTTCATGGATAGCTACGATGTGGGGTGGATCAATTTCTTTTAAAACCCCAATGGTTTGGGCATTAGGATTTATATTTTTATTCACCGTGGGCGGTGTGACAGGTGTAGTTCTTGCAAATGCAGGAGTAGATACTGCAATGCATGATACTTATTACGTAGTGGCTCATTTTCATTATGTATTATCATTAGGAGCTGTGTTTGCTATTTTTGCTGGATTTTATTATTGGTTTGAAAAAATGTCTGGATACAAATATTCTGAATTTTTAGGTCAACTTCATTTTTGGCTAACTTTTGTCGGCGTCAATTTAATATTTTTTCCACAGCATTTTTTAGGTTTAGCTGGGATGCCTAGACGATATGCTGATTATCCAGACGCATTTGCTGGCTGGAACTATATATCTTCGATTGGATCATATATATCTGTAGTAGGTTTAATTGTATTTTTTGCTAATTTAATTTACGCATTTTATAAAAAAAAAGCTGCAGAACAAAATCCTTGGGGAGAGGGCGCTACTACTCTTGAATGGACAGTACCATCTCCTCCAAATTTTCATACTTTTGAAGAATTACCAAAGTTTGAAGCAGAAGGGGTTGAAAAATCAACAACTTAAAAAATAATTTAGATTTTTTAAAATTGAGAATTAATGATTAAGTCCAAAGCAAAGAACAGAAACCTTTCTCAAGAAGACGTATTTAATTTTTCAGAACTCTTCAAGTTAATGAAACCAAGAGTTATGTCATTAGTAATATTCACCTGCGCTGTAGGGTTGCTGATGTCACCTAACGTAATTCCTACAAAAGATGCTGTAATTGGAATTATACTGGTTTCTATTGGCGCAGGAGCAGCGGGCGCTTTAAATATGTGGTATGAGTCAGACCTAGACGCATTAATGACAAGAACTTGTTTAAGACCAATACCAACTGGTAAAGTGAACAAGAATCAAGCGTTAGTATTTGGAATTTCACTCTCAATCTTCTCAGTAATTGCTCTTGATTTTTTTGCTAATAGAATTTCAGCTTCTCTACTGTTGTTTACTATCTTGTTCTATGTATTTGTTTATACAATTTGGTTAAAGAGAAAAACACCACAAAATATTGTGATAGGAGGTGCTTCTGGAGCTTTACCACCTGTAATAGGATGGACAATAGCAACAGATTCTCTCTCCCTTGAACCTTTAACATTTTTTTTGATTATTTTCTTTTGGACCCCATCGCATTTTTGGGCACTCAGTTTATATAAATCCGATGATTATAAAAAAGCTAAAATACCAATGCTTCCTTTAATAAGTGGCGTTGAAAGAACGAAACTAAACATACTTATTTATTCTATTTTAATGCTTCCAGTAATTATTTTACCATATGTAATCGGTTTTGTAGGTATAGTATTTTTGATTCCTTCATTAATTTTAACACTTTATTATAATATTTTATGTTTTGAGCTTTATAATTTTAAAAGAAATAAATTTGATGCAAAAAAAGCGAAATCAATATTTGGATATTCAATTTTATATTTATTTTTAATATTTGTTCTTTTTTTAATAGATAAAATTTTATGATTAAACCGGACAAAAAAACTAGAAGAAAAAATATTTTTACCGCAATAGCGATCTTAGTATTTATGGTTTTTTTATTTATTTTTACATTATATAATGTTGGAGTATTTGATAGACAGATATGATAACTAAAAAAACATTAACGCCACTTTTATTAGGAGGAATTTTTTTTATCATGCTTGGACTTTCATTTGCAGCTGTTCCGCTTTATGATATGTTTTGTAGAATAACTGGATTTGGTGGTACTACTCAAGTATCAAAACAAGCACCTACTATAGTTCTAGATAAAATAGTTAGTGTAAGATTTGACACAAATGTAAATAATCTCCAGTGGGATTTTAAAGCAAAATCAAACGTAATTGACGTAAAAGTAGGCCAAGTCAATAAAATAGAATTTGAGGTTGAAAATTATGGAGACGAAACTTCATACGGGGTAGCAAGTTTTAATGTTTCACCTGCAAGTTTTGGAAAATACTACAGTAAATTAGGTTGCTTTTGTTTTGAAAAGCAAGAGTTGAAAGCTGGTGAAAAAGCTACTTATGTTATGACTTTTTATTTAGATCCAGAGCTTGTAAATGATTCAACTACAAAAAATATTCAGGATGTAACTATGTCGTATACTTTTTTCTCGACAGATTACTATAAACAATCATAATTAGAATTATGTCGTCTGAAAAAAAACATGATTATCATCTTGTTGACCCAAGTCCTTGGCCTATATATGTTTCTTTTTCGTGTTTGGTATTAGCAATTGGTTCAATTTACTACATGCACAACGATGTTTCTTGGGGAATGTATCTTGGTCTTGCTTTACTAATATATGGCGCATATATGTGGTTTAGGGATGTAGTAATTGAAGCCGAGCACCAAGGTCATCACACACCAGTTGTTCAAATTCATCATAGATATGGAGTGACATTATTTATTGCATCGGAAGTCATGTTTTTTGTTGCATGGTTCTGGGCTTATTTTGATATAAGTTTATTTCCCAACGAATTTGTTGGTAACGTATGGCCACCTAAAGATATAGAAACTTTTGACCCTTGGGATATTCCATTAATTAACACACTTGTTCTATTACTTTCAGGTACTACTGTTACCTGGTCTCATCATGCATTATTAGAGGATGATAGAAAAAGTTTTATTCAGGGATTGGTGCTTACCGTAATTTTAGGTTTCTTTTTCACATTACTTCAAATTTATGAGTATCATCACGCTACTTTTGATTATTCTGGGCACATATACGGAGCTGTTTTTTATATGGCTACAGGTTTTCATGGTTTTCATGTATTAGTAGGAACTATATTCTTGGCAGTTTGTTTGTGGAGAGGAAAACTTGGTCACTTTAACAAGGATCACCATTTTGGATTCGAGGCCGCAGCATGGTACTGGCACTTTGTTGATGTTGTTTGGTTATTTTTATTTGCAGCAATATATATTTGGGGAAGTTAATATTTAACTCTTGAAGAATAAGTTATTATTTTCTGTTTTTGTATATTTCATCATAATAGTATTGCTATCATTAGGTGCTTGGCAATTATATCGACTGAATTGGAAAATAAACTTGATTTCTGAAATAGAAAAATCTTTAATAAATGAACCGGTTGATCTTTCAACAGCAGATAAGAAAAATTATCTCAGAATTAAAACTTCAGGAAAAATTGATTTTGATAATCAAATTTATTTATATAATTTAAATGAAAATGGAGACCCGGGGTTTGAAGTAATAAATCCAATTTTGATTAATAACGAAAATTATTTGATAAATAGAGGCTGGATAAACTTTAATAAAAAAGACCAAGAAGAAATTAATTTAATTAATCAAAAAAATATTTTTGGAACTTTAAAATTACAATCAAAAGCTAGCTCTTTTAAGCCTGGAAATGACCTAGATAATAATTATTGGTTTACATTAAATAGAGATGATATATTCATATTTACCGGGAAAAAATTCTCAGAATATATAATTTATCTTAATGGTGATTATAATATACCTAAACCTAAAAAGATAACTGCTAACATTTCAAATAATCATAAAAAATACGCTATCACTTGGTTTTCAATGGCGATTTCAATTCTTTTAATATATTTATATTTTAGAAAAAAAAACTATTAGATGAACTATACTAGCACTAGAAACAATCAAAAAAAATTTAAATTTGAACATGTTTTTATTAAAGGTCTTGCTGATGATGGAGGACTTTATGTACCTAAGTCTTTAAAGAAATTTAAAAAAAAGGAATTAATAGGATTGAGCAATTTAGACTACAATCATCTTTCTACAGAAATAATCAATTTATTTACTGGAGATTTTATTTCAAAAGAAGATCTTTCTACTTTGGTAAAAAAATCTTACTCAAAATTTAGAGAAAAAGATGTGGTAAAAATCTCAAATATTGGTGATCTTAAGCTTTTAGAATTATTTCATGGACCAACACTAGCTTTTAAAGACATTGCTATGCAGTTTATTGGAAATCTTTATGAATTTTATTTAAGTAAAAATAACAATAAGATTAATATAGTTGTTGCAACATCAGGAGATACAGGTGCTGCAGCTATAGATGCAATTAAAGGAAAGTCTAATTTAAATATTTTTGTTTTACATCCGAACAACAAGATATCTTTAGTTCAAAGAAAATTAATGACTACTGTAGAAGAAAAAAATGTATTTAATATTGCTATCAATGGAAATTTTGATGATTGTCAAAATATTGTTAAAAGTATGTTTGCTGATTCAGAATTTTCAAAATCAATTAATATGTCAGGTGTAAATTCAATTAATTGGGCGAGAATAATCGCTCAATCAGTATATTATTTTTATACATATTTTAAACTCAATACAATTAAACCAGTTTCTTTTTCAGTTCCAACTGGAAATTTTGGAGATGTTTTTGCAGGATACATCGCTAAAAAGATGGGTTTACCAATAGACAAACTGATTGTAGCTACGAACGAAAATGATATCTTACATAGAGCTATCTCTAAAGGAGACTATATCTCCAGAGAAGTTAAAGAAACATTATCTCCTAGTATGGATATTCAATTAGCAAGTAACTTTGAAAGATTAATTTATTTTATAAATAATTCAAACTCAGAGATAACAACTGATATTATGAAAAAAATTAAGCAAAACTCTTACGAAATTGAAACAAGTAATCTTAACTTAATAAAAGAAGATTTTTTATCTGAAAGTTGCAATGAATCAGAGACTTTAGATATTATTAAAAAATATTTCGAAGAATATAATATAATACTTGATCCTCACACTGCAGTTGGAGTTGGAGCTGCTAGTAAATTATCTTTTAATGATTGTGTGGTTTTATCAACTGCTCATCCCTGTAAATTTCCAGACGCTATAAAAAGTGCAATTTCTAAGCATGAAAAACTTCCTGAGGCACTACAGTATGTGATTGAAAAGAGTGAAAACTTTCAAGTATTAGAAAACAGTGTTGAAGATGTCAAAAGCTTTATAAAGAATAGAGTGTGAAGGATAAATTTTTTTGATTTTAGTTAAGATTTTGCAGCCTCTCTGGCAATTAAGTCCACTTCATTATTCAACTTATCAACAGAATGTGCTTTCACCCAACTCCATAAGATTTCGAACTCTTTTGATAAATTATCTAACTCTGTCCAAAGATACTTATTCTTTACCGGCTGCCCAGTAGCTGTTTTCCAACCATTTTTTTTCCAATTATGTATCCATTCAGTAATTCCTGATTTTACATATTTAGAGTCTGTAACAATTTCTATTTTTCTACCTTTAGGAATTTTATTTAAAGCTTTAATTGTAGCAATTAATTCCATCTTATTATTTGTGGTATTTTTTTCACTACCTTTCAAAATGGTTTTTTCCCCATCAATAATAATTATTGCAGCCCAACCACCATTTCCTGGATTTCCTATGCAGGATCCATCAGTATAAATTTTAATCATTATGCTAGATAATCTTTATAAAATTTTAATTTATTATGGATAATTAACTTTTGAAAATACTCATCAGGGTCTTTAATTTTAATTAAAGCTGTTTTAGGTGTATTTGAGTAATCATATAGTCTTGTAAAGAGGTACCTTATAGCGGCCCCCCTACACAATATGTTTAAAGAATTTTTTTCTTTTTGACTAATTTTCTTAATATTTTCGTAACCCATAATTAAGCTTTTTACTTTTTTTTTATTAATATAGAATTTATTTTTTTTTTTATCAAAACATAAAGCATTAATGCAAATCGCTATTTCGTAAATTAAATAATCATTTGCAGCAAAATAAAAATCAAGTATCCCTGAAAGCTTATTCTTTTTAAAGAAAATATTATCGATAAAAAGATCTCCGTGTATTATTCCTTTAGGTAAATTTTTTGGCCAATTTTTTTGTATATCTATTAAATTATCTTTTAATATTTTTTCTAAAGCGTCAAACTTTTTTGATTTAAATTTAATACTTTTAAAGATGGAGTATAAGTTATCAATTCCCATAGAATTTTTTCTAAATATTCCTATGTTTCTTGTAATTAAATGCATACGCGCAATGATTTTTCCAATATCGTAACAGTTTTTAAGAGTTAAATTTTTTTTATCTTTTCCCTCTAAAAAAGAGACAATACATGCTGTTTTGTTCTTTAATTTAAATAAATAATTACCTTTTTGATTTTTTATAGGTCTTGGACAACTAATTTTAGAGTTATTCAAAATTTCCATTAATTTCATGAAAAAAGGTAGTTCCTTATTAACAACTCTTTTTTCAAAAATTGTTAAAATAAATTTCTTGTTTTTTGTTATTAGTAAATAATTAGTATTTTCAATTCCTTGCTTAATTCCTTTAAAATCAATAAATTTTTCAATATCAAATATTTTGTTTATTAAAGAAATACTCTTCTTGTTAATCTTAGTATAAACAGCCATTTAGTTCAATTTTTTTGGAATTTTAAAAACTACATCTTCTTTTATTATCTCTACTTCATCTATACTAATAGTAAATCTGTTTTTTAACTCATCGATAAAATTTTCTACCAAAATCTCAGGTGCAGATGCTCCTGAAGAAATGCCAATAGTATTTGATTGGTTAATTTGGTCGTAAGGAATTTTGCTTTGCGAGTGGATTAATAAAGCTTTAGGACAACCTGATTTTTTTGCTACTTCTACAAGTCTTACTGAGTTTGATGAATTTCTACTACCTATTACAAAAAACATATCACAATCTTTTGCGATACTTTTAACAGCCATCTGCCTATTTGTGGTAGCATAACAAATATCTTCTTTCATGGGCTCTTTAATATTTGGAAATTTTTTTTTTAGTATTTTTATAATATCTTTTGTGTCATCCACCGATAATGTTGTTTGAGTTACATAAGCAATTTGTCTATTTTCTTCGTTTTCATATTTTTTTGCATCCTCCTCATTTTGAACAAGATCTATCGATCCATAAGGTAATTGACCCATAGTTCCAATAACTTCAGGATGATTACGATGGCCAATTAAAATTAAATGATATCCAGCTTTATTAAGATTTTCAGCCTCTCGATGCACTTTTGAAACTAATGGGCAGGTTGCATCAACATATGTCATTTTAAAATTTTTAGCATCTTCAGGTATTTTTTTTGGAACTCCATGTGCAGAAAAAATTACTGGTCTTGATTTGTCTTGTATCTCCTCTAATTCCTCTACAAAGATGGCTCCCTTTTTTTTTAAATCATCAACTACATATTTATTATGAACAATTTCATGACGAACGTATACTGGAGAACCATATTTCTCTATTGATTTTTCGACAATTTCTATTGCTCTTTCTACCCCAGCACAAAAACCTCTAGGCGCAGATAATAATATTTTTAATTGCTTATTTTTCATTTTTTTCTAAAAAATACTCAAGTAATATATGTGGAAAAGTTAGAGACGCCAAACCTATAAATATAACTTTCAAAATTGAACTATCTAAATCATTATAATATTCCAGAAAATAGATACTTATTATACACATAACACAAGTGATCAAAGTTAAAGGTGTCGCTTTAGCCACAAATACCTTAAATCCATGATAAAAATTATCTTCATTTAGCTCAAACATCAAAGTAATACTATGCCTTATTGAATGCAGAAAACAAAAATAAATTGTAAATGCTATCAATGGTGTGAAATAATAATTGATAATAATTAAAGAAAAATAATCAAAAAATAAACAAAATTTTTTTAATTCAAAATTTTTTACTAATAAAAAAATACTTGATAATGTGCTAGTTATGATCCCAAGTTGTAAAATTTTTTTTTCTTCAATAAAGTTTAAAGTTATATAAAAGGCCTCATTATCAATAAGTAATAATTTAAAAATATCTATTGTTTCATTAAAGTGAAAAAAAAGGGGCAATAAAATTATTAATGATCCTTTAAGGAAATATAAAAATTGATAAAGATAAGTATTCATATTTACTAAAAATTGAGTATCTTCTTTACCAAAATGAAATGAAGCTATAATCAAAAAACTTATCAAAGAAAAAACAGGAAATAATATCCAGGCACTTATTACGATGATAACTATAAAAATATAAGCAAGATAAAAAAAAATGATATTACGAATATTTAAAATATTAAGAAGTTTTCTTCCCTTTAAATGATCTAAAGAACCATGAGAAACACCTACTATTAATATTAGTATTAAACAAATTATTGGTGAAATTGTTGCATTTTGAAATTTGATTAGTATTAAAGAAAAAAAATTACAAAATAAAAAAAAAATAAATGAATGATTAAAATTTATACTTTTTATTTTATTACTCATTTTTTTTATTTTATAAATAAAGCTCTAATAAAAGTCCATTTAGGCATTTTAAAAATAATAGATAAATCCTCAAATAAATTACTTTTGTTAGATAAAAATTTTATAACAGTCTTTGGAGAAGTCTTAAACATTTTAAAAAAAATATAAGGCATAATTTTTGGATGTTTTTCAAGAACACGAAGAAATATTTTATCCAAATATTGATATTTCTTATTAATTTCATATTTTTGAACATTAGATATGTTTGTGATATTTTCCCTTATAAATTTACTATGCTCTTGTATATTGAGAAATGTATAGCCAGTGCTAAGACGAGTCATTCCCCCTGCTGTCCCAATATTAATCGTATTTTTTTTTCTTTCATATAATGGATAAAAAAGGGGAATAGCTCCTTCCTCTTTGTAGGTTATTTTATAATTCTTCACTTTTAAATTTTCTTTAATATAGTTATCTAATTGCTCATCGTAATCTTTTTGAGAATTATCATTCATTTTTGATAACCAAGTTGTTTCAATTAAAGCTCTTTTTTTTGAATAAGGTAGTGTGTAAAAAAAATGAACACTTCCTCTTTGTTCACAGTCAAAATCCATTAAGTTGAATATATTTTCATCAAAAAAATCTTCTTTGGTCTCTATTTCTATGCCACAAAAATGTTGCCATAAATTTTGATAATTTTCTTTAATTAATGGGATACTGTTGAATACGAATGAATTTTTTAAATTTATTTCATTTAAACTTTTAAAAAATACGATATTTTTGTTTTTTTGAATTTTATTAATAATTTTTTTATAAAATAATCCACTATCAATACTTTGATATTTAAAATTATCACAATTAAGATAGTGAGTTTTACTAGGTATGTTTACAGAAAAATTTTCCCAACTTTTTTTAACACAATCCTCAAAATTATGTGGAGTGACTCTCCAAAAAGACCATGTTTTGTCTTTTTCATATTTTTCTCTAGGCTCAATAATAGCTAAACTTTTATCTATTAACTTATTGTGAATTTCTAATTCATACGCAAGAGATAATCCTGCACAACCTCCACCGATAATTACAAAGTCAAATTCTCTCATTTAGATTGATCTCTTCATTTATTAAATGATGATCATGAAAAACATGATTATTGTTCTCTTTTATTAATGATAACTTTATTAAGTCAAAAATTGAAAATAATGTCTCTAAGAATTTCTCAGCGTTTGAAACATAAATCTTGCCTGCATTTCGATAATTTTCAAAATTCTTTTTTTTTAAAATTTTATTACCAATCTTTTTGTAAATTCTCCTTACAACCAGAATACTGAAACGAAAATTTAAGGGAATTTCTTTGATTGCAAAAAAACAATTTGTGTAGAATTTTTCAGCAAGATTGATAGTTGTCGAAATTTCCTCAAAATTTTCCCCAATATACGATCTATTATTTTTTGAATCTTCAATAACATCTCTCGATATATTGGTAAGCTGCATTGCAATTCCAAGGTCAATTGCGGATTTAAGAGAGTTTTTTTTATTAACCTTCAATATCTTTGCCATCATTAAGCCAACGGTTCCAGCCACTCTATATGAATAAATTAATAAATCCTTTTTTGAATTAAATTTTACTTCAGGTTTTATATCTGACTTTATACCATCAAATAAATCGTTAACAATATTTGTAGAAATACTAAATTCATCTATTAATCCCCACATTTCTTGAATAATAGGATCATCAAAATTTTTTTGATTAAAGTTTTTTTCGAATTGTTCAATTTTTTTTTTCTTTGCTTCTATTGAATCTTGATCATCTGCTATGTTATCCGCAACTCTACAAAAATCATATAATGCTGAGCATTTCTTGTAAGTCCCTTTTGGCAAAAAAAAACCTGCCCAATTAAATGACTTTGCATAGATAGATAGGTAGCTTTTATTAGACATTATATAATTTTATCTAAAACTTTTGCTGATGATAATACTCCTGGCACTCCAGCACCAGGATGAGTTCCCGCCCCAACAAAATATAGTCCATCAAATATTTCTGATTTATTGTGAAATCTAAAATATGCAGACTGTGAAAACTTTGGCTGAATTGAAAAACCGGACCCATATTTAGTATTAAGATCCTCTTCAAAATAATTTGGTGTTAAATAAAAATCATTAATAATATTTTGTCGAAGATTTGGCATTAAATCTTTTTCCATTTTATCAATAACTAAATTTTTCATTCTTTCTCCCTCAATTGACCAATCAATTTTGGATTGGTTATTAGGAACTGGCACTAGGACATAAAAACAATCATTTCCCTCAGGAGCCATTGTTTTGTCTGTAGCAGAAGGTCTATGTAGATAATAACTAATATCTTTGTTTAATTTCTTTTTATTAAATATATCGTCAAGATGTTCTTTGTACTTATTACCAAATTTTATAGTGTGATGTTCAACATTATCATATTTTATTTTAGTACCAAAATAGTAAACAAATAATCCCATAGAATATTCCATTCTTTTTCTTTTCCAATTAAACAATAATGATTTGTTTTCATTTGGATTTAACATTCTCTCATAAACACCAGGGGGATCTGCGTTACAAATTATATTATTAGTCACAACGTTTGTATTATTATCTAATTCAACACCAGTTACTTTGTTTTTAATTGAATTAATTTTAATTACTTCTCGACCCTTAATAATATCAATACCAACTTCATTCATAAGTTTTTCAAATCCACCAATAATATTGCCAGTCCCACCCATCGAATAATGTATTCCCCATTTCTTTTCTAAATATAAAATTAGTCCATATATGGATGTTGTTGTAAAAGGGTTTCCACCAACTAAAAGTGGATGCATGCTTAAA
>MDTG01379626.1_pt1 | contig 12193 bp, 16 predicted proteins | sample 811421 | NCBI WGS metagenome assembly MDTG01 (sample SAMN05326645, study PRJNA326480) | marine metagenome | isolation source: seawater | place: Pacific Ocean: South East | collected 2011
ATCAATATCTACAAAACCAGGCCGAGAAGTTTTACTAAACATACCTTCTTCAGCTCTTGTAGATACTGGACAACTTGGAAAAGATCAAGATGCTGTCTACGAAAGATTTATTACGAATGACCTCATTAATCTAGCTCATGCAGCCGCTGCAGCAGCAGGTAGTTCTGGTAACTTATCATTGCAGACATCTATTGTAGCTAATATTAAAAGCGCAAAGAGTCCTGGAGAAGAAGGTAGCGTTGCTAGATATAATTTACTAAACAATTATGGCATTGTTAATCAAGATGTTATAGATTCTTACTCTTCAAGACCTGCGTATAAAGGTCTGGATAAAATACCTGCAATTGAAAATGTTTTAGCTGCTTCACAAGTTAATCCGATTGAAGTCCCCAGATCATTGCCTACTTCTGTACCCGAAGGAGCTATTGAAAAACTTTTAGAAAATAGAAGTAACCCAGCGGCCTTGAGGGTTTTTAATGATAGGTTTGGTCACTTGGGTATAACAGCAGAAGAATACATACGCCAACGGACAAGAGAAAGATAATAATTAAATGGTCAATACAATTGGTAGTGATTTCTACGATGAGTTTCTTGTAGAAGAACCTGAGAAATCCGAAGAAGAAATTGACGAAAGTTTTTACGATGAGTTTCTTGTAGAAGAACCTGAGGTAGAAACTACTGTTGATCTTCCAGAGGCAGGTAGTTATTCTCAAGACGACATAGCAGAAAACGATGCCCTATATTCTATTGTTGAGAGCTATATGCTAGATAGGTATGGACCTCAAAAAGTAGAAGACGAAGATAGGGAGTCTGTCGTAGATATGTTTTTAAATAATCGCAGGGGTGTTTCTGCGGGTAATACTGTTCGTGGTCTAGATGAGATGGACTACATTAATGATATTAAAAAAGACAAAGATAAAAGTGCGAGGGCCGCTGCTGCTTATAAGCTATATGAAAATATGGCTGGACTATTTAGTAAAGAAACTACTGTAGGTGAAAAAGCTGAAGGTATCATGGACTTTACTAGAACTGCATTACTAGATCCAGTAAACTTGCTTGGAGGTTTTCTAGGTAAGGCTGCTGTGGGAGGTTCAATACGTGTAGGCTCAGAGGCTGCAAGAAGAATAGCTTTAAATGAAATGAAAACTCAAGCTGCTAAAGGTGCTACCGCTAAAAAAATATCTAATGTAGGTAAAGGTAAATTTATAACTGCAATGGATGATGTAGCAAAAGCTAATAAGACTAGAATTGCAGAGTACTCAGCAGAACTTCTTGGGACAAAAGGTTTAAAAAGGTTAGCTACTAAAAAAGCTTTAACTGAAGCTGGTATAGCTGCAGGTGTAGACGCTGCAGTAACTACTGGGATGGAAGTGCTTTATCAAGAGGGCTTGATAGATGTAAATGTTCGTGAAAAGTATGATCCTTATGCAATAGGCATTGCTATGGTTGGTGGTATAGTTATGGGTGGGGTACAGTTAGGTTTAATAGCCAGGCGTGGTTCTACTGGTACTGTTGCCCCCACTACACAATTACCTGAGCCAGAGGCAGAGGGTTTTCTTTCTGAGTTGTCAGAGGCTATAGCAAACTATACTAATAATACCACTGTACCTAAAGGTAGAGATTGGAAAACTAAAGTTAAAGGTGGTGCAAACTTTAAGGATGACTTTGGGGTAGAATTTTTTCAGACACTTTTGCTGGGTCAAGCTACAGAAGAGGGTGAAAACGTCTTTAAAGGCATGACTCAGATTGCAGCTGAACGTGGTTTTGTTTGGGCTAAAAGGTTTGAAGATGATAACTTTACTAATTGGATGTCAGATATTATTGCAAAGGTTAGTAATAAAGAAGCTCAAGATTTTGTAAGGGCTATGGAAAAAAATCTTGGGCAAAAAATAAAAGTTTCTCGTACTGTCGAAGGTCCAGATGGTATAGCAAAAGATGTAGTACTAAAACGATCTGAAATTACGGGTAAAGATATTGGAGATGTTCTTGCTGCTAAGATGTCTGATGTAGGTAGAACACTTGGGGTTGCTGGTCAGTCAGCAAAGCAACTTAAAGTTTCTGCAAGTGACCTACAGATCAAGCATCTAATTGATTCAGCTATGGATATGGGTTTGATTCAAAGACCTAAAAAACCTAAGGGTGAAGAGGTTATGGAAGGACTCACTACCGATGCAATTAGAAATACTCAAAACAGAATGATCAGGATGCTTGTAGCTAACCCTTCTACAAGTGCATTAAACGTAATTGGTTGGTACGGTAATACAGCATTAAATGCTACTACGGATTTATCTTTGGCTGCAGTCCACATGGGCTATGGTACTATGGCTAAACTAGTGGGTGCTACCAAGCAAGGTAAAAAATCTCATGATCTAGCTGCAATACTATTTCAATCTAATGTTATGAGGGCAAAACTTTTACTAGACCCTGACATGAGCTACCTTGCATTTCAATCAGCACTGACTAGAAACTCTGAAGCACTTCAGAGATTAAATAGTATGCTCCCTGGGGGTGTAGAAAATACGACTAAGCTTGTAACAGATGGTAAGTTTACACCAGAACAAAAACTTTTAGGTTTAGCTATAGATGATAAGATTGACTTAGTTCAAACTTTAACTCTAGTTAAAGCTCAGGATAACTATACAAAATCTGTTGAATTTATTTTTCAAATGGATAAAAAACTTAGAGCTACTACGGGTAAAGGTTGGAATGATTTTTATGGGTCAAAAACTATAGGTGATGAACCAATCAAAAAGTTTTTAGCTTCAGATGTTTATGCACAAATTGAAGCGGAAGCAGTAGACAATACTTTAGATGCTATTTTTTCAAAGTCATATAAAGACAGCACTAACTTAGGACAAATTGCTGGTATTATTGAAGATGCCAGAAATCTTCCTGGGATAGGTATGTTAGTTCCTTTCGGAAGATTTTTTAATGCAACAATGGCTTTTGCTGGTAAAAATACTATTGGTTTAAACTTGGTTATGAAATCAATGGGTAAGTTTAAAGAAGAAAGAACTGATGCTTTATTAACTAGGGGTTTTGTTTCTGCTGGCCTTATATTTTCAATGGCTGGCCAAGAAAAAGAAAACAGACTTAAGGGTCTTGATATGTATCAAAGCATAGATCCACTTACAGGAAAGATTATTAATCAACAATATGACTTTCCTTTTTCTATGTTTAAAGCTACCGCTAGGATAGCTTCTTACTACATGGATGGCGAAGCTCCACCACCAGAGTTGTACGAAAGGGTTAGAAAAGATTTTCTTTTGTCTGGATTACTAAGAAATTTAGATAAGAGTCAAAGGGATGTTACAGAGGCTGCTTATTATTTAACTGACCCTGATAATGCTGATTATTGGAAGGCATTTAATAAAGTTTTAGGTTCAACTATAGTCCAACCAATTGCTGCTGTAACAAGGCCACTAGAACCTATTAATACGTTAGCTGGAATTGCTTTAGGTAGAGATGGAAGACCTGTAGATAAGTATCAAGGTGAAAAAATACTTAACGATGCAACTAGATATGTTGATAACATCGCAGACTTACTTCTTGGAAGAGAAGTTAAAGCACCGCTAGTACAAACAGCAACTGGACTTACTGATCCTTCCTCTACAAAGATACTAGGTATACGTGGAGTAAATTTAACTAACACTCAAAGGGTATTAAATCTTATTGGAGAAGATCAATACAAATTAAATGCTGCTGTAAAAACTAGAGAGATGGCACCTGAAGCTGTTAGTGAATATCATGATGTATTTTTTCAGATACTTGAACCTAAAGCTACAGAACTTATGGAGAGTAATGTGTTTAGGAATGCCACTCAAGAGCAACAAAAAACTCAATGGAAAAAATATGTAGTAGCTCCCACAAGAAAAATGGCCAAGACTCTTATAGCTTTACAGAGATCTGGCCCTAATGATACAACAGACCTAGAGTTTGAGATTGCAGATAAACATTCTAGGGGTAAGGTTACAGAAGCTTTAAAGGATTTAAATCTAGAAGATAAGTTATCTGAATTAACTAGGGAAGAGTTATATATACTAGAAGATTATTTAAATACAATGGATTTGATAAAACGACTACAAACTCCAGCTGAATTAAGAGCTATACAATAAACTTAAGGGGGCCACTTGAAGCCCCCTTTTGTTATTCATCATCATCCTCTAACATGAAGTCAGCCCAATCATATGACTCACGCTTTATATCTCCTTTGTGAACATGCCCTGGAGATCTTGACAATAACGCAGCCATCGCTTGACCAGCTAAGTACCTACGAGAAGTAAGTGCTTTGTTTTTAAGCGGTGGCTTTATCTTTTTCTGCCTGTAACTTTTGGCCTCTTCTTCAAGACTCTTTTTGTTTTTGTTCATTAAGCTTAACCCTTTCAAGGTTACGGAAGTAGGCTTTATTAAAGCCCATCTCCCACTCCCTGTTCTGCTTGGTATTTAGTCTGTGAGGATTACCTAAGTTGCCTTCCTTAAAGTCCTTTATACCCTCTTCGTATGGCCTCATTTGTGCTTTTCCTCCATTGCCTCTAACATTTTGTTTAGATACCATTCTGCTTTCTCCATATCCTGAACAGGGTTACCCTTGTACATGTATCTGTGTTGATACTTGATCATATTACCGTGGCAGTAACCAATGAACTGGTCAAGGGTTAGTACCTGTTTGATATAATCAATGCACTCTATCCCACCACTTAACTTATAATGTGCTGGGTTGTTTACTGGGTCGTATTTCATTTACACCTCTTTTGGAACTTCAAAACAATAGTATTTTACATTAGAGTTAGGTGAAGGTCTAGTGTCCATAAGTCTTTTTTTAAGTGGGGCTGCAAACTCGTGGCAAGCAATCTGACTTGGAAAGAACGTATGATGACCTTGGATCTTATACCTATCTTCAAAGAACATTATGAGCACTAGAACATACATTAGAACAACCCTGAAATTGTTTCTAATGCCACTGGAATAACAAGGTCTACTACAATCACAGCACCTGCTAAGAACGTCATTACTTCAAACATATCTATCTCCTTATGTTATGTCTACCATCTCGCAAACATCACCTGTACAGGCCATTGTCTGCATTGAGACTGTGTTATCTTCCTTCTCGTAGTTAGCCAGCTCACTCCAAGCAATAGCAGATGGCATAGAAGAAAGCAAGTCTTTATACTGATCCTTATCTACTTCTTGATAAGGTGCTTGTTGATAAGTGTGTTCGTTGTAAGGCAAGAAGGATACACCCGACATCTCGTCAAAGTATTTGTACACAAAGGCACCTACTTCAAACCACTCATCCTTACGTACATTGATTGTTACTGAGGGTTTATGCTCACACCAATGTCGTTGATACATCAGCCAAGTCTCAAGTTGTTCAATGGCTGTCATATCTTCAGTAACCACTGCCTTAGTCGGAGACTTCACAGGGAAACTAAATACTGTTGTTTGATCTGGCTTCATAACACAAGGCTCATTAGGAATACCTTGATCAGACATGAACTGTGTTAGGGGATCTTTATTATCACCACGCACAGTACGGATATAATAGGGACTATGGCGAGCATGTATGCCACTGGCACTATCCACCAATTGCGATACCGTGCCCGAAGGCTTGACGCATGTAATTGCAGCAGCAACAGGTATACCAAGACGGTCAGCCCATTCAGCATTAGTAGAAACACAAACCCCACGAAGATGTTCAAGAGTCTTCTCCAAGTCTTTATTCTTAATAGTCATCAAAGAGTTGTCCATTATCCCTGTAAGTGACACACCCAGCAGACGCTCTTCTTCTGTGTTCTTGTTCCACACCTTACGCAAGTATGGAAACTTGGTGTAGGTGGATTGTATGGTTCCCAGAATCGTAGCCAGTCTAACTTTACGCTCAAGATCTTCCATGCTGTCTGTCGCACGTACCACAACTTCAGTGAGATTGCAAAACTGATTCGGTCTAAGTATGATTTCACTACACGGGTTAGTCCCGAACTCATAGTTAGGATCACGCCGACCATTCTTTTCAGCTTGCTTCTTACTTGCTTGACGATTGAATACACCACGCTCTCCACTTCCTGACTCTACCAGTGCCATCCACTCACGCATGAAGGATACAGCATCTGGCTTCTCTGTATAGCTCACAGAGTTATTAGCTAAGGCACGTTGTGGATCATTCTCCCACCATGCACCTGACTTAGCATGACGCATACGATCATCTGACAAGTTAGATAAACTAATCATAGCTGACCTACGTACACCACCTACGACAACTACCTCACCGATCTTACACATGATGTCGTGACACTCAATGCTAGATAGCTTACGTCCTTGTGCATTCTTGAAGGTAGTGATAACAAAGTTGAACAACTCAACAAGAGGTGCTGGACCAGAAGCTCGACCACCAAAGGTCTTAAGCTTTGCACCTGCAGGACGTACCAAACCAATATCCCACTGAGGGATTTCACCAGCCCAGAGGAGAGCAAGAACTTGACGAAGAGCTTTAGCCCAACCTTCCTTACTGTCTTTGACAACGATAGTAGTCTCACTAACGAACAGCTCAGGGATCTCAGGGAGCTTACTGACGAACTGCCGCTCGACACTGAAGCCGACACCAGTACCGCAGAGCAAGATAAACATAGCCTCATCGAAGGACTTAGGGTCATCTACGGGTAAGTAGCTGCAGTTGTACATACAAGTGTTGTCACGAGTAGCAGCTGGACCTGCAGTCATCATGGCCCGCATAGAAGGCATGACTTCTAAGTTGAGAATAGAAAACATTAAGTCATCCTTAGTGTTCTCGTCAATCTTATTCCCTACTACATTGTCAACGTAACGATCTACTGTTTCGCCCCACGACTCTCGTCGCCCTTCATCATCAAGCCAACGTGCATACCGTGAAGTATGAATGAAGGATTGATAGTCTGTTGGTAGGTAGTTGTTCATCTATTATCTCCGCTTCCCTTTAGTACACCACGTTGCTCTCTATCATCTAGCTTTGCCATGTTCATCTCCATAACCTTACGTAGGTTACCCCCGAAGATATTTGCCAAGGCTACTGTGTAGAACAACACATCACCTAACTCTTTCAGTATATCTTCATCCTTGAATCTATTCTTATCACGAAAGAGCTTCTTTACTTTTTCAGATACCTCACCCGCTTCACCAGAGAGTCCAAGAGTATTTTCTATTAGACGATCACGTCCCTTAGTCAATATCTTGTCCTCTACAAACTGGCTATAAAAACGGACAGGATCTTTACTGTAGTCTGGACTATTCTGAAACATATCAAAGTAGCCAAACGCCTCTAGATCACTGCGATTGATCATCCTTATCACCTTCCAATGACTGTTTCAATTCATTTGTTTTCATCTGTTGAATAGCACTGACACACTGACTGATGTGACTTAGTAGTGCTGAAGCATTGGAGCCTACATTCAAGATGTTTATAATCTCTTTTTGCTCATCATTCATGTCATCAATTTCATATTCTTTATCGTCAAGAGTTAGTTTAGTCATACTTGTTTACCTCACATTGGGTTACGGTTACATCATCTATGTCGTACAGAGCATCTTCAATTATCTCTTTTAGTACTCCACAATTATCCCCAGAAATCTCCAGGAAATTAGCATCTTTATCTACGAGTATTGCTAGGTGGACTTCGTAGTTCATTTGGAAACCCCTAGTTATACAGATTCTTGACTGTCGGTCAAGCTATTTAATGTTACTAGCTCAGCTTCTTTGTAGGGTATGTGAAAGAACTTCTCACCCTTCATGATGTATCTACCCTTAGCCTCACGGATAGTATCATCAGTCATCTGAGACCCTCGTATCTTCCAGCAAGCAGTCAAGTCATTATTGAACACAAAGAAGTTTACGTTATGCTCATACTTATTAAGCAGCCGTGTCTTACGCTCTGGGATTCTAATCTCAGTCCAATCCTCAGGCCAGTCTTCCTTCCAACCTCGCTTAACTTCTGCTTCACTGTAGTAGGTGATACCCTTTCGGGTTGACTCTACATCAGCGTAGAAGTTCTCCTTTACAGAAGAGATCTCATGACCCTGATGCTGTAGTATTTCAATCAGCTTCACTTTAGCAGGGTTGTCAAAGCGATCATATAAGTGTGGTTCAAAAGGCTTTCTAACGGCCATGTTTATTCTCCTAGTGTTCTTCGTCTATTTCAAGCGGCTGGATACTGGTTCTAAAATGTTTCTGCCATTCTTGTATCTGCGCAAGGTCTTCAAACCAAAAGTTTACTTCTTCCATCTCACCATCTATCTCTGTTTTACAGACGACAAAATAATTACAACCTTCTGGGAAGTCTTCATCATCAGGCGCTTCGTCTACTGATATTGGCCCTACTGATATATCCCATATTTTTACTGTCATGTTTTCCAATTCCTTAATAGCTCTACATAATGATCAAGACCAACCATTACTACCCACGGTTTTCTGTCTGATCTAAAGAACACTACAGGCTCGTGCTCTGAATGTCTAGAGGCTTGTTCCATAAAACGATAAACAGTTTTAAGTTCTGCCTTCCGCCTCTTCACCTCAACAGATAGAGGTAACTTCTTTCTAGCTGCAGGGGATAGCTGGATGTCAGCCCCTGATTCCCCCATTGTAGTAGACTTAATATCATCTGGCTCGAACTCAGGGAAAGCTTCAAGTAGCCTATCCCTAATCTCTTGCTGACCTAAGCGGCCCTTCTGCTTGGCCTGTCTAGTCATCTACTGTCTCCGCAACCCTTGGTTCTTTCTCAACATGAACAAGGAACTCTGGGCCATAGCTGTAAACAAACTTACGCATGTTAGGCCAGCATAGCTTCTTGTATTCACAATAGCTGCAGCCCATAGACAGCTTCATGTTAGGGCTAGTCTTTGACTGAGGCACTGGCTTGACACGATCCTCAGGTATCTCACCCTTAACCATAGCCACAGCCTCTTTCATCTCTGCTTCTTTTGTTTTTAGTTCTTCAGTGAAATCATAAACATCCAAACAAATATGTCCATTCTGCTTATCAATAGCAAGAAAAGCACCATGAGTCTTGTCAGTAACAAGTGGGTCATCCTTACCTGCATAAACATAAGAACTAAGCTGAGATATATAACCAAACGGGTCATCATCACGTAGGTTCCCCTCTTTGAACTTCTTGAATGCATAGGAGCTGCAAGACTTCACATCAACAGTCATACCGTCAATGACTGCATCCCTATGCCCCTTAATGCCATGAACATCTAGCCTGTCCTGTGACCCCTTGAGATCATGTCCAGCAGCTACCGTCATGCTTAGGATAAGTTCTTCGATCATGTCGCCATAGAAGAACTTGAGTAAGGTGTTGGACTCTAGCTGTTCACCTTCACCAGCTTTATTAACTTTGTACCATAGCTTACGTTTACAAGGAGTTCCAATAGAAGATAAAGATAGATAACCCCGTGGCTCCTGTGGTTTAGAAAACCTTTTGTTGGCAGTGTCAGCAACAGCATTACCCATCTGGGTGCTAATGCTTTCTGTCCATCCGCCTTGGCCTTGTATCACTTGGTACAGATCGTCTACCAATGTCTGTATATTTTTCATAGTCACTCCTTAAGTTGGGGGTGGAAGGGAAAGGAAAGGAAACCAACCACCCCCTAAGTTACATCCTTAGAATAGCACTGAGTCTTCAGTAGCTGCTTCTACAGGCTTCTCTAAGGCAGGGGAAGTACCGCCATCGTCCTGTGGTGGGATGTATTCTACATGATCAAGGACAATAACCTTGTCAAGTCGTGTACCTACAATACTCTTCATTCGTGTATCGTAGACTGAGAGTAGTACCTCAACGGTAGAACCGTTACCAATGGTACCATCTGTATCGTAGTCCCAAAGTGTACCATCTTCTTTAGTAACTACAGGTGCACCACTGTCCCAATCACGGCCAGTGTTATACTTACGCACAAGGCGTACCTTCTTACCCCGTCCCTCTGGGTCAGGTGTACCTCGTTTCATTGAACCTGTGGCTGTCAACTTAGCCATGTTCTCGTCATCCAAGATAACATCAATAGTGCAAGCACCATCGCAGTCTTGATAAGCTCCATCAAAGCCTAGCAAGTCACGGTTCTGTGGGAATACTTTTGCCCACTCTGCAGTACCAGTTAGTTTTACTTTACGTGTAGCCATGTGGCCCTCCATATGTTTAGTGTACGTCACTATATCGTTGACCGTATTGTATGTCTATACCCAAGTCAACATTTAATTTAAGTTCTTTGTTAAGTTTTTCAATAGCCCAAGTCAAAGTATTACTGTGAACATCTTGATCTCCTTCTTTCACCAGATTGATTGATTCGTCATGGAACTGCCCAATGATATTGCCCCTACGTGTACGGTAGTAGGCAACCCACTTGTCAAAGCAGTAAGCACCAGTTGATTGGTTGAGTGTAGAGAACACATCCTTCTCGTAGCGTAGGCTGTGCCAGAATTTACTGACAGGGTTCTGTACCCACATCTCACCATTGATCTTACGCACATGCTGAGACTTAGCAAACTCTTTGACTGACCAGTTACGATTCCAGTAAGCCTCAAGCAATGCCTGACACTCATGGGCAGGTAAGCCAGTAGTACGTGATAGTTTAGCAGCACCAACACCATAGGTAGCAGAGTAATTGACTACCTTGTAGTTCTTACGCAAGGCTTTAAGCTCAGGCTTAGTACCCTGATTGTAAGCGTCGATGTCATCCTGTGATACAGCACCTGCATGTTTAGCCAAGTCGAGGTGTGGGTCAAACCCATCCTGCGACATCTCAAACACATAAGCTGGATCGTAAGGGTGCATGTAGTGACGCTTACATGTATCCTCAAGAGAGGTCATGTCAGCACCACACAGTACGTAACCCTCAGGTGCAGTAAGGCACCCACGGATCTCCTTACCCCAGGGTCTGTCTACCCCAGGCAAGTTGACAAGAGGTTTCTTGTGCTTGAAGCGTAGTGTATTAGTGAGGCCATCAATCTCTGCCTTCACATAACCGTCACGCTCACACTCAACAAAACCTTTGAAGATACTTAGTCTGTGTTGGATTACAGTAAGACCCTCAAGAACTTTGACTGACGGGTTGTCATCTACAAGTAGACTAACTGAGTCAGTAAGCTCACCATCCTTACGCACTTGAGGTATGGTTCTTTCACTGCCATCATCCTCTTTGACGTACTTGAATGTACAAGGCACCCAACCCAAAGAATACAACCAGTCTTTTACCTGAGTGCTAGAGTTAGGATTAGGCTCATCGTAACCCTTGAGAACAATCACACCATCGTCATGATGACTAGGCAAATTATTTTCACTAAGTAGGGCAAACCACTTTTCACCGTGAGCAGATGGAGAACCATCTTGCTTGAAGCAGTTCTTAGGCTTACGCTTTACCTGAGTCTTAGCAACTCTTGGCATCACAGTCTTAAGCTCTGCAACCTTGTCGATCTGCTGTTGAGTCAGATCAGCAACACACTTAGTAGCCAAGTCTAGATCAAGCTTCCAACCAACAGACTCAGCTGTAGCTGCACACCTCATCTTGAACTCAAGGTAGCGGAAGAACTTATCCAACAGCACCTTGTCCTTCTGATAGATGATCATGAATCGCTTGAGCAAGTCTTGCCAAAGCAACCAGTTGATCTTGACATCTTCGGTACAACGGTGGGCATACTCTTCTTGAGTGAGATTAACCCAGTCATTGATCTCAGGTTTAGGTACATCAAAGTCCACACCAAAAGATTCCAAGCCATGCTTAGGTCTGTTGTAGTTGATAACCCAAGACATAGGTAGAGTGTCAAACAATCTAGCCTCAAGCTTGATACCCAGTAGCTTCTCAAGTAATGGTGCATCATACCGCACAATGTTGTGACCAATCAAACCAGCTTGACTCATGATTAAGTCACGCATGTCGTTATAGTCAAACAAGGTGTCGTAATTAACCCCATCAGATGTGTAAGATAAGCAATGTATTTTAGTAGCATCATCCAAGAGGTTGTCAGCTTCTACGTCAAATACAATCATGCTGCTAGGTCACTCCTTACAAATGGTGTTTCTTCACTAAGTATCGTAGTCTCTGGGTCATAGTAAACTGAACCAGCATTGCCCAACTTAGCAAATGGTCTGTTCTTGTCAACAACAAAGTTGGTGGTATTCTGTAGAACCTCATCGTCTGTCTCAACATCACGCTCGATCTTAATACAGATGATTGC
>MDTG01411611.1_pt1 | contig 12193 bp, 10 predicted proteins | sample 811421 | NCBI WGS metagenome assembly MDTG01 (sample SAMN05326645, study PRJNA326480) | marine metagenome | isolation source: seawater | place: Pacific Ocean: South East | collected 2011
ATATAGACAAAAAAAACAAGGAATAAAATTTTTAGGTGATTTAGCAAGTGATTTTGGTGCTAACATAAAATTTTTAATCGGTCCCAAAAAGAAATTTAAAAAAATAAATATAGGAAATCTAAAATGTAATATCAAAAACATTAAAACTGGTAATGTGGTAAATGGTAATACAAATTCTGTTTATATAAATCCACTTAACTCTCTTCGATTTGTATTAAATAAAATGAAAAAAGATAGAGTCAAGTTAGATACTAATTTCTTTGTATTTACAGGATCAACAGTAGGTGTCGTTCCTTTAAAAAATAAAGGTAATTACATAGCGCAAATTGAGAAGATAGGAACTGTAAGATCTTTAATTCGTTAAATGAGTCAAATAAAGAAAGTTATTAAGAATAGCAAAATTGGAAAGTATATAATTGCAGGAAGTTTTTTTTTCTTTTTAATTAAAGGAGTAATTTGGATAGTGATTATTGCTCTGGCTTGGTTAGGTATTGGAAAACTCTAAAATCTAAAGAACTACTTCAAAACCTTCAAAATTTGGGTGACCTAAATACAGTCCTTTATGCTGACCTGAATTTTTATGCGCTAGTCTAAATGCATCAGATTTAGTCCAATTAATAAAATCATTTTTTGAGTTCCAAATACTGTGCGATGCATACAAGGTATATTTATCGTTTGATTCACCTTTAACTAAATGAAATTCTTTAAAGCCAGGGACATCATTTAAATGTGTATCTCTATTTTTCCAAACACCCTCAAATTCTTTTTCTTTTCCAAGAACAATTTTAAAACGATTCATAGCTATATACATAAACAATTTATATAAATTCTTTCCTAAGTTTTACAGTATTAACGGTGTGACACTCTGTTGCTTAATAAATTAAATTTAATACGTATATCTGATTATCGAAAGGATATTTATGAAAAAACTTATATTAATTTTATCTTTTGTACTATTCTCTAGTGCATCAATTGCTGGCTCTTGTCCTATGATGGCTAAGAATTTAGATGCAAAAATTGCAGATGCTCAAAAATTACGAGATGCAGGTGTGAAGGCACATGAAAGTGGTGATCATGCAAAATCAGAAGAATTGATTAACAAAGCTCTAGAAATGTTTAAAGGATAATAATAATTTTATTGGGGCGACTTAATAAAGATCGCCCCTTTAATTTATTCAATTATTTTTTTCAGATTTGGTCTAAAATAATTTGGACCTTTCATAACTTTACCAATCTCATTATAAATTGGTTTGCCATCTTCACCTAATTTACTCATATTTGAGTTTTGAACTTCACTAAAACATCTATCTAAATTTATACCAAATGCATGTCCTGCACCGTATGTAACATACAAAATATCTGTTAAAGCATCTGCTACTTCTAATAAATCTTTACTTTTTATTGCTTCCTTTAACTCTTCCAATTCCTCTTTAATTAAGCTTATTCTTAATTGATTTATTTTATCAGTGCTTAATGAAGGCTTGACTTTAACTTCTTGACCAAAAGTTTTCATAAAAGTTCCAACTTTTTCAAAATTTGTCATTTTGCTCCTGTAAGTTATTAATTTTTTAATATATATATAGCTCTAGAATATCAATGAAATTTAGAAAAGAATTCGACAGTATTGGATCAATAAAAGTAAAAAATGACAGATATTGGGGAGCATCAACTCAAAGATCCAAAAAATATTTTGATATTGGGGAATTCCTTGTAAGGCCAGTGTTAATTAAATCTATTGCGATTATAAAAAAAGCTGCTGCAATAGTTCATTCTAAAAATAATGAATTATCACCCAATTTATCTAGAGCAATTATTAAAGCATCTAATGAGGTAATTTCTGGAAAGTTGGATGATCATTTTCCTTTAAAAGTTTGGCAAACTGGGTCGGGAACTCAAACAAACATGAATGTAAATGAAGTCATAGCAAATAGAGCAATTGAACTTCTAGGTGGAAAAAAAGGTACAAAAAAACCTATACACCCAAATGATCATGTCAATAAATCTCAATCAACAAATGATGTATTTCCAACAGCAATGCATATAGCTATAGCCATAGAAACAAATAATAAGTTACTACCATCATTAGAACTTCTTAATAAAGAACTCAAAAAAAAGATTTCTGAATTTAAAAATATAATTAAAGTAGGAAGAACTCATTTACAAGATGCTACTCCGTTATCTCTTGGTCAAGAGTTTTCCGGATATCAATCCCAACTTGAAGATTGTATAATTAGAATAAAGAATGCTTTAAAAGAGATATATTTTTTAGCACAAGGTGGGACGGCTGTAGGAACGGGAATAAATAGTAAAAAAGGTTTCGATAAGAAAATTGTTAATGAAATAAGAAAAATAACAAAATTTCCTTTTAAAAATACAAAAAATAAATTTGCTGCTCTAGCTGCACATGATGAAATAGTGAATTTTTCTGGATCTTTAAATACAACAGCAGTTTGTTTAATGAAAATTGCAAATGATATTAGATTTTTAGGATCTGGTCCAAGAGCCGGTTATGGAGAATTAATATTACCTGCGAATGAACCTGGTTCTTCAATTATGCCTGGGAAAATAAATCCTACCCAATCTGAGGCAGTAACAATGGTTTGTGTAAAAGTTATTGGAAATCATAATGGTATTACAATGGCTGGTTCTCATGGACACTTTGAGTTAAATGTTTTTAAGCCTTTGATCGCACATAATATTTTACAATCAATTGATTTATTAGCAGATAGTACAAAAAATTTTTCACTTTATTGTATTAAAGGATTAAAAGCTGACAAAGATAAAATAAAAGAATATCTGAACAATTCTCTTATGTTGGTGACAGCATTAGCACCTCATATTGGCTATGACAATGCTGCAAAAATTGCTAAGACAGCTCTAAAGAATAAGACTACTTTAAAGACAGAAGCTTTAAAGTCAGGACTGATAACAGAAAAACAATATAACAAAATTTTAGATCCTAAGAAAATGATCTACCCAGCATAATTTTTAAAAAAATTATTTACAAAGTTTTTAAAAGTAATTTTGTTAAACTTCTTATTTCGCTTTGAATTAAAATTGTTTATAAACTCATCAATATTTGAATTATAATCTTTATCAACTTGAATGTTATCAAAACTTACTTCCTGTTGTGCAAAGTTATAGACAAAATCAAATTGAATTTCTTTAATATCTCTCCTGTAGTTTTTATTAACCTGAAATGAACTATAAAAACTATTTATATTGTTTATGTCTAAATTAATTTTTCCTACTAAAATAATTTCATCATTATTATTTGTAACAAAACTATCTTTCAGTGATATCTTTAAAGCATCTTTCCAAGAAATATTTGAATTAGATAAACTGATATCACCTTGTTCGATAGCAACTTTTAAAAATAAATTATTTAGTTCGTTAATATTAACTATATCTTTTACATTCAAATTAATATTTACGTTTAGATTCATGTTATTAAATAACTCTGATCTGATAAGATCAAATAAAATTGAGTCATTATTTAACAAATTTTTAAAACTTATTCCTTCATAATTAATATTTGATAAAAAATAAAAAGGTTTAAAATCTATTAATCCATCATAATTATTTTTATTCTTTTCAGAGGCAAAACTTAAAGAATTTTTTCCAATTTTATATTCCAAAGATGTATTCTTATTAACAAATAGTACATCCAAAAAACCTGTTTTATCTTTTTTATCGTAATCTGTTTCACTATCTATTTTAAGTCTTATTTTTTTTGAATTAAATTCAATAAAAAATTTTTTATTAAATTTATCGTTCTTGAAAGTTATCTTATAAGGAACATTAAAAACTTCATTTTTAGAATTAAAAACATTTTGTAAATTATTTGAGTCATAAAAAAAATTTCCATTTTTAATTTTGTTTATAAATAAAACTTCATTGTTTAAGTCTCTAAAAAAAATATTACTTTTTTTAAAAATAATTTTATTTTCATTTGGTTCTGTCTTTAAAAGATTCTTAAAAAAAATTAAATCATCTAAACTGATATTAAAATCTGCTTTATCAAAAACAAGATCTTTTGGGGAAATTTTATTTATCTCCAAGAAATTACCCATCTCAATGAAAACTTTTAAATTTTTTACATTTCCTATTTCCTTATTGTTTCCGATGATTGATAAATTTTTACTGTAGAAATGTGGTTTTGGTAATAAACCATAATTGAGTTTTTCATTAAACTTAATATCAAAATTATAACTTTTCGAAATTTGATTCTTTATTTCTGCCTTAATTATATTTTTTTCATAGAAAGTGGGTATTGTAAAATAGGATAGAGTTAAAATAACACCTACAGCTAGGATTAAAATTGCTATATTATCTTTACTTAATAAAATTTTTTTATAATTAAATATAAAGTATTTAAAATTATTAAAAACATTTTCTATAAAATTATTTATATATAAAACTTGTTTCTTAATTTTTTTATTTATTAAATTATGTTTACTCATAATAATTTGAACAACTTATAATTAAAAATATCAAATGGTAAACTACGAATATTTAGAAGATTTAAATAAAGCTCAAAAAGAAGCCGTAATGCACCTTGACGGTCCATTATTGATAGTTGCAGGTGCTGGATCAGGCAAAACTAAGGTTCTCACCTCGAGAATAGCAAATATAATTCATGAAAAGAAGGCTTATCCAAATCAAATTTTATCAGTAACATTTACAAATAAAGCAGCTAAAGAAATGCAATCGAGAGTAAGTCGATTACTTAAATCTGATGCAACTGGTCTTTCATGGCTTGGTACTTTCCACTCTATTTGTGCTAAACTTTTAAGAAAGCACGCCACGGCGGTTGGATTAAACTCAAATTTTACGATTATAGACACTGATGATCAAATTCGTCTTATAAAAAATATTTGTAAGGCAGAAAATATAGATATTAAACAACTTGCTCCTAGATATGTGCTTGCAATTATAGATAAATGGAAAAATAAGGGTTTTTATCCAAACGAGGTAATCATAAATAAGAAAGATATTTATGAAAAGACAATATTGCCAATATATAAAATTTATCAGCAAAAACTTTTAGAAATTAATGCATGTGATTTTGGTGATTTAATTTTACATGTTGTAAAAATTTTTGAAAGAAACAAAGATATTCGAGAAATATATTCCAGAAATTTTAAGTATATCTTGGTTGACGAATATCAAGACACAAACTTTATACAAAGTAAATGGCTAAAATTGCTAGCTGAGCAAAATAAAAATATATGTTGTGTTGGTGACGATGATCAATCTATCTATAGCTGGAGAGGTGCAGAAATTAAAAATTTTTTAGAGTTTGATCAAGTTTATCCAGACACAAAAGTAATTAGGTTAGAAGAAAATTACAGATCCTCACAAAATATTTTATCCATCGCATCAAACCTAATTTCAAATAATCAAAATAGAGTTGGCAAAACATTAAGGGCTACCATGGAAGAAGGTGAGTTAGTTAAATTAAATTGTTTTAAAAATGGTAAAGATGAAGCTATTGGCATATCTGATGAAATAGAAAAAATTAAAAAAGAGATTTCATATAATAATATTGCAATTCTTGTTAGAGCTATATTCCAAACAAGAGAATTCGAAGAAAGATTTTTAAAGATTGGTATTCCTTATAGAATAGTGGGCGGAACTAAATTTTATGAAAGAGCCGAAATAAAAGACTGTGTTGCGTATTTAAGAATTATTTATCAAAGTAAAGATGATCTTGCATTTGAAAGAATTGTTAACAATCCAAAAAGATCAATTGGAGACAGCTCAATTAAACAAATATATGATTTTTCAAAGAAAGATAAACTTAATTTAGAAAATGCTTCCAGAAAAATGTTGGAAAATAATTTAATAAAACCCAAAACAAAAATTGGCTTAAAAATATTTTTGAATCTTCTTACAAAATGGAGAGATGACCTAAAAATAAAAAAGATGAATCATGTGAAATTATTACAGATTATTTTGGATGAGTCAGGTTACTCTGCAATGCTGAAAAACAAAAAAGACATAGAAAATGAAAATAGACTTGAAAACATAAAAGAACTTTTAAGTGCAATGAAAGAGTTTGATAATTTAGAAAGTTTTCTAGAGCATGTGTCACTGGCTACTTCTATAGATCAAGAATGGGATGGAGAAAAAGTAAATATGATGACGATGCATGCTGCAAAAGGATTAGAATTTGATTCTGTATTTTTACCTGGTTGGGAAGAAGGTCTTTTTCCTCATCAAAAATCAATAGAGGAAAAAGGACAAAATGGTTTAGAAGAAGAGAGAAGATTAGCTTATGTTGGAATTACAAGAGCAAAAAAAATAGCTAGTATATCTTTCTCAATGAATAGATTTTATCAAGGTGATTGGATTGATAGTATGGCCTCAAGATTTATTGATGAGCTTCCTGATAAATATTTGGAAAAAAATTCTTTTTTTGATGAAAATAAAGATACTGATGATTTTGAATTCAATCAAGACCTAGATCCAGATAGTGATTACAGAAGTCCAGGGTGGATTAGATATCAAAAAAGACTTAAATGATAAAAAAAAGACTTCACTTATTGAGGAAAAATTTTAAAAAATTTAAAATAGATGGTTATGTTGTGCCAAAGAACGACGAGTTTTTTTCTGAATATTCAGAAGATAAAAGGTTAGAGTTTATCTCAAATTTTAGTGGTTCAGCTGGTTATGCAGTTATTTTAAAAAATAAAAACTATTTGTTTGTGGATGGGCGATATACAATTCAGGCCCGAATTGAGTCAAAAACTAACTTTAAGATAATTGAAATTAATAAAATATTGAATTGCAATATTTTTAAAAACCTTAATCTTGGTATAGATCCAAAACTTTTTACATCTAATCAGATTCAAAATTTTTTTAAGAAACATAATAAAATTAAGATTATAGAAAAAAATCTAATTGATACAATTTCTCAAAAGAAATCAAAAAAAATTAGGCCATTCTTTTCATTAAATGAAAAAATTACTGGTGAGAATTATAAAAAAAAGATTAAAAAATTAACAAATTTTTTAAAAAAAAATAAATCTGATTGTATTTTTATTTCTGCACCAGAAAATGTAGCATGGTTATTAAATATAAGGGGTCATGATAATCCAAATAGTCCAATACCAAATTGTCATTTATTTTTAGAAAAAACAGGAAAATTTTATTTAATTGCTGAAAAAAGAAAGATTAAATTATTACTTAAAGAAAAAAAAATACAAAAAAATCAACTTATCGAATTTGATTATTTTGAAAGATTTATAGAAAGTTTTTTAGGAGAAAAAATTATCATTGATGAAAAATCTTGCTCACTTTTTTATAAAAAAATTTTAGAGAAAAAATTTCAAATTTTAAATATAAAAGATCCAATTTATTCCCTTAAAGCAAAAAAAAATAATCATGAAATACAAAATACGATTAGAGCACATATTCAGGATGGTGCTGCTTTGACAAAATTTCTTTATTGGATTAAAAATAAAAATAAAAAAAAACTATCTGAGTTTGATGCTCAAAATAAACTTCAACAATTTAGAAAAAGAAATAAAGACTATTTATATCCAAGCTTTAACACAATAGCTGGTGCAGGAAGAAATGGAGCTATTGTCCATTATAAAGCAACAAAAAAAAATTCCAAAAAAATACAAAAAGAAGATATTTTTCTATGCGACTCTGGAGGTCAATATAAATACGGAACTACGGACGTAACTAGAACTATTTGTTTTAAAAATCAAAGAGAAGACATTAAAGATATTTTCACTAGAGTGTTAAAAGGACATATTGCTGTTGTAACAACAAATATAAATAATAATACTTCTGGTAGATCAATTGACAAACAAGCAAGAAAATTCTTAAAAGCAATTAATTTAGATTATCAACATGGCACTGGACATGGAGTAGGTTTTTTTTCCAATGTTCACGAAGGGCCCCAATCAATATCAAAATTTAATAAACTTAAAATTTCAGAAGGTATGATTTTGAGTAATGAACCTGGTTACTATAAGAAAGGGAAATTTGGAATTCGTATTGAAAATTTAATTTATGTAAAAAAATTTAAAAAGAAGCTATTTTTTGAAAATCTAACATTTGCACCAATTGAAAAAGATCTTATTAATTTCAATCAATTAAATAAAAAAGAAAAAAAATATTTATTCAATTATCATTTACAGACTTACTCAAAATTATCTCCATTCTTGAATAAAAATGAAAAAAAATGGTTAGCTAGTTTTATTAATCATTTTTAACCATTGATTTTGATCTAAAATTTTAACTTTTAGATTTTTTGCAATATCAATTTTTTTTTTAGTCGGCTTTTCTCCCGTAATTAAATAATCAAGTTTTTTTGACACATTACTTATTATAGATCCAGAATTTTGCTCAATTAAAGATTTTGCCTCAGCTCTACTCATTCCAATTAATTTACCAGTAAGCATAAAAGTTTTATTTGCCAATAAACCATCTTTTTTAATTTGAATTGCGTCCTTAATATTAAGAATTTTGCTTAATTCATTTAAAACTCTTAAATTTGTTTTGTTAGAAAAAAAATTTTTAGTAGAGTTTATTTGAGTTTCCCCAATTCCATCAATATTAAGTAATTCACTAAAATTTCTACTTTCAGAGAGAGATATAAAATTTTTAACTGTTTTCAAATACCTTGAAATTAATTTTGCATTTTCCAAACCTATATGTCTGATCCCCAAAGAATAAATAAATCTTTCTAAGGAAATATTTTTTTTTTCTTCAATTGCAAACTTAAGATTATTTACTGATTGTTTTCCCCAACCCTCTAGTGTCTCAATTTTATTAAAATTCAATTTAAATATATGGAAGGGTAATTTTACTAAATTTATTTCCCAAAATTTTTCAACTATTTTTTTTCCAAAGCCTTCAATATTAAAAGCCTCTTTAGATACAAAATGTTTTATTTTTTCAATTGATACCTTTTCACACTCAAAACCTTCACTAGAGCATCTTCTTACAGCATCTTCTTTTTTTGTAATAAAATTTAATTCTTTAATTGTTTTAGACCCACATGACGGACAATTTTTTGGAAAATCAAATTTTTTGGAATTTTTTTTTCTTTTGCTTAAATCTACAGAAACTATGTGGGGTATTACATCGCCAGCTCTTTCTACTTCAACCACATCGTCAATTCTTATATCCTTTCTATTAATTTCATCCTCGTTGTGTAATGTTGCATTAGAAACTACTACACCACCTACATTGATAGGTTCAATTTTAGCCACGGGCGTTAGCGCGCCAGTTCTTCCAACCTGAATATCAATATCAAGGATTTTTGAAATACCACTATTAGCAGAAAATTTGTGAGCTATAGCCCATCTTGGTGCATTGGAAACATTGCCTAATCTTTTTTGAATATTAAAATTATTTATCTTATAAACTATTCCGTCTATATCAAAATCTAATTCATTTCTTTTTTTCTCAATTTTTTTATAATTTGCAATTAAATTTTGAACACCAGAAATTTTTTTATTTAGATGATTAATTTTAAAACCCCATTGTTTTAATTTTATAAGAAAATCAGTCTGGAAATTAACATCTAACCCATTTTCATATCCATATGTGTAAGCAATGAATTTCAAAGGAATTTTTTTTGTGTCATTAGGATTTTTTTGTCTAAGAGATCCAGATGCTGCGTTTCGAGGATTTGCAAATTTATTTTGCATTTTCCTGAAATCGCTATTCTGAATAAATACTTCTCCTCTAATATGAATTTCTTCAGGAAAATCTTTCGATGAAATAAACTCTGGAATATCATTTATAGTCTTTAAATTTAAAGTTATATCCTCACCCTGACTTCCATCTCCTCTTGACAACCCGCTAATAAATTTTCCTCTCAAATAAATTAATGATGCAGAAATTCCATCTATTTTAGGTTCAGCACTATATTCTATCTTATAACTGTCATCTTCATGCAGATAATTCTTTATTTTTTTTTCAAAATTAATTAAATCTTTTTCATCAAAAGCATTGCTCAAAGATAACATTGGCACTCTATGTGTAACCTTTTTGAATATCTTTGATGGCTTATATCCGATTGATTTTGATGGAGACTCATTACTTTTTAAGAATCTATGTTCTTTTTCTAGCTCTAAAATTTCATTTTTTAATTTGTCAAATTCTGCATCACTCACTTCAGGGTTATTTTTTTCAAAATAAAGGAAATTGTAATGGTTAAATTTTTTAATTTTTGATTGATATAATTCTTTAATTTTCTCTTTTTTCATTATCTAAAAGAAAGACTTAATTCTATCCAATAGTTTTTTTTCATTTTTTTGTTTCTTATTTTTCTCTTTTGTAATTATTGAATAGTCTTTGTTAAAAACTTTATATGACTCTTTATACCATTTACTTGATTGATAATTGTACCCAAGAGTTTTTGCATATTTTTTAGCCTCTTCCTCTAAACCAATTTTATAATATATCTCAACTAAACGATGCAAAGCTTCCTCAATATAAATGGTTGTTTCGTATTCTACGACTACAATCTTTAATCTATTTAAAGCTGCAATCCATTTTTCTTTCTTAATATAATGTCTTGCAACATACATCTCCTTAGCAGCTAATAAATCTTGAATTAGGTCAAGTTTATATTTTCCATCTAAAGCGTAATCTGACTCAGGATATTTTTTGATTATAAGATTAAAATATTTTTGAGCTTCTGTTAAAGGTTTTAAGTCTTTTTTTTCATCAACGATACTATCGTAATAGTTCATTGCTAATAAATAGTAAGCATAGTCTAAATTTTTACTCTTGGGATATAACTTGATAAATCTTTTAAGTTCATTTACAGAATTATTATGATAAGCTTGTGTCCAATATGCATAAGCTGCCATTAAAGATGATCTCGGTGCCCAATCAGATTGTGGATATAATAATTCAGCTTCGTTAAATTTTTTTGTTGCATACATAACATCTCCTCTCTCAAGGGCATCAACTGCTGTAGTGTAAGCTTCTATCATTTGTTCCTCTAAACTATCACCTTTAACTTTGGTAACAATTTCCTCTTTTTTTTGAGAACATGAGTTGAATAATAAAAAAATTAAAAATATTAAAAAGTATCTTTTCATTTAGGAAATTTATTTATCAGTTTTTTACTAAAAACTAAACTATTAAGCTATGGATCTTAAATGTCTTCTGCTTAAAATTGTGTTCGGAACAACTTTTTCACCTAATTCTATCATTGAAAAATTAGAATCATCACTAAAAACTTTTCTTAATAATTGATTGGTTAATTTATGACCACCCTGAGAACAAGCTAAATTACCAACTATTTTATATCCTGATAAATATAAATCACCCATGCAATCTAAAATTTTATGATTTACAAACTCCTTATCATTTCTTAATTTTTCTTCATTTAAAATTTCTTTATCTTTAACAACTATAGCATTTTCTAAAGAGCCACCTAGTGCTAAATTATTTGATCTTAATTTTTCAATATCTTCATATAAACAAAACGTTCTTGAATTATAAATGTCTCTTAAATCAGTTTTGTAAACATCAATGCTATTTCTTTGATTGCCTATAAATGCGTTGTCATATTTAATTTCAAAATCTATATCTAGACTTATTTTACTTGGTTTAATTGAAATATTTTTATTTCCATCAACAAATTTAATTTCTTTTTCAATTTTTATTATCTTTATCGGAACATTGCTGACTTCAAATCCTGTTTTTAATATTTCCTCTACAAAAATTTTTGCCGATCCATCTAGAATAGGAACTTCTTGATTATCAATCTCAACAAATGCATTATCAATACCAAGACCATAAAATGCACCCATTAGATGTTCAATGGTGGAAACAGATGCACCAGTTTCATTTGTTATTGTCGTGCAGAAAGCAGCATTACTTACGTTGAATACATTTGGTATGATTATATTATTATTTTTTAAATCGGTTCTTTTAAAGCAAATTCCACTATTAGGTTTGGCTGGATAAATAGTTAATGTAGCATTTTTACCACTATGAAGACCTATACCACTAAAGGTGATTATATTTTTAATAGTTTTTTGACTTAATCTTGACATCGGAGGACTATGTAATATGAAAATTTCCAAGTATAAAAACAAGTATTGTTACGAGAAAATACAGTTTCAGCTAAAAAAGTTAAAAAATTTTTCGAAAAAACCCTGTTTTTTGTTAGTTTTAAGTGTCAATAACACCTCGTTTGGATTGTAGC
>MDTG01055933.1_pt1 | contig 12192 bp, 14 predicted proteins | sample 811421 | NCBI WGS metagenome assembly MDTG01 (sample SAMN05326645, study PRJNA326480) | marine metagenome | isolation source: seawater | place: Pacific Ocean: South East | collected 2011
ACAGTCAAAGGTTCGAATCCTTTCGCGATCACAAAATCCCTTGTAAGTAATTGATTTACAAGGGGTTTTTTTATAGTGGTAAGTAAATATATATTTAAACTCCAAAACAAATGGAATATAATGGAAATGAAAAAACAGTTACAGGGGGGTTTCCCTTAAATTCCAATAAAAAAGGAAACTATTGTTAATAAGTTCGAATCCTTTCGCGATCACTTTTAAAAAGTAAAGTAGACATTACATAATTAAAAAATTTTTATATATTTGTAAAGTAAACATTACAAAAAATAAGTTATGAATAAAAAATTTAAAAACTCTAAAAATGTAATAATCTGGACAATTGTATGGTTAATAAGTTTTGCGTTTTTAGTATTAGGCCCCAAGGAATTGTGGCAAAATACAACAATTACAGCAATTGCTGCATTGGTAAATTTTATACTAATCATTGCAATGTTATTTGCAAATAAAAACCAGTTTGATAATTTTGATGAATTTGAAAAAACTGTTCAATTAAATGCTATTGCTTTAAGTTTATTTCTAACTATTTTTGTTGGCCTGTTTTTTATAGGTATCTATAAATCAGGTTTAATGAATTATGAACCTCAAATTGATCATTTAGTAGTTTTTTCAGCATTAACATATATATTCTCAACGATTTTTATTTTTAAAAAATATCAATGAAAAATAAGGTTAAAGAATTAAGAAAAAATCAAAAATTAACTCAAGAAGAACTTGCTGAGTTAATTGGAATTTCAAGGCAAGCGATTAATGCTATTGAAAAAGAAAAATTTGACCCTAGTTTACCCACAGCATTTAAAATGGCTAATTTATTTAAAACAAAAATTGAGGATATTTTTAAATTCTCTAAATAAAAATTAGGAGTTCATAAAATTTGAAATCAAATTGTGGAAATGGTGAACACCTTGCTCTTTAGTTGGTGAAAATCTTCCAGCTTTATAAAATGAAGATTTTAAACCAATGTGCACATTTTCGACAACAAACTCATCCTCTTCCTCTACTTTTTCAAGTTGATTTCCTGCCCCTCTGTTTAATTTAGATTCATCGAAAACATAAGATCTAAAAATGACTTTAGTTTTTGAATCATTAATAGGTTTTACTGAGTTTATCGAAACTCCCCAAGGATAAAAATTAAACATCATATTAGGAAAAACCCAATAATAATATGCCGCAACATTTTTTCCGTAATCTACATGATCTTTTGGTAAATTAAACACTTCTGAATTATCCTCGCTATACCCTATCTGTAAATTACAATATTTATAAACTTCAGTAGTATAATTTTGATAATCAAGAATTTCATTAAGGTCTTTATGAACGAATGGGATATGAAATCCTTCTAAATAATTATCACAGTACAAGGCCCAATGTGCATTTATTTCAAAATCTTTCGATAAGGTTTCATCAAACTTGAATTTTTCGATGGGTAAAAAACCAATCCTTTCCTCCATTTTATCAATTACAATTTGAAAATCAAAACTAGGATTCATACCAATAAAAAGAAGTTCACCCCATTTTCTAATTGGAAATTCATGTAGGTTATCGCATGATCTTGGAAAATTTTTAGCTTGATTAAATTCGGGCATAAATTCAAATTTACCATCAATATCAAACTTTCTTCCGTGGTACATACAAACAAGTTTTTTAGCTTTTCCAGGTTCTAACACCATTATATTTCCTCTGTGAGTACAAACATTAGTTAAACACTTGACCTGATCCTTAGAAGATCTTGTAATTACTATTGGTTCAGATAAATAATCTTCAAGGAGAATCATCGGATAAACCGAATTTTTTTCTGGAACTAATCCAATATCTCCAATCCACTGCCAAGATTGCAAAAAAATTTTTGATTTAATTTCTTCAAAAACTTTAGGATCCTTATAAAATGAGGATGGCAATGTTTCAGCTTTTGTAATATCTGGATCGATATAATATTTATCTTTATTAGACATAAGGACTATTGAGTCCGTTAAATTATATTTTTATTGTGACTCCTCAAAATGAAAAAATCGGATTATTTTCAGCGACATCACTAATTGTAGGGAATATAATTGGTGCTGGTATCTTTGTTATACCTGCAAGTCTTGGGAAATTTGGAAGTATCAGCATATTGGGTTGGATTTTTACTGCTTTTGGATCTTTAATATTAGCTAAAATTTTCAGCAATTTTAGTAAAATGATTTCAGGTCATAATGGAGGTCCGTATTTGTATACTAAAGTTGTATTGGGAGATTTTTTGGGATTTTTAGTTGCATGGGGTTACTGGATATCATGCTGGGTTAATAATGCAGCAATTGCTGTTGCTATAGTTAGTGCATTAAGTTTTTTTATTCCTGAATTAAACAAAAATCCAATTTTAGCTACAATCACCGGTCTTTCATTCATTTGGTTTTTTACTTTTACATCATCAAGAGGGATTAGATCATCTGCTAAAATTCAAATCATTACAACTATTGCAAAATTGATTCCTCTACTTTTTATAATTTTTTGTGGACTGTTTTTTTTTGACACATCAATTTTTCCAGATTTTAATATTACTGAAAAAAGTAATTTAGAAATTTTGCCAGTTGTAAGTGTAATTACGTTATATGCTTTTTTAGGTTTAGAAAGTGCTAGTATACCAGCAGCTAACATAAAAAAACCCGAAAAAAATATTGCTATAGCTACAATGACAGGCACTTTAATTTCAACATTTGTATATATTTTTGGAACTATTATACTTTTTGGAATTTTACCCCAAGAAATATTAATTAACTCTCCTACACCATTTGCAGAGGCAGGATATTTAATGGGAGGAAAATATGCTGGTTATTTTGTGTCTGCTGGGGCAGCAATTTCTGCTATTGGGGCCCTTAATGGATGGATACTTATTACTAGTTATATGCCAATGGCTCTTGCAAAAGATAAATTATTTCCCAAAATTTTAACTAAAAAAAATAAAAAAGGCTTTCCTGTTTTTAGTCTTATTTTAGGTAGTTTACTCACCTCTTTTGTAATGAGCATGAATTTTTCTGAAGGTTTAGTAAGTAGATTTGAATTTTTGATTCTTCTCACTACTTTATCTACATTAGTGCCATACCTATTTGTTAGCATTGCCTACCTTATTCATTTTTTGAAAAAAAGATTTTCAATTAATATTTTTTTAAAAAAACAAATAATTGCTTTTATAGGTATTTCATATTCATGTTGGGCTATATTTGGCTCAGGAAAAGAAACGATATTTTACGGAACAATTTTGTTATTAATTGGTGTGCCAATTTACTTAATTATGAAAAAAAACCCCCTCAACTAACGAGGGGTTTTTTAATTATTTTATAAGTTTCAAATTTATTTAGGATCTTGGTAATTATAATATCCCTCAACTGGAATCATTAAATGATCATATCCAGTGCCTTTAAACATTATATAGGGTGCACCAGTATTAAAATCAGTTGTTTGCCCATCTAAAGAAGATGGATCTTTTGGAAATAACATTAAATGAGGTCCAGATTCAATCCACTGTCCATCAGCTTTTGCCTTAGCCACTCCTTCTTCATCAATAACAAGATGTTGTCTGTTGTCTTCACCCATATCACCATGCAACATCCATGCCCATCCATCACTGTCCATTTCAGGTTTTTTACCACCCATATAAGCCATAGCCCATTGCATTGCAGGACCGTCTCCAACCATTGGCATAGCCTCATGTGGATCTTTCCATCCATTTTCAGGATCAGCCATTCCTCTTGGATTAGCAGCCATAGCAGTCCAACCATTAGTGCCTTCTCTGAGTACAGTTCCATCTACATCAACCACAGTACAATTTGCAGCAATGAAAGATGGTGCAGCAGTACTGTAAGCCCAAATTTTCCATTCATTGGAGGTATGAGGTCCATCAGGTTCACCCATAGCCTGAGATTTAGCTTCCATTTCAGGTGCTGGAGGCGCAGGGGTTGTATTACAACCAATTAAAAGAATTGCAATTAAAAATGTAATTATATTTTTCATAGTTTTTTTTTTAAAATTAAATAAATTAGTTTGAAGTGATCACCATTTCTGGATCATATTTACAGCATAGAGGTAAATTCTCATAGCTTTCAGGGATATGTTCAACTAATTCAGTGTCATAACCAGATTTTGCAATAGCTTCATGAATTGCAATCAAATCAATAGTTTGAGAATCATAAACTAAATCAACCATTTTAGTGTTTTTGTTCCAATTTACTTTAATTACACCGTTTAAAGAATTTACTGCTGTTTCAATAGTTTTTTTACACATGCCACAATTTCCCTTAACTCCAAAAGTAGCTTCAGTCCCCATTAATTGAACTATTTCTTCTGGATCAGGAGAATTATTATTAGTAGAATTATTCTTCATCAAAAAGATTGTAATAAGTGGAATCATAATGATTAAGACAATAATGATATATTTACTTTTCATATATTAGAAATTTAATGAATTGATGAGTCTCTGTAATAGCAGCACTCCGGCAAGTTTTTATAAATATTTAATGGTGCTGTAAATTTTTCTGTATCATGACCAAAAAAAGCAATTTGTTTTTGAATACTATCTAAAATATTTTTTCTTGGATTATAGATAATAGATAATTTATTAGAGTATTTATCCCATTTAGCAAATTTTACCCCTTTAATTTTGAGTGACTGTTTTTCAATTCTAAATTTACACATATCACAAACTCCACTAACCTGAAAAGTAGACTTTTTTGAGTTAGTGTTTGATATATTTTGTTGCCCAAAAGAAAATAAAGAAAATAAAATCAGAATTAGACTCAATTTTTTCATATGATAAATTTACAACTTTAATCTTAGACCAAGATAATACATATAACCTTGAATTGGAGCAAAAATAAGTGTACTATCAAAATTTGTTCCAAAAGGATTACTATTATCCAATATTGGACTTTTTTGAGTATAGTTATTTAAATTTTCTCCACCTAAATAAATCTCAAATTTATTAGAAAAAATCCTTGTTACTTGAGCATTAATCAAAAAATATGAAGGTGAATATTCATTGTAAATTTTTTGATCTGTATGAGCTGGAAGTCTTTGATTACCTATAGAATTGTATGTAAAATCAAACCTCCAAAATGGTTGATTAGAATCTTTTTTGGTTGAATAATCTAAATTTATAAAAAATCTATTTTTTGGTGTCAAGGGATTTTGTTTCAAACCAGAATTGTACTGCTTTTTTACATTGAAATTCTTATATGCTGATTTTAATTTCATATTATTTGTTAATTGGTAATCTATTTCTAATTGAAAAGATTTAGAATAGCTTTTTCCGTCCAAATTATAAAAATGTAACTCGCCTTGTTTTTCCCAATCAACAATAACCTGATTTTTAAAATCTGTAATGTAATAATCAAGTGTAATATCTCCTTCTTTATTATTAAAAGAAAAGCCCTGTCTAAAACTAAAGCCATAATTCCATGCAATTTCAGGATCTAAACCATAAAATTTACCTAAGTTATTTTTATTAAATATCTTTCTTCCAGTCGAAAAAATTTCTTGATTTTCTGAGTAAATATTTGAAGATTTTCTTCCAGAACCAACAGAAAATCTTATTACTGATTTTTCCATTGGTTGATACCTAAAATGAAATCTAGGAGTTAAAAATGATCCAAGGTTATTATGCAGATCATATCTTAGACCAATAATCATACTTAACTTTTCAAGATCATCATAACTGTATTCAAAAAAAGCACCAAAAGATTTGTCAACTCTTTCAAATCTATTTTTTGTGGAATCTACCAATTCATCAAAGTCATCATAAGAATAATTAAAACCAGATTTAAATTTGTGCATAGTATTCCCAATAATTGAATTATAAATAAGATTTGAGTATAAGCTGTTATGTTCTATATTATAATTTCTTAATCCAAAAAATGAGTTTTGATCATGATTGGAGTATGCAAATTGAAATCCTAAAGATTGGTAGGGTATATTTGGATTTACGTAACCAATTTTAAAGTTTGTATCAAACCTTTGGGTATTAATTTCACTTAACCACGGCATTCTTTTAACTAATAAACTTGTTGCATCTTCTCCTGTTTCTTTTTCGTCTTTTAATATTTTAAAGCTAAAAAAACCAACAAGCCCATTTTGTAAATCTGTATATTGCCACCTATTAAAAATATTAAATCCTTTGTATTTTGGATGATCTAAGAATCCGTCAAAATTATCATCATGAGTGGTGGAATTTTTATCTGCATGTAAAAAAACTGAGGAACTTAACTTTTCATTAATTTTTTCATTCATATGAAAATTGAGTTCAAATCTTCCCATATCTGATGTAAATAAGTTAAAAAAGAATGGTTCATCAAATATTGGTTTTTTTAATTCAATATTAATTTGACCTGAAATACTTTCAAAACCGTTTACTACACTTCCAACACCTTTAGTTATCTGCATACTTTCAACCCAAGGTCCAGGAACAAACGACAAACCAAATACTTGAGAAGCTCCCCTTACCATTGGAATATTTTCCTCTGTAATCATAAGGTATGGACTTTCCAAACCCAACATTTTTACTTCTTTAACACCCGTTATTGCATTTGAAAAGTTTACATCAATAGATGGATTGGTTTCAAAACTTTCCGAAACATTGCAACAAGCAGCTTTCAATAGTTCATCACTAGAAACATTTACTATATTTTGTGTTTTAAAATATGATTTCTGAATAGTGTTTTTCCTCTTAGATACAATTACCTCATTTAATTGATCAGATTCTGGAGTAAGTTTGTGGCTGTAAAATTTTGAACTATTTATTTCAACGGTATCTTTTTTAAAACCTAATATTTTAAAAACTAATTCATTTGTAGAATCTATTCTTGAAATTGAAAAATTCCCATTTTTGTCAGAAATTACCCCAGTATTTGAATTTTTCCAATAAATATTTACACCCTCTAAGAAAATAGTTTGATTGTCGTTGTTTATATATGAAACGTTACCATTTATTATTTCTTGAGAAAAAGACTTAAAAAAAATAAAAAATATTATTAAGAAAAATTTAATTCTCATTTTCCAAAAAAGTTTTTGCCCTGTTTAAAGAGTTTATCCTGATATCTTCCCAAAATAAATTGATATCAGCTTTGTGATAATCCTTGACAGAAGAAACCATAAGTTTTTTAAAAATTCCCATTTTAGGTAATTTCACATAAATCTTGGTATCCATATTTTCAATTTTCACCGATTTTGGATAAACTTTTTTATTTAAATAGAGAAATCCTTTGTGATTATGATATTGTGAAGTTTTATTTTTATTCCAAGTAATTGGATTTATACATAAAGCATCCTTAATCCAATCTGAGCTAACAGTCAACACTGCATTTTTTGTTTTTCTTTCTGACATTAATCTAAATGTATTCCATGAAACAAAACCTCCTGTCTCATTTGGTTCTTGCATTAATTTAATATTTTCAAAATCTTCAATTGTAATTTTTGTTCCTATCAAATAAGCTGCAACTAATTTTTTTTGTAATGGTTTATTATCAAAAAAATCTTGTAAAATTCTTTTTGCATGTCCTGCACCTTGACTATGACCTGCGATTATAATAGGTTTTCCATTATTGAATTCTTTTAAAAATAACTCAAATGCTGCTTTAACATCTTGATAAGCCATTTCATATGCCTCCTTTCCTCCATTTTTCCAAAAGGATTCTCTAAAAACCCTTAAGTGTGCTTGTCTATAAAAAGGAGCATATAAGTTACCACTTGAATACCATGCAGAAGATTGATATTTAATAGTAGAATTAAGAACATAATTTCTTGTTTTTTTATTAAAAATATCAGCATTCCAAGATGTATCATTCTTGTCCGAGTGCATGGTTGGATATATGAAAAAAATATCAATTGGCAATTTATCTTCATTTGTTTCAAATTCATATAATATTTCTGAATTACTTTGTGGATGAACTGCCCATGCATTAAGATTTTGATAGTTTGGAGGTTCAGAAATTTTAAAGGTGCTAAAAGATGAACTATTATATTCAATTGGCTTGTTAGATTCAGAAAGCAATCCACAAGAAGAAAGAAATACAAAACTTAATAAAACTAAAACCCTATTCATAACTTTTTAATGATCAACAAATTTAATGCCTTTTATAATTTTTTGTAGATAAAATTATAAATATTACTCCAGAGTTACAGATCTTATTGAGGGATTAAAAGGAGAATCAATTAAATCACCATTAGAATTTATTAACTCCAATTTAATAGAAATTTCACCTTTGGGTAAACCCTCTATATAATATGGTGCCCACTCATCAATTATAAAATCTGTACCATCAATTGTTGCTCTAACTTTATTTCCATCAGGTGATATTTTAGTATTAACTAGATAAAAATCTAATAATATTCTTTTTGTGTCTTCCCCTTTGTATATTCCTTTTGGTCTGCTGTAAAATAGAAATTCATTAGATAAATCCATGTTTTGATTTTCACCAACTTGAGCCAATATAAACGCATTAGGGTTTTTCAAAGACTCGTGATATGATCTTGAGAGAAATGCTAATACAACGCTACCATCTTTAACTTCTTTAGAAAAATTTTGAGAATAATGGGCCGAATAAGGACCATTGTCAACAATAAAATGAATATGTTGACCTTTATCAGAATTTGCTAATCTATAATTAAATTCTCTGGGTGTTTGAACACCAAGGTCATAATTTTCAATGTCAAATGAAAAAGAAAACTGATTATCAATTTTAGCTGTCTCTACTTTTAATATTTTAGCATTTTCAAAACTTGGTGAACCCTCAATTTTACTGATTGTGATTTGTTTTGAATGATCACATGAAATTAGTGAGAATAATAAAAATAAATAGCTAAATTTTCTAATTATAATTGACATTTTACAATATTTAAATTCTCTACAAATTTAAAAAATATAATCACTAAGAATGATATATTACTGATTAATTAATTTTTTAAGAAAATTCATTACAAAAAATCTACCATTCTCTTTCTTTATTATTTTTTTCCATTTGAGAAATCTGGTCTTGGGATAAAACTTTAAGAAAAGATGGGTGTTGCTCAATACCAAACTCTATTTTTTTTACTATGCTTTCAATGGATTCATTATCATAATCAATTTGTAATGGTTTTTTTATTTCCATGCTTTGCAAAATATTTTTTTTCCTGATTCTGATTCCTTTTTTATCAAATGATCTCCTAAATCCGTCAATTACTATTGGAATTACGATTGGTTTATATTTTTTAATAATATGAGCCGTTCCCTTTCTTATCGGTTTGAATGGAGTGGTAGTTCCCTGAGGAAATGTTATTACCCATCCGTCATTCAAAGCAGTTCCAATTTTACTTATGTCGGTCATCTTGACTTTTCTATTAATATCAATTCCATGAGATCTCCAAGTTCTGTCTATAGATACTGAACCAACATAGGCAAGAATTCTAGGAAATATACCGTCCTTCATAGTTTCTTTTGCTGCAATAAAGTAAAGATTAAGTTTTGGTTGCCATAAATAGCCTAAATTTTTAATTGAATCGTCTCTTCCTTTTAAACTTGCATTAAACACATGAAACATAGCACATACATCAGCAAAATAAGTTTGATGATTTGAAACAAAGAGTACATTTTGTTGGGGAAGAGATCTTATAATTTATGAACCTTCAATTTGTAGCTTATTGAAACCTTTAAATCTTTGATGAGACAATAAACCTAATATCCTAATTAACCATTTTTTGATGAATAATATATGACCAAAAGGATTTAGTTTAAATAAATTCAATTAATTAATTTTATGTAAAGTTATTAAGATTTAGTCATTTTATTGAATAATGTAATAAACTCCGAAATCATCATAGCTGTAGCACCCCAAACAACTTTTTTTTGAATCACATAACTAGGAACCATAATTTTTTTTTCTCTAATAAAAACATTTGAATTTATAACTTCCATTTTTAAAACATTATCTAATTTAGGAGTAATAATTTTTGAAACTTCAGTATCACAAGGATTAAAAATTGGAAATTCTTTATATATACCTATGAATGGTTGTACGTTAAAATTACTTGGAGGTATATATACTTTTGATATTGGACTTAATATTTGAATTTTTGATTTAATTAGACCTAATTCTTCAATAGTTTCACGAACTGCAGTAAATTTTAAATCGTGATCTATTTTTTCTTTTTTACCACCAGGAAAACTGACTTGATTCGAATGGACTCCATTGTAAGTGTTCCTTAAAATAAGTATTATCCTAGTTTGATTTTTTTTATCTGGAAAAAACAAAATTAAAACTGCGGCATGTTTGGGATTTTTAGGTTTAATACCTTCATTAATTTGTTTTATCCTATTTGGTGGCGCTAAATTAATCATGGAATTTTTTCCTGGAAGATCAAAATCATTTACTTTTAATATGATTTTTTTAAAACTTGAAAAATGCATTTTTTTAGAATATTTCTTTTTGTAGGTTTTGTAGGAATTTTGTCCTGTAAAGATAATGTACAAACTAAACCCATTGAAAATAATATTAAAAAAAAGGAGGTTAAAAAAAAGATTAATAAAAAGAAGGAAGTTTTTCTTTTAAATGATAAAAATGCAATACCATTTTTTTTTGAGTATCAACAAAAGCATAAAGAAGATAAAGTAAGAATTGTAACAGACTATGGTAACATTGATATTAAATTATTTAAAAACACACCATATCATAGAGCAAATTTTATTTATTTGACAAAAAAAAATTATTTTGATGGAGAATATTTTCATAGAGTTGTTAAAGATTTTATTATTCAAGGTGGCAATTCAGATAATATAAAAACATCCCAAAAAAGAAGAAAAATAGGAAGATATTTACTTCCGCCGGATACTAAAAAAGGATATAAGCACCATAGAGGAATCGTATCAATGCCAAGTAGTGAAATTGAAAATCCCCACAAACTCGCATCTCCATTCGAATTTTTTATTGTCCAAAAAAAAGATGGCGCATATCACCTTGATGGCAACTATACTGCGTTTGGTAAAGTAATAAAAGGAATGGAAGTAGTTGATGTTATATCTAATTTGGAGACAGACAAAAGAGAATGGCCAATTAATAATGTTCGTTTTAAAACGATAATCTTAAAATAATATTGATATTACTTATAATATTACTTAAATTTATAAATTAATCTTATCGTAATGACTATAATTCAATTAAAATACGCTATAGCAGTATCTCAATATAAAAATTTCACACTCGCTGCTGAAAAATGCTTTGTAACCCAACCAACTTTAAGTATGCAAATTCAGAAACTTGAAAGTGAACTCGATATTCAAATTTTTGACAGAACAAAAAAACCAATTCAATTAACTGAAATAGGTGAAAAAATAATTACACAATGCAAAAAAATTGTTAATGAGTCTGAAAAGATGAAAGATGTTGTTGATCAAGATAGAGGGATAATTGCTGGGAATTTTAGAATTGGAATTGTTCCAACTGTAATGTCAACATTGCTACCTATTTTCCTTGATGATCTTATTAAAAGTTTTCCATTGTTAAAAGTATCTTTTTTTGAACATCCAACCTCAGATTTAATTTCAAAATTAAAAAACAAAAAATTAGATTTAATAATCGCCTCCACTCCCCTTGAAGATGAAGAATTAGTTGAAAAACCAATTTTTTATGAACCATTTGTTGCATACCTTCCCAAATCAAATCAACATTTTGGTAAAAAAGAAATTGCTCCTAAGGATTTGTATTCAAATCAACTCCTACTATTGAGGGATGGGAATTGTTTTAGAAACAGTATTGAAAATCTTTGTTTTGACTGTAACGAATACAAAGGAAAGTTTGAATTAAAAAGTGGTAGTTTTGAAACTTTAATTAATTTAGTTGACAAAGGGTTGGGCATAACATTTCTTCCTTATTTACATACTTTAAGGTTAAATGAAGGTCAACAAAAAATGCTTCATCATTTCAAAAATCCAAAACCCTCCAGAGAAATAAGCTTAGTTCACCTAAAAAATGGTGTAAAAACTCATATAGTTAATGAAATAAAAACATTACTAGATAGACTTATAAAAACAAAAATTCATTTTAGTGATGTTAAGATAGTAAGTCCTTTAAAAAATAAAGAGTTAGGCAGGATTAAATAGTTTGAAGAAACTCTTTTAGTACTGGCTTATTAAAAACATATGCAGCAACCCAAATTTCAAGTTCTTTTAATTCGTAG
>MDTG01071775.1_pt1 | contig 12192 bp, 13 predicted proteins | sample 811421 | NCBI WGS metagenome assembly MDTG01 (sample SAMN05326645, study PRJNA326480) | marine metagenome | isolation source: seawater | place: Pacific Ocean: South East | collected 2011
CCATTAAAAATAAAATTAAGTTGTCTTTATTTTGAAGACGAAGTTCGTAAAATAAAATTAGCAATGAATTAATGGCTTTACCAAGAATTAATCCTTTGAAAACAAAAAGTTGGGAAGAATTGAAAAATCACTTCAATGATATTAGAAGTCAATCTATTTCATCCTTCTTTAACAACAATTCTAATCGGTTCAAAGATTTTTCGATAAAATTTGGTGACTTACTTTTAGATTTTTCAAAAAATAGGTTAAATGAGAGAACATTAGAAATTTTTGAAAATCTTGCACAAGAGGTAAAACTTGATGATGCAATTGAATCATATTTCAATGGAGAAAAAATTAACGAAACTGAGAAAAGAGGAGTTTTACACACAGCAATTAGAGATCAAAGTAATAATGAAATAATTTATGACGGAGAAGATATTATAAAAAAAATAAAAACTGAAAGAGAAAGAGTTTTTAATTTTTCGAATGAAATTATAAGCGGAAATTATCAAGGTTATTCTGGGAAGAAAATATCAACAATAGTTAATATTGGAATTGGAGGTTCTGATCTTGGACCAAAAATGATTACCGAAGCATTAGAATTTTACAGAAATCACTTAGAAATAAAGTTTATATCAAATATCGATGGTGATCATATAAACGGTTTATTAAAAATTTTAAATCCTGAAACAACTGTTTTTATTATAGTATCAAAAAGTTTTACTACACAAGAAACATTAACAAATGGTGAAACAATTAAAAAATGGTTCATAGAAAAAACAAATGAAGATGCAGTTGCAAAACATTTTGTTGCAGTTTCAAATAATTTAGAAAAAACAAAAGATTTTGGTATTTCTAGTGATAAAATATTCCCTATGAATGACTGGGTAGGAGGAAGGTTTTCTTTATGGAGTTCAGCAGGAATTACAATTATCCTTGCAATTGGTCCAGACAAATTTCAAGAACTTCTAAATGGTGCCGAGGATATGGATATTCACTTTAAATCTTCAGAGTTTAAAAATAATATTCCAAAAATTTTGGCCATGATTAGTATTTGGTATAATAATTTTTGGAATGCTGAAACAGAGGCTATTGTTCCTTACACGGAGTATTTAAGAAGTTTTCCGTCATATTTACAGCAAAGTGTAATGGAAAGCAACGGGAAAAGTGTAAATAGAAGTGGCGAAAAAATAAATTATCAAACAAGTCCAATAATTTGGGGGGCGAGTGGTACTAATTCTCAGCACGCGTTTTTTCAACACATTCACCAAGGTACAAAGCTGATTCCTGTAGATTTTATTGGATTTAAAAATTCTTTATTTAAAAATACCGAGCACCAAAAAAAACTACTTGCAAATTTAATTGGTCAAGCGGATGCTTTAATGAAAGGGAAGAGCAAAGATGAAGTTGAAAAAGAATTAATGCTAAAAAAAATGAATGAAGGTGAAATTGAATTTTTATCTCCTTATAAAGTTTTTGACGGGAATAGACCCTCAAATGCAATAATTTTCGATAAAATTACGCCTGAAAATATAGGGCGTTTGGTCGCCGTCTATGAACATAAAATTTTTGTTCAAGGAGTCGTTTGGAATATTTTTAGTTATGATCAGTGGGGGGTAGAATTAGGTAAGGAGTTGGCTAATAAAATCCTTAGAAAAAAAAATCCAAACTCCTCTCCCTCAATGGAAAATTATTTGCTCCCCTAATAGTTTATTATTTGACAATTAGATCTTTAATAACTAACTCTAATTTGATATTGCCGTTCCAAGTGTTCTCTTCCAACGAGTAATAAATATCGAACCGTTCACTTTTTTTTATTTGATCGACTAAATGACCCCTTCCAAAAGCAATTCCCCTATAAGTTTTATTTGTTGACCTTATATATAATTGTAAATGCTTTTTTTCATTACCTACGGATCTAGTCTGAGATGTGCAGGTACAATTTCTGGTAAAAAAAATAGGCTCCAAGTTACTCGGTCCAAAGGGACCCATTTGTTTTATAATTTTAAAAAAATTAATGTTCAAATCGCTTAAAGATATCTCTAAATCGTATATGCTAGTTTTTATTTTTTGTTTTTCAGATATGTTTTTATTTGTAAATTTTTCAAATTCATTTCTAAATAATTTAATGTTTGATTCGTGCAATTTTAACCCTGCTGCGTATTTATGACCTCCAAATTTTTCTAAAAGTCTACTGCATTGTTTTAGTGCATTATATATATCAAAACCTTTTATTGATCTTGCCGAACCAATATAATATTCATTCCTTTTAGTTAGAACTATTGTTGGCCTATAATACTTCTCTATTAGTCTTGATGCAACAATACCTAACACACCTGGATGCCAATTTTCATTGTAAACTAAAGTGGAAGAAAAAAATTCTTCTTCTCTTTCCTTTATTTGTGTAAGTGCCTCTAAGCTGATTTTTTTATCTTTCTCTTTCCTTTCAGCATTTATCGATTTTATCTTTTCTGCTAAATTGACCGTGTCTTCGGTTTTTTCACAAAGTAATAGTTTAAGTGCTAAGCTTGCATGTTTCAACCTTCCAGCCGCATTAACTTTTGGGGATAATTTGAAAACTAACGTTGAGGAGGAGATCTCATGCTCTTTAAGATCAGACAAAAGTGCTTTAATTCCAGGTCTTGGGTTTTCATTAATTTTCCTGAGTCCTAAAAATGTAATTACCCTGTTTTCTTCACTAAGAGGTACCTGATCAGCTGCTGTTGCGAGAGAAACTAAATCCAAATAATGAGTTAGATGTTGAGTATCCATTCCCCATTCTAAACAAAGAGCTTGGATTAACTTAAATCCAATTCCACATCCACATAGATCCTTAAATGGGTACTTACAGTCCTTCCTTTTAGGGTCCAAAACAGCAACCGCGTTTGGTATTTTGCCTTCAGGTAAGTGATGATCACATATTATGAAATCGATATTGTTAGACTTTGCATATTTTATTTCCTGTACAGCCGTTATTCCACAATCTATTGAAATAATTAATGAAACTCCTTCTTTAAATGCTTTTTCTATTCCACTGAATGAAATTCCATAACCTTCTGTCTCTCGATCTGGAATATATGTAAACACATTAGTCGTTCTTTGTCTCAGAAAACTTGATAATAATGCCGTTGAGGTAACTCCATCTACATCATAATCTCCATATATTAAAATTTTTTCGTGATTCTTTAAGGCTTCATTTATTCTATCTGTTGCAAATTTCATGTCCTTCATTAGAAATGGATCATAAAGATCATTAAGCTGCGGACGGAAAAAAGATTTCGCACTGTCAAAATTATCTATTCCTCTTTGATTTAATATAATTGAAATATTCCTTGAAACTCCTATCTGACTTTGAAGAAGGTTTATTACATCTTCGTTTGGAATTGGTTTGGATTCCCAACGCATACTCAACTTTTAAATCCTTGTAGGCAAATCACAAACTCTCCTTTTGGTTCCTTTTTTTCAAAGTGCAACAAACATTCATCGACTGTTCCTCTAATTGTCTCTTCAAAAATTTTAGATATTTCTCTTGAGATAGAAATATTTTTCTCTGCCCCACAAATATCTTTAATTTCATTTAATAGTTTTATAAGCCTATATGGAGACTCAAACAATATCACAGTCCTTTTTTCTTTAGAAAGTTCTAATATTTTTTTTTGTCTGCCTTTTTTTTTGGGTAAAAACCCTTCAAAAATAAAACATGTGGTTGGAAAACCACTTTGAGTAAGAGCTGGAATAATTGATGAAGCTCCTGGCAATGACTCGAGGTCAATCCCTTTACTAATAGCCTCCCTAACCAATGTGAAACCTGGGTCTGATATGCAAGGATATCCTGAATCAGAAACTAGAGCAATGCTATTATCAGAGATTAACAAGTTGATGATTTCACTTAGGGTTTTATGTTCGTTGTAAACATGATAACTTTTGGTTTTTGTATTTATCTCATAGTGATTCAATAATTTTTTGGCAACTCTAGTGTCTTCCACCAAAATTAAATCAACTTTTGCTAAAACTTCAAGTGCCCTCAATGTAATATCTCTCAAATTCCCTATTGGGGTTGGAACTAGGTAAAGCTTGCCCATCTACTAAAAGTTATTTTCAATATACTTTAAAAATCTTTTTTCTATTTCTTCCTTTCCCTCCCAATTATTATAATCGGGTTTCACTATATGGTTTAAAAATTTGAATGCTTCATCCCATGAAGAGTAAGTTTGAAGTTGAGAAACTACACGATTATAGTCTTCTTCATTTCCGTTAAAAAGACTTTTCGTAAATGCAATTTTGTCGTTTAACCCTATATTAAAGCCTTTTATCAAGGATTCGTTTAGCTTTTTTGATTCATAAGGGATTTCAGGAATATTATTTTCCTTCATTACAAATTCTGGACTAGTTACTGATGAAAATAGTTCATCAACTCTTTCAGTATTCGTTTCATCTGGGATTTCGGTAACTATCTCATTGATGGTTTCCATTACGGTATTTACCTCTTTTTGGTTTGATTCAACAATAATATTTTTATTTTCTGTCTTATATTGAAATATTATCAATCGTTTGTAAGCCTTTTGGAATTTGAGTACTAAATGATCAACATTAGAAGTTTCTTTAATTTTTTCTAGATCTTCTAAAATACTTTTTAATTCGTCTTTTAATAGATTAATCATATTGCAAAATAAGATTAGCTTAATAGTTAAATTAATAACATAAATTTAGTTTTTAATTAATTTAAAACACAAAAATGTTATCAGAATATAACTTAAATAAAAAATCTAATTTTGGATTAATTGAGGTAATCTGTGGTTCTATGTTTTCTGGAAAGACAGAAGAGCTAATTAGAAGAATTAAAAGGGCCGAATATTCTAGGCTCAAAACTGTAGTATTCAAACCTAAGATTGATTCAAGAAGCCATGGGAATTACATTTCAACCCATAATAATAAAAAATATAAGGCTTTTAATGTTACCAACGAAAATGAGATTTTAGAAAAATCTAAAAAATATGATGTTGTAGGAATTGATGAAGCTCAGTTTTTCAGTAATTCCTTAGTAGATACATGTAATTTGCTTGCTAATGAGGGTAAGAGAATTATTGTCGCTGGTTTAGATATGGATTTTAGGGGGAAGCCCTTTGGTCCGATGCCTAATTTAATGGCTACTGCGGAATTTGTCAGCAAGCTTCACGCTATTTGCATGGAAACAGGAGGGATGGCAAATTACACAAATAGAAAGTCAAAATATAAAAAACAAATAAAAGTTGGAGATGGTGGGGATTATGAAGCATTAAGCAGATCTTCTTTTTTTAAAAAAAAGTGATGCCTGAATTGTTTTATTTATAACAAAAAAATATTTATTAATGGGATTTGTGTTTCTTTTGTGTTGTAAGCTGTTTAAATTAGTATTTTTAGACAATAATGAATATAGCAATAGTAGGGGCTACTGGCCTTGTTGGGAGTAAAATGCTCCAAATTTTAGAAGAAAGGAACTTCTCAATAGATAAAATTATTCCAATTGCATCCCAAAAATCTGAAGGTAGGCTAATTGATTTCTGCGGAAAAAAATATACAGTAGTTCCCATAGAAAATTCATTGAATGAAGAAATTGATATAGCATTATTTTCAGCGGGAGCTGAAGTTTCTTTAAAGTGGGCGCCACAATTTAAAAGGAAAGGTATTTACGTCATTGACAATTCTTCAGCTTGGAGAATGTCTGAAGATATTAAACTTATTATTCCAGAGATAAATGGAAACCTATTGGAATCAAAAGATAAAATTATTGCTAATCCAAATTGTTCAACTATTCAAATGCTTATGGCTTTGGCACCGATTCATAAAAAATTTAAAATAAAAAGAATTATTATCTCTACATATCAATCTGTGACAGGAACTGGAAAAGCAGCGATTGATCAACTTAACAACGAAAAAAACAACATCAAGGGTTTAAAAATTTATCCTCACCAAATTCATCAAAATGCACTACCTCAGTGTGATATATTTCTTGAAAATGGATATACCAAAGAAGAAATGAAACTTGTAAACGAAACCCATAAAATTTTATCCGATAAAAGCATAAAAGTTTCCGCAACAGCAGTAAGAGTTCCTGTTTTTGGAGGTCATGCCGAATCCGTAAACATTGAGCTGAAAGAAAAAACAAACTGTGAGGACATCAATTTTCTTTTGAATAAAACAGATGGTGTAGTTGTCCAAGACGACCCTAAAAAAAATATATATCCAATGCCAATAAACGCAGAGGGAAAAGATGAAGTTTTTGTTGGAAGGATTAGGAAGGATTACTCTAAAGAAAATTCTTTTAATCTGTGGATTGTTTCAGACAATTTAAGGAAAGGAGCAGCTACCAATACTATCCAAATTGCAGAATATTTAGTTAAAAATAATTTAATCAAGAAATAGAATTACATTTTAAAGGAATCCATAAATTTTGTGGTATAATCTCCACTGATATATTTTGGATCATTCATTAATTTTCTGTGAAACGGAATCGTAGTCTTTATACCCTCAATAACAAACTCATCAAGTGCTCTTTTCATCTTATTTATAGCCTCCTCCCTTGATTGAGCAGTGGTAATTAATTTAGCTATCATAGAATCATAAAAGGGAGGTATTGTGTAACCTGAGTAAACATGAGTATCTAAACGAACACCATGACCTCCAGGAACGTGAAGATTTGTTATTTCACCAGGTGAAGGTCTAAAGTCAGAATGGGGATCTTCTGCATTAATTCTGCACTCTATAGAGTGCAATTTTGGGTAATAATTGTTACCGCTTATAGGTATTCCTGCGGCAACGGATATTTGTTCCCTTATCAAGTCAAAGTCAATGACTTGTTCAGTTACAGGGTGTTCAACCTGAATTCTTGTGTTCATTTCCATGAAATAAAAGTTTCTGTTTTTATCAACTAAAAACTCTATAGTTCCTGCTCCTTCATATTTAATAAATTCAGCTGCTTTTACAGCTGCCTTCCCCATTTTTTCTCTGAGTTCATTTGTCATAAAAGGAGAAGGTGTTTCTTCGGTAAGCTTTTGATGTCTCCTTTGAATTGAACAGTCCCTCTCCGACAAATGGCAGGCTTTACCAAAACTGTCACCAACAATTTGAATTTCTATGTGCCTAGGTTCTTCAATGAATTTTTCCAGATACATACTGTCGTCACCAAAGGCAGCTTTGGATTCAATTTTAGCACTTTCCCATGCTTTTTCAAGTTCGGACTCATTCGTTACTGCTCTCATGCCCTTCCCTCCACCTCCTGAAGAAGCTTTCAACATGATTGGGAATCCAATTTTTTTTGCAGTAGCTTTTGCAGAAGTTAAATTTTTTATTATTCCGTCTGAACCTGGTATTGTTGGTACTCCTGCTTTTTTCATAGTTTCTTTTGCTGACGCCTTATCTCCCATTTTACTAATCATATCGCTAGAAGCACCAATAAATTTTATGTCATGTTCGGAACACATTTTAGAAAATTTTGAGTTTTCAGAGAGGAAACCATAACCTGGATGTATAGAGTCCGCATTAGTGATTTCGGCGGCAGCAATTATATTTGAAGGTTTTAGATACGAATGTATACTTTCAGAAGGACCTATGCAAACAGCTTCGTCAGCAAACTTTACATGTAGACTTTCTGCATCTGCTGTAGAATAAACAGCAACTGATTTGATTCCCATTTCCTTGCAAGTTCTAATTATCCTAAGTGCAATCTCACCTCGATTTGCAATCAAAATTTTTTTGAACATAAATTTTGTTTTAAGAAGGGTCTATTAAAAATAAAGGTTGTTCAAATTCTACGGGAGATGAATCTTCAACCAAAATCTTGACAACTTTACCGTATACTTCTGATTCAATCTCATTGAATAATTTCATTGCTTCTATAACACAAAGTACGTCACCCTCTTTTATCTCTGTTCCAATTTCTACAAAAGGCTCCTTATTAGGAGCTGGCCTTCTGTAAAAAGTACCAATAATTGGAGATTTTACTGTTATCAACTTATCATTGGGATTTTCCTCCTTCTTGTAAGTTGAAATTGTTTTTTGGGATGAGACTGATTGACTTTCTGTTGCAAGATCATCTTTATTTATAATAATGGGTTGATTTTGTGATGGAATGACTGGAATTTGTCGATCTTTATTTGCGTCATCTCCAGTTTTAATTGTTATCTTAAAATCTTTTAATTCAAGGCTGACCTCCTTGGCTTTAGATTTAGATACAAACTTGATTAACTTTTGAATTTCCTTGATATTCATAACCCAAAAAATATCTCAGTGTGAATATAAATTAATTATTTTTAAAACTCCCCCAATAATGACATAGAGTTTAAAATTAAATTTATCCTTCAATATTCTCAGCTTCGTCAATAAGGACTTTGCCCTTGTAATATAACTTCCCCTCATGCCAATGCGCTCGATGATAGAGATGTGGTTCACCAGATCCTTTATCTATAGCGACTTGAGGACTTGATGCTTTTACGTGTGTTCTCCTTTTATCTCTTCTAGTTTTTGAAGTTTTTCTTTTAGGATGTGCCATATTAATAGGTTTTTGTTAAAGGTAATCTTTTAATTTATTCCATCTAGGGTCTGATTCGGTTTTTTTGGTCCCAGGTGAAAGCTTATCTAAAATTTTTAAAGTTTTAGAATTCAGTGAACCATCAAGAACCCCGGGATGTATTCTCTTTTGAGGGATTGAAAGAACAATCATTTCATAGATTGATTTTGCTATGTTAAATTTATATGAGTTTTGAGGGATTATAACATATTGATCATTGTCATCATTATATTCATCGCCAAATTTTATTATAAAATTTAATTCAGAATCTACTTGGTAAGGAAACAATTCGTTTGAAATATCACAAGTTAAGATATAACTCCCTTTTCCACTTATATAAAGTTCCATTAATGTATTTTTTTTTATAAAAATTGACTTGATTTTTATATTGACCTGTGAAAGCTCATTAAACCCAAAATTTTTTAAAAACGTGTCACGTATTTTATAGCTGTACTCGTGCTCTCCCTCCTTAAGCCCAGAGAAAACAATATCATAGTCACTTATTTTAAATATTTTACTCATTAAATCGGCAAATTTAGTTAATAACTGAAATTATAAAACTTTATAATTAGTTTTTTTCAAACGATTATTATAAACTTCCCTTGCTAAAAGTAATGCTTTACTAAATGAAATAGAAGATGCAATACCCTTACCCGCAATGTCAAAAGCAGTACCGTGATCAGGAGAGGTCCTTACAAAAGGCATTCCAGAAGTAAAGTTTACACCAGAACCAAAATTTAGGGTTTTAAAGGGTATAAGACCTTGATCATGAAACATGGCTAATACAGCATCATATTTTTCAATATTCCCTTTTACAAAAAAACTATCAGCAGGAAAAGGGCCGATAATAGTGTTATTTTCTATATTTAGCTCTTCTATAACAGGTTTTATGATTTTTTCATCTTGACTGCCAATTAAACCGTTATCTCCAGCATGAGGGTTAAGTCCAAGAATTGCGATTTTGGGTTCAGGGATTAAAAAATCATTTTGCATCGACTTGATCATCTGTAAAATCTTGTCCTTCAGATTTTTTTTTGTAATTGAGTACGAAACTTGATCAATTGGTATATGATCTGTTAATAATCCTATTTTAAGATTCTCCCCAATCATAAACATTAAAGATTCTGAGGAAAAAAAATTAGAGAGAAAATCAGTATGTCCTATAAATTTAAAAGAGTCTGATTGAATATTTTTTTTATTTATCGGTCCAGTAACTAGAGCTTGAATTTTTCCCGATTTTAACGCATGGGCAGATTTTAATAATGATTTTGATGCAACTTCTCCACCATGCATTGTAGCTTCTCCAAAATTATGCTTAAAATTTCCAAGAGAGAGGCTGAAAACGTTGATTCTATCTTTACAAATATCTTCAAATGTTTCAATTGAATTTAATTCCAAATTAATATTAAATGCCTTCATTTGGTATTCAATTATTTCTGTATTTGCAAAAATCACAGGATTAAATAACTTTAGCATTTTTGGATTTTGGAGGCTTTTTAAAATAACTTCTATGCCTATACCATTAGGATCTCCTGCTGAAATACCAACTTTAAACTTTTGTTTATTCAATTCTATTTATTTAATTAATTTTAAATGCAAATTTAATCAATACAGCAATTATGTTCACAGGTATTATAGAAGATTTGGGGATTTTAAAAAAAATTGAAAAAGAAGGTGCGAATATTAATCTTTACTTTAAAAGTAAATTAAGTCATGAATTGAAGGTAGATCAAAGTCTTTCGCACAACGGCGTTTGTCTTACTGTTATATCGATCAACAAAGATATTTACAAAGTAACCGCAATAAAAGAAACACTTGAAAAAAGTAATCTTGGTAATCTCAATGTGGGCTCTTTGGTTAACCTTGAAAGGGCTATGAAAAATAATGCTAGATTAGATGGTCATTATGTTCAAGGACATGTTGACCAAACGGGGGAATGTATAAATGTTATTGAGGCTAATGGGAGTTGGTATTATGAATTTAAACACAATAGTAAGTCAAATAATATTACAATAGAGAAAGGGTCAATTGCAGTAAATGGAGTAAGTTTGACTGTAGTTAACTCCGAATTAGACAGTTTTTCGGTTGCAATAATACCTTACACTTACAATAACACAAATTTTAAAAAAATTCAAAAAGGTGATACTGTAAATATTGAATTTGATATGATTGGAAAATATATTGGTAAATTTTTGAGCAAGAGGTAAAGAAATTTTTATTTACGTATATTTAATAAAATAATATGTTTTGGGAGTTTTAGAATTATCTACAATTTTACTTTGTTTGGCATCAATCTTTTCATTAATAAACATTAGATTATTAAAATTACCTCAAACAATCGGACTAATGGTCCTTGCTCTTTCCCTATCCATTATTATTACTTTTGTGGGTATCATTTCTCCAAACATTATTAATGTGGTACTTAAAATTACAGAAGAATTTGATTTTAGTGAATTGTTGGTCAATGTAATGCTGCCTTTTCTTCTTTTTGCTGGAGCAATGAGTGTAAATGTCCATGAGCTTCTTAAAGATAAATGGACCATACTTTTGCTCGCAAGTTTTGGGGTAGTATTTTCAACATTTGCTGTAGGTACTGGACTTCATTGGCTCGTCTCACAGCAGTTTTTGGGACTTAATTCATTGGGGTTAAGCTATGTTGATTGTCTTCTTTTTGGTGCTTTAATTGCTCCTACAGACCCTATTGCTGTGTTAGCAATGGTAAAAAAAATGAATCTCCCATCAATAACTGAAACTAGAATTGCAGGGGAGTCGCTCTTCAACGATGGAATTGGGGTTGTTGTTTTTTTAACACTTCTAAATATAAAAATTGATGGTGTGGAGAACGTAACCATTTCTAATGTGGGAGGACTTTTTTTGACTGAAGTTGTTGGAGGTGTTGCTCTAGGGGCTTTAATGGGTTTTCTTGGACTTAAACTTTTAAAATACATAGAGAATGAACATACGGAATTAGAAGTTTTGGTTACATTATCACTTGTGCTTTTACTACCAATTATCTCCCATCATTTTCATTTTTCGGCTGTATTAGGGGTTGTAGTTATGGGACTTTTTTTAAATCAAAACATTGATACGGATAAAAATGAGGATGGTCTTCAAAGAGCAATGGGAGACTACGTTTATAAATTTTGGCACTTACTTGATGAAACATTGAATGCCATTCTTTTCATACTAATTGGCCTTGAAATATTGGCTGTTTTTAAGGACTTTCAATCTTCTTTTATTTTGATTTCAATAATAATGGTTTCTGTTGTTGTCCTTTCTAGGATGTTTGGAGTGTCTGCAGCAATTAAATTACTATCTATTAAAAATAAGTTTGAAAAAAACACTGCTCTGATAATTAGTTGGGGTGGACTCAGAGGAGGACTTAGCATTGCTCTTGCATTGAACCTTCCAGACTCAATCGGAGAAGGAAAGTCGTTAATTCTTTTTCTTACCTATGCGGTCGTTTTATTTACAATACTAGTTCAAGGACTTACACTTAAAAAAATTGTTAAATAATTTTTTAACAATTTTTTTTTAAATAGATGAGGGAAATTTTTATAATTTTATATTTGAGTAGTTAGAGCTGGACAACAGCTATTATAAATTTAATCATAAAGGAGGTGTCATATGTCTAATACAAAATATTTAAGTTGGAATGGACTAAA
>MDTG01352364.1_pt1 | contig 12192 bp, 9 predicted proteins | sample 811421 | NCBI WGS metagenome assembly MDTG01 (sample SAMN05326645, study PRJNA326480) | marine metagenome | isolation source: seawater | place: Pacific Ocean: South East | collected 2011
ATTTCGTCTAATAAAACCGCATTTCGTCTAAAAATGACCCGCCTTATGCTTTTAAAGTATATATTTGAAATACCATAACATAAGTAGGTTAAGTTCATGGTAGATTTGGGGCAAAAAAGGTGAACTTCCGTTCACCTTTTTTATTTTACACGTCTTTTAAAATTCTTTTTTACTTTGCGGCAGCATATCTTTTTGCGACTTCACTCCAGTTAATAACATTGAAAAAAGCATTGATATAATCGGGACGCCTGTTCTGGTAGTTCAAATAGTAAGCATGCTCCCAAACATCAATCCCTAAAATAGGGGTGCCGCCACAGCCAATACCAGGCATTAGCGGGCTGTCTTGGTTTGGAGTGGCGCAGACTTCTAACTTGCCACCTTTATGAGCGCACAGCCAGGCCCAGCCCGAACCAAACTGAGTTGCTGCAGCTTTTGAAAAAGTGGATTTAAAATCTTCAAACGTTCCAAAGGCATCCATTAGAGCCACCTTGAGTTCTCCAGAAAGCGATTCTTTGTTTTGAGGGTTTATGACCTCCCAAAACAAACTGTGGTTGTAAAACCCCCCCCCGTTATTTCTAACCCCACTATTAGACATATCTAAAGTGCTTAAAATGTTTTCAATACTTTCGTTTTCAAGAGGGGTTCCCTTAATAGCAGCATTCAATTTCGCAGTGTAACCATTATGGTGTTTGGAATGGTGTATTTCCATTGTTTTCGCGTCGATATTTGGCTCTAGAGCATCGTACGTATATTTTAGCTTTGGTAATTCAAAAGGCATAACTGTTTTTTTAAAATTAAAATTTATTCAAATTTACAATTTTCAAACTACATACAAAGAAGTATGTTATTTAGATTGTTTATTTTGCTGTAAATTAAATTTAGCCAAGCATCTAATGTTTAAAGTTTACAGCGCATCAGCCGGAAGCGGCAAGACTTACACGCTCGTTAAGGACTACTTAAAAATAGTTTTGACCTCAGAGGCTTATTTACCCCACCGCCAGATATTAGCCATTACTTTTACTAACAAGGCCGTTGACGAGATGAAGAGGCGTATTTTGGACACCCTAATGCGTTTTTCTAAACCCTCAATATTAAAATCCAATGATGTGTTGTTTTTGGAACTTTCAAAAGATTTAAAACTCAGCAGTAAAGCGCTTCATCTAAAGTCGCGGGCACTGATTAATAAAATTTTACATAATTATGGCGGTTTTGAAGTTTCTACTATCGATAAATTTAATCAGAAATTGATTCGAACCTTTGCCTATGACTTAGGGTTGCCTGTAAATTTTGAGGTAGAACTTGATAAAGATTTTTTACTACAACAGGCCGTTGATCGCCTGATTTATAAAGCGGGACACGACCATGAACTCACAAAAGTTTTGGTTCAATATGCGATTTTAAAATCGGATGATGACAAAAGCTGGGACATTGCCGTTGATTTAAATCAAATAGCCCAACTTTTAACAAAAGAGACATCTTACCCCTTTCTTAATACGCTGTCTAGCCAAGACCTTAAAGCCTTCCGTAGATTTAGTCATGCCATCGAAAAAGAATTTAATTTATTGTCAAACCAAATTGTTACAGTAGCAGTAGAAGTTCTTGAGAAATTCCGCGTTAACGGGCTGTATTTTTCCGACTTTAACAGGGGCTCTATCCCAAAGTATTTTCGGGCATTAGCCTCCAAACAAATGGATGTAAAGCTTAATGCTATTTGGCAATCAAACATAACGACCACCTCTTTTTACACTCAAAAAACGCGCCATCAAGCCAAAGAGAAGATAGACAGTATGAGGCCTTTTATTACCACGGCGTTTGAAATGACCAGAAATGCGCTTTACAGGTTGAGATATTTGAGGAACATTCAACAAAATGCACCCCCTCTTTCGGTTCTTACATTGATTCAAAAGGAACTAAACATACTTAAAAAAGAACAAAATTTAATTTTAATTTCTGAGTTTAACAGCCTTATAAGTAAAGAAATAAAATCACAGCCCATCCCTTTTATTTATGAGCGTATTGGGGAAAAATTTGAGCATTATTTTATTGATGAATTTCAAGACACATCAGAAATGCAGTGGAATAATTTAATCCCGCTTATGGTCAATGCGCTTGCCAGCGCCAAGGGGTCTGTCATGCTTGTAGGAGACCCTAAGCAAGCCATATATCGATGGCGAGGGGGCCACCCTGAGCAATTTATTGATCTTATAAACAGCACGTCCTCATTTCCAACTCAGGCCAAGTTGTTCGACTTACCTGTTAATTACAGAAGTTGCGAAAATATTGTGGCTTTTAACAATGCTTTTTTTGAACATGTTTCACAGGTTTTATTAACCAATAAGGATCATCAAAAAATATACAAAAACGCAACCCAAAAGCCCTTCATTTCAAAGCCAGGCTACGTACAGATTAACTTTTTATTGCTAGAAAAAGGTGATGATAAAGACCTCCGTTATGCGCAACGTGTTTTTGAAACAATTTTAAACTACATGGCTTCGTCTAACAGAGCGAACTTTAAACATATCTGTGTATTGGTTAGAAAACAAAAAGAAGGAATTGTAGTGGCCGATTATTTGACGGCAAAAAACATTCCCATAATATCAAACCAAAGCTTATTAGTTTCTTCTTCCAAGGAGGTACAGTTTATAGTTTCGGTTCTTAAATATATTTTAGACCCTGCCGACGTCATGTCCCAGTTGCAGCTTATAAATTATTTAATTGAACAGCGTGGGATTCAAGCAGGGCACCAATTTAGGCTTAAACACCTGCACTTAAGGCCGGATTTGTTTTTCAAAGCGCTGTGCTCATTTGGCATTCAATTTAATGAACAAGAAGCACTTAGCCAACCCATCTATGATGCGGCGGAAATGGTTGTCAATGCATTTGATTTGGTAAGCACTTCTAACGCCTATGTTCAATTCTTTTTGGACTTTATTTTTGAATATACTTCAAAAAACACCTCAAGTCTCTATCACTTTTTAGAGCATTATGAACAAAAGAAAGATAAATTAAGTATAGTTTCTCCAAGAGGAGTTGAGGCTGTTCAAATTATGACGGTACACAAGGCCAAAGGGCTAGAATTTCCAGTCGTTATATTTCCTTATGCAGCGCTTAATATTTATAAAGAAATAGACCCAAAGGAGTGGATGCCTACGGCCCATATAGACCCCAATTTCCCATATTTTTTGATGAATTATAACAAAGATTTTGAACATTTTAATACCGCATCTAAAGCCCGTTACGTTGAACACCAATCTAAGTTGGAGCTGGACAACATTAACTTGCTTTATGTTGCCTTAACAAGAGCCGTAAACCAATTGTACATCATTGGGCAGGCCCCTTCTGACAACCAGAAATCACACTCCTCAAGGACCTATTCCGATTTATTGGTTGGGTTTTTAAAGTCAGAACATAAGTGGCGCCCTGGAGTTGTAGAGTACTCTTTTGGAAAACTAGAGAGCTCATATAATGAAATAAACTTGAAATTTGACACTAGAACACCGAGAAAGTTTATTTCTAATTCGATAAACGATTGTAATATTTCAATTACCACAAAGGCCGGCTATACTTGGGACAGTCAATTAAAAGAGGCGATTGAAAAAGGCAACATTGTACACCTTTTGCTTTCAAAAATTTATACCCGAGTGGACATTCCAATTGCAATCCAAGAATCCATCGGACAGGGGTTGATTACAAAACTACAAGCACAGCAACTAAGAAAAGTTCTTAATTCAATTGTCAAGCATCCTAAATTAGAAAGGTATTACGGCAATGAAGTAATAGTTTACAACGAGCGTGAAATAATGACAGATGAAGGTGAAATTATCATACCAGACCGGCTGGTTGTACAAAAAAATGGGAGCATCGTCATTATAGATTACAAAACTGGGGAATTTAACACAAAACATCGACAACAATTGGACAATTATGAGACAACTGTTCAGAAAATGAGTTATCATGTTGAGAAAAAATTTTTAGTTTATATTTATCCTGAACTTTATATTAAAACCTTGGAATAAAAAACCAATATGATTTATATGTTCTGGTTTTGACCAAATACCGCCCCTTTTATTGCTGCGTTTACGTACATTTTTTTACCTCTAAAACCGAATGGCATCGCTCAAAAAAGTTCTTGAAACTAAGCCATAATGAAAACAAAGATTTAGTGGACATAATTTTTTTAATTACGAATGGTAGTTAATAAAATAAAGCCATTAGCTTTAAGTACCTTGTGATTGCATTAAAATTAAACATATATGTTTGTTAAATCAATTTTAGGCCTTACATTTGCAATAATTACAATCAATAAATTAATTATTTTATGCGAATTTACAAATTAAAGTTCTGTGCTACTTTGTTGCTTGCGTCTGTCATTACAATGAGCGCACAAACTGAAGATAACCCATGGTTGCTCTCTGTAGGAGCATCCGCTATTGATATTTATCCAGAGGGAGAAAATTTCGAATTTTTTAATGACAATTGGAACATCGGACTTCCCTATGTTACCGTAGGCCGTTATTTGTTTAAAGACGCTTCTTTCGGACTAACAGGAACCTACAATAGAATAGAAAAATGGGGTGAATTAGAATTAGATGATGATTTGATGTATTTGTCTTTCATGGGTTCGCTTAATTATAGCTTTTCAAATTTACTTAATCTGAACAAACTTGACCCTCACATTGGACTTGGTGCAGGTTACACTTGGATTGAAGAGGGGCCTTACAACTCCAATGGTAGTGGCGAATCCGATTCACTTAATGGATGGGGTCACATAAGTCTCTCTGCAGGCATCTCCTATTGGTTCAGTGATAATTTAGGATTGACTCTACAGACAACTTATAACCACATTGATGACGATGACACAGATATTTTGCCACAGCATTGGCGTCATTCTCTAGGTCTTTCTATTAGGTATGGTGGCACTGATACAGATGGTGACGGGATATATGACAAAAAGGACGTTTGTCCACAAGTTCCAGGTTTAGAAATGTTTAATGGCTGTCCCGACACAGACGGAGATGGAGTACAAGATTCCGAAGACCGTTGTCCCAACGCCCCTGGTTCCATAGAGTTCGAGGGTTGTCCTGATTCTGACGGTGATGGCGTTGCAAATGACAAAGATCAGTGTCCAAATGTTGCTGGTCTACTGGCTCTGCTTGGCTGTCCTGACGCCGATGGAGATGGTATTATAGATGCCGACGATAATTGTCCAGACACTGTTGGACCAAAAACAAACAAAGGGTGTCCATGGCCAGACTCCGATGGGGATTCTGTATTAGACAAAGATGATCAATGTCCAAATGAAGCTGGATCTGTTGCAAATAATGGATGTCCAGAAGACCCAAGTGTTTTAATCAATGAAATGCTATTAGGATTGGGCCCAGTAACATTCAGCACTGGACAATCTTCTATTTTGGATGATGCTCAGGTTTTACTTCTTGAAGTGGTAGCCATTTTAAACGCTTATCCAGAAACTAAATTTGCTCTAGAGGGACATACTGACAGTAAATTCACAGAGAAATTTAACCAAAAACTTTCTGAGAAGAGAGCTGACTCAGTACTTAATTTCCTGACTAGTAATGGTATTGACGCTTCAAGGTTGTCGACTGTTGGTTTTGGAGAAACAGCTCCAGTTGCTTCAAATGATACATCAGATGGAAGAGCACAAAACAGACGTGTAGAAGTGAAATTGTCAAACTAAAACAGACACATTAAAAATAATATTTAAAACGCCTTGCATTTGTGAGGCGTTTTTTATTTTTATAACATGCATAGTTTCATTTCTGAGGTTCTAAAAAAATTAATTTCTGAGGGTTATGTCATTCCTGATTTAACTTTTGTTTTGCCAAACAAACGCGCTCAGTTGTTTTTAAAAAAGGAGCTAGCAAGCCAAGTTACCCCCCCTATATTTTTACCAGAAATTATATCTATAGAATCTTTTGTTGAAGAGGTGTCACAGCTTAAACAATTAAATAATATAGAAGCTTTGTTCGAACTCTATGCCCTGTATGCCTCCACAACCCCTAGACAAGATGCTGAACCCTTTGACCGTTTTTCAAAATGGGCAACCATAGTCCTTCAAGATTTTAATGAAATTGACCGTCATTTAGTAGAACCAACGAAAATATTTAATTACTTAAGCGCCATTCAAGAAATCAACCACTGGTCTTTAGACCCTAAACCTACAAAGATAATCAAGGGCTATTTAAGGTTTTGGAGGCATATCGCGCGGTATTATGCCAATTTTTCTGAATATTTACTAAATAAAGACCTTGGATACCAGGGATTAATTTATAAACACGCTGTCCTTAATCTAGAAGTATATTTACAAAACACAAAACGAGGAACACATATTTTCCTTGGGTTTAATGCTTTGAATGCTGCAGAGTCCAGTATCATTCAAGAGCTTTTACAGCAAGGGAAAGCTAAAATTTTCTGGGACACTGATGAGCTTTTTTTAGAAAGCCCTTACCACGACGCGGGACTTTTCATGCGGCGCTATAAAAAGGAATGGCCTTATTATAAATCAAATCCATTTAATGGGGTTGCGTCAACTTATATGACCTCCAAGGCCATACATATAACTGGCGCATCTAAGCAAATAGGTCAAGTCAAGTATGTTGGCGAGCTCCTAAGCGAACTATCTGCACAAAATAAATTAGAAAATACCGCGCTCATTTTAGCCGATGAAAATCTGCTATTGCCAGTTTTAAACACGCTGCCACAAGAGATTGAAAGCGTTAACATAACAATGGGGCTTCCTCTGGCGCAACTCCCATTGGCATCTCTCACTGATCAATGGTTTAAACTTCAAGTTACGAAAACGGGGCGTTATTATTACAAGGACATTATAGGACTCTTATCGCACCCTTTTGTCGCGCTTTTATTACAAAAATATCAAAAGAACAACGCTCAGAACATTATTCAAAATATAAAACGCGACAACCTTGTGGCACTATCCTATGAGGAACTTTTAGTCCTCGCTCCAGATGCCGAGCCGTCCCTAAGACCTCTATTTGAGCCTTGTCAATCGTCGCCAAAAGCAGCCATACAGCAATTATTGCAACTTTTTATTGAACTACAAAAACACTACCAAGGCAAAGGCGTAAACAATCCCTTATCACTCGAGTCTACATACCGGTTTTCGACTCTTCTCCAACAAATTGAGAATTACGATGCTGCATACAGCATTGTTGACTCTATTAAAACTTTACAACTGATATTTAAAGATCTTTTGACCAAAGAAACATTGAATTTTGAAGGACATCCATTAAACGGGCTCCAAATAATGGGTATGTTAGAGTCCCGTGTTCTGGATTTTGAGACGGTCATTATTGTTTCGGTTAATGAAGGGATTCTTCCTGCGGGGAAAATACAAAACTCATTTATACCTTTTGACGTCAAAACAGAAAACAACCTACCAACTTACAAAGAGAAGGACGCCGTTTATACCTACCACTTCTACCGCCTTTTACATCGAGCAAAAGAAGTCCATTTGGTTTATAACACGGAACCTGAGGTTCTTAAAGGGGGCGAGCCTAGCAGATTTATTGCCCAATTAGAGTTAGACGGTCATCACCAATGCCATTACCAAATTTTGACCCCGAAAGTCCCTAAAATAGACACATCTCCTTTTGTCGTAAAAAAAACAAAAGTGATTTTAGAAAGCTTGCAAGCCCTGGCCAAACAAGGGCTCTCCCCATCTTCTTTGGGGCAGTACATTCGAAATCCGATTGATTTTTATAATCAAAAGATTTTAGGACTTAAAGATAATAATGCTTTAGAAGAAACTATGGAGGCGACCACCTTTGGAAGTGTAGTGCATTACACTTTAGAGGCTTTTTATAAGCCTTTTGTGGGTCAGTTATTAGATATAGAAAAACTCTCAGCGCTTAAGCCAAAGATTGAGCCAACAGTACGTCAATTTTTTAAAGAACTTTACAAAAAAGGAGATATTTCTAGAGGTAAAAATTTAATCAGTTTTGAAATTGCCAAGCGGTATATTTTAAGTTTTTTAGACCACGAAATTGAATTTTTAAAAAAAGGGCATAAAATTGAATTAAAGGCCCTTGAGCTCCCTGTAAGTAATTTACTTGATTTCCCAGAATTTGATTTCCCTATTTATCTTAAAGGGAATATTGACCGCATCGATATTTGTGACGGCGTCCTAAGGATTCTTGATTATAAAACATCTAAAGTAAATCAGACGGATTTAAACCTTGTGGACTGGCCGCCTCTTATCGAAGACTATAAGGCTCACAACAAAAGCTTTCAGTTGTTAATGTATGCGTATATGTTGCACAAATCCAAAACATTACTCCTGCCTTCAGAAGCTGGAGTTTTCTCTTTTAAAAATTTTAGAGCAGGGGTTTTGAAATTTACTAAAAAGGACAGGCGAGGAAGGGGCGCACATAAACAAACTCAAATTTCCCGGAAAATTTTAGATGCTTTTGAAGTTCAACTTAAAGCACTTCTTTGCAAAATATTTGATGTTGACAACGATTTTATAGAAAAGAAAGTTTAGAATGATCAACACTATTATAAATGGCAAAATTTCTGGTCCAAACGGACGGCCTATCGTCTATGATTTTTTTTATGAATCCAATAAATCGAAGGCCCCAATCGTTATTTTTTGTCATGGCTATAAGGGCTATAAAGATTGGGGGGCATGGACGCTTTTTGCAAAAGAGTTTGCCTTCCAAGGTATTGCTTTTTTTAAATTTAACTTTTCTTATAACGGCGGTACGGTAGAAAACCCGATTGATTTTCCTGACCTTGAAGCCTTTGGGCAAAACAATTATACCAAAGAACTTCAAGACTTAGATTGTGTCATCAATTGGGTAACAACCCATCAAAGTACAAATTCGGCTGTAGATACAAACACAATAATATTGATGGGCCATAGCCGTGGTGGGGGCATAGCGGTTATTAAAGCATCAGAAGACTTACGCATAAGAAAAGTAATCACCTTGGCGGGTGTAAGTAATTATAAATCAAGATTTCCCGACAAACAGGGATTAAAAGCCTGGGCCGATTCAGGCTTTTATTTTACAAAAAACGGCAGGACCCAGCAACAGATGCCACACGCATACCAATTTTATGAAGATTTTATAGCCCATGAAGACCGCCTCACCATATCTAATTCAGTGAAACGATTGCAAATTCCGTATTTAATTATCCATGGGGCTGAAGACAAAACGGTTACGCTTTTAGAAGCCATAGCTTTGCACGAATGGAGTCAATACAGCACGTTTTGTGTTATTCCAAAGGCTAATCATGTTTTTGGCACAAAACAACCCTGGGATAATCCTCAAATTCCAACGGAATTAGAACAAGTTTTTGTGAAAACGATTGATTTTATTAACAATTAGCTTTACTTCTTAAAAAAACATCATTTATCTGACAATTTTTTTGGAATAAACGAAGTAATTTTTGTAATTTGGTTTAAAATAAAACTAAAATTATGGGATATTCATTCAAAAACAGCAAAGGAAAGACGTATTATTTACACACAAAAGACGTTGTCTTAAAAGGTGGAAGAAATCAAACGATTTATTATTTTGCAAAAGACGAACGCTCTAATTCATGCGATCTTCCAGCAGGGAAAAAGATTGTAGAAAATGAAAAAACAGGTTTACCATTCGTAAAATCTATGTAAATTTATTTTCAAACGATTAAAAAAAACCCGTTCAAAAGAGCGGGTTTTTTTGTTGCTTATCAAGGCTAGTTTTTTTATTCGATCGCAATGGCTGCATTATAAGCTGTGGGGTCAAATGCGTTGTAGGCCTCGACAGCCTTACCATTCTCCCATTTGAACCATGCGTAGCCCTTTAAGCGCAATGTGTCTCCGTTATTTTTTAGCACTCCACTCCAGTTGTACCAAACATTTGTATAAATATTGCCGTCATTGTAATACATTGTAGCCGTATAAACATTGCTGTGCGAGATGTCATCATAGTAAGTGTGTCCTTCGCCAAAAGCCGCTATGAGTTCAGAAACACTCAGGCTTTCATCATTTACATAATACAAAGCATCTTCAGAAAAGATATCTTTGGCAGATTCCATATCATTGTCGGTATAAGCTTTCATGAATTTATCCACCATAGCAGTATACACGTCTTCATCTAACATATATCCTGACATAGGCTTCTCGTCAATAGGGTAGTTGTTTTTCTCGTTACAGTTAGTTAGCAACAACCCCAATATAAAAAGCGTGATTATATTTTTCATTTTTAAATTGGTTTATAATTTATTTTACATAGATCGCATTACAGCCGCCCCAATGATACCGCTGATGCAATATTTAGACGTCAAATCAACGAGCTCCATAAACATCGCGGCCCTTTGTTGTCCTAATTGCATATGCATTTGGGCGCCTTCTGGTCCATTGTATATTTCAGTAATTCCATAAAGCGTGTGTCCTGTTTCCCCGCTAGTTGAATCTAGAGGGTCGTTAAATTCAGGACTTTTCATTACTGCATAGCATAGTACGATAGGCTCAACAGTGCCCTCTATGTAGTGAGTTTCACGCATAAAGGCTTCGTGTGTTTCAAAAAATAATTCCATGCGTTCAGTATCGCCATTTGGCACCTTAAAGGCTATATGGAAGCCAACATTCCCAGCTTTAATTTTCATAATATCAATTGATTTATATTTGTATTTAGTTTTCTGGAATGACGAAATCTCCTTTAGTTTGGTACCACATTCTAAGCTTTCCTTCAACAATTTGATACCACTCAATATAAGTGCCGTCGTTGCCTGTAAATTGTGCATTGACCCATTGCCCCTCTTGGTTCGTTGCTTTTGGGTCATTTGAACCCTTTGGGTAGGCCGCAAAAGCATAGTCTATTTTCCAGCCCCACTCTACTTCTTTTTCAAGCGATTCTTGGTAATCAGCTTCTATTTTATCAACAAACTCTTGTCCTGTTGTAACAGTGTGCCCGTCTTCAAAGACAAACATGCCACCGTCTTCAATCATGTTTTTCATTGTTGTGTAATCCCGAGCCGCCCATGCAGCATCAAGCGCCTTAAAAACGGTCACAGTGGCCTCATCACCTAGGTAAACACTTTGACCCTCATAGGGGCCAAATCCGTTGGTGGGGTCTGCTGCTTTTTCTTGTTGTACGCAACCCATTGCAAAAAACAGTGGTAGTGTAAGTAGTAACTTTTTCATTTTAGTTTAAATTTTGATTCTTTCAAAGATATTAAATTCTAATTGCAAAACGGAATTAAAAATAATCTTAGTGTTTATTTTTAGTATGAAAAACAGAACAATTATAGAGTTGGAGGTAATGTTCTTTTTAAGATTGTATCTTTTGCTAATCTTAGCTGGATGTTAGCAGAGTTTATTCTTTTTTTGACAAGTAATCAAGCGCTAGAGTTGTCATAGATTTAACCCCAGTGATCATGGCTGAATCGTCCACATAAAAATCGGGCGTGTGGTGTGGTGCTGCTTTTTTGGGATCCGTCCCTTTTTGAGCACCCCCAATAAAAAAATACAGTCCAGGAACTTCTTTTTGAAAAAACGAAAAGTCCTCTGCGCCCGTGATTGCATTCATAAAATGTACATTTTCAGGCCCATTAATTCTTTTTAGTGATGGCAGCATTTTTTCATACAGATTAGGGTCATTGTATGTGATGGGGTAGCTGACTTGGTAAGTAATATTTGCCTTGGCGTTATTGGCTTTAGCGGTATTGTAAACAATTTCCTCTAACCTTTTTAAGACCGTAGCCTTCATGGCTTCGTCCAAGGTTCTTATAGTGCCTAGCATATAGAGACTTTCAGGGATAATATTGCTTCTGACCCCGCCGTGAATGCTGCCTATAGTTACCACAGCCCCTGCTTCAGTCAGCGGTAAGCTTCGGCTTACAATAGTTTGAATGTTATTCACAATTTGGGCCGCCGTTACAATAGGGTCTATGCCAGTCCAAGGGGTTGACCCATGGGTTTGAACCCCTTCAATATCAATTCTGAACTCATTAACAGCTGCCATGATACCTTTTGGGCGCAAATAAACATTACCAGCGGGGAATTGGGACCATATGTGTAACCCAAAAATAGCAGCTACTTCGGGGTTTTTTAAAACACCCTCTTTAACCATTAATTCCGCTCCGCCCTCTTCCCCCGCAGGCGCACCCTCTTCTGCTGGTTGAAAAATAAATTTTATGCTCCCGGGGATATCGTCTTTGATTGTG
>MDTG01367649.1_pt1 | contig 12192 bp, 15 predicted proteins | sample 811421 | NCBI WGS metagenome assembly MDTG01 (sample SAMN05326645, study PRJNA326480) | marine metagenome | isolation source: seawater | place: Pacific Ocean: South East | collected 2011
CACTTGTATATTATTTGGTTTAGGTAACCTCATTTATTAATGTAATATCCAAATTGTTAGAGTTTTTCTAGAGGTCTTTATCTTATATAAAATTGACAAGTTTATGACTATCTAGTAAGTATGTATAGCGCTGATTTAACCAAATTGCGGGCGCTAAATAAATTTCGCTAAATAGGGTTCTGCCCAGTTTAGCTGGGCTTTTTTTTTATATGAACTACAAGACTGAAAATATCAAACAACTTATTGTGAAAAAACCACTTAAGCTAGATTGTGGTCTAACTATACGAGATTTTCCTTTAGCTTACGAAACATATGGCAAACTAAATGAGAATAAAGATAACGCTATTTTAGTTTTTCATGCTCTTACAGGTGATCAATTCGTAACTGAAACTAATCCTATTACAAATAAAGAAGGTTGGTGGGTTTCAGCTGTTGGACCTGGTAAAGCAATTGATACAAATAAATTTTTTGTAGTATGTGCAAATGTAATTGGCGGATGTATGGGTTCTTGGGGTCCAAGTGATAAAAAAAAAGAGACAAATCAACCCTATGGTTTAGATTTTCCAGTTATAACCATTAAAGACATTGTAAGGGCACAAGAGTCTCTTCTAGATCATCTTGGCATAAAAAAACTATTATGTGCAACAGGTGGTTCAATGGGTGGAATGCAACTATTGCAATTTTGTGCAACATTTCCAGATAAATCTTTTTCCGCAATACCTATCGCTTGCAGTGCAAGTCATAGTGCTCAAAATATTGCACTAAATGAATTGGCAAGACAAGCAATAATGGCTGATCCCGTGTGGGATAATGGAAAATATTTTCTTAAAAATACTCAACCAAAAAACGGGTTAGCGGTTGCAAGAATGGTTGGCCATATTAGCTATTTATCAGAACAAGGCATGCAGGAAAGATTTGGTCGAAAACTTCAAGAAAAAGCAGATTATGAATTTAGTTTTAACGCTGATTTTCAAGTAGAAAGTTATTTAAGGCATCAAGGTAATTCATTTGTTGAAAGATTTGATGCTAATTCTATTTTGTACATTACGAGAGCAATGGATTATTTTGATTTATCTAAACAATTTAAAGGAGGTCTTGTGGAGGCTTTTAAAAACCAAAAGACAAAATTTTTAATTATTTCATTTTCATCTGATTGGCTTTACACGACAAAAGAGAATAAAGATATTGTTATTGCTCTCAATGCTTCAGGTGCAGATGTTTCTTATTCAGAAATTATTACAGATAAAGGCCATGACTCTTTTTTGGTCAATGAGCCTGAATTTTTGAAAACTTTAAAAGGATTTATCGAGTCAATGTATGAAAAATTTAAAAATGAAAAAAGAATTTAAAGTAATAACTGATTTATTGCCAAATAATACAAGAGTATTAGATATTGGGTGTGGAGACGGATCTCTAATGAATCTTCTTGTAAAAGAAAAAAATATAGAAGTTCGTGGGTTAGAGCTTGAAAAGCAAAACGTACAAGAATGTATTCATAAAGGATTGCCTGTAATTCAGGGAAATGCAGAAACAGAACTTCATCAATTCCCTGATCAATCTTTTGATTACGTTATTTTAAGTCAAACTCTTCAAGCATTTTATAATCCTGATAAAGTTTTAAAAGAATTATTGCGAATAGGAAAATTTGTAATTGTATCTATTCCAAATTTTGGCTATTGGAAAGTAAGAACTAGTTTGTTATTTTTTGGAAAAATGCCTGTTACTAAGACTTTACCAAACTTTTGGTACGATACTCCAAATTTGCATATGTGTTCTATAAAAGACTTGTTTAATTTTTGTGAAAGTAAGAATATCAAAATTAATAGGGTTGTTGGAATAAATGAAAATAAAACTTCAGAAATCAAAAAAAGTAATCTTGAAATTAAGAATTTTTTTTCTAAATTAGGAATATTTCTAATAGGCCAATGTTAAATATAGATATAATTTCATGCTTGAATGACAACTATTCTTATCTTTTACATGATAAAAAAACTAACACTGTTGCAATTATAGATCCTTCAGATTTTAATCCATGTGACCAAGAGATAGAAAAAAAACATAAAAAACTAGACTATATTATAAATACTCACCATCATTTTGACCATGTGGGAGGCAACCAAGAACTGAAGAAAAAATATAGAGCAAAAGTTTTAGGCTTTGAAAATGATAAAGCTCGTATACCTGGTATTGATAAAGGTTTAACAGAAAATGAAACTTTTAAAATTGGAGAAACTTTTTTTAAAGTAATTTTTGTTCCTGGTCACACAAAAGGACATATCGCTTTTTATTCAGAACAAGAAAAAATAATTTTTACTGGTGATACTTTATTTTCACTAGGTTGTGGCCGAATATTTGAAGGAACATGCAAACAAATGTTTGATTCTATAAATAAGATAAAAAATCTACCGATTAAAACAAAAATTTATTGTGGCCACGAATATACAAAGAATAATTTAGATTTTTGTTTACGTTATGAAAAGGATAATCAATATTTAATTAAAAAAACTAATTGGGTGGACAACAAAATTGATAATAAATTGCCAACAATTCCAACATACTTGGAAGATGAGTTAAAAACTAATATATTTCTAAGATGTGATGATTTAGCCATAAAAAAGGGTCTTAATATGGAAGATGCATCTGAAGAACTTATTTTTGAGAAATTGCGTAATTTAAAAGACAAATTTTAATCTCATTAATCTTGACTTGAAAATCTTTCAAGTTATATTGCCTTAAATTTAAAGAAAGAAATATTATGTCATTTGCTATAATCGAAACAGGTGGAAAACAGTACAAAGTATCTGCACGTAAAATTCTTGAAGTTGAAAAGCTTGATACTCAAAAAGGAAAAACTATTCAATTTAAAAACGTTTTACTAGTGAATGATGATAAGAATACTGAAATAGGAAATCCTAAGGTGGATGGCGCGATAGTGGAAGCAAAGTTACTAGAGAATGTAAAAGATCGAACAATTTTAATTTTTCATAAAAGAAGAAGAAAACATTCAAGAAAAAAAAACGGTCATAGACAACGACATGCAAAAATTCAAATAACTAAAATCTTATCAAAAAGTGGAAAAATAATTTCTGAGGCAAAAATAGATAGCAAAGAAACTAAGCCTCTTAAAAAAGAAAAAGTAGAAAAAAAAGTTACAATAACTAAAAAAAAATAGGTATTTTATATGGCAACTAAAAAAGCAGGTGGATCATCACGAAACGGGCGAGATAGTAAGGGTAGACGTTTAGGTGTAAAGAAATATGGTGATCAATCTGTCATTCCAGGTAATATTTTAGTTAGGCAAAGAGGGACTAAAATTCACCCAGGAGAAAATGTTGGTATGGGAAAAGATCACTCTATTTTTTCTTTAATTAAGGGAAAAGTTAAATTTAAAAAATCAAAACTGAATAGAACCTTTGTTTCTGTTGTTCCCAACTAAGTCAAATAATTACTTAGCTAATTTAAAATAATCGAAAATGAAATTTTTAGATCAAGCAAAAATCTATATTAAAGCTGGTAACGGTGGATCGGGCTCTGCAAGTTTTAGAAGAGAAAAGTTCATAGAGTATGGTGGCCCAGATGGTGGTGATGGTGGAAATGGAGGTTCAGTAATTTTTGAATCAGAAAGAAATTTGAATACTTTAATTGACTTTAGATATTCTCAGCACTTTAAGGCAAAAGGAGGGGTCAATGGCAGTAAAAGAAATAGAACAGGTGCTAATGGAGAGGACTTAATAATTAAAGTGCCTATTGGAACGCAAATTTATGAGGAGGATAATAATACTCTTATTTATGATTTTATAAAAAACAAAGAAAGATATTTGGTTGCTGGAGGTGGAAAAGGAGGACTTGGAAACGTAAGATTTAAAAGTTCTACTAATAGAGCGCCAAAAAAAGCTACTAAAGGAAAAATTGGAGAAGAATTTTGGATATGGCTACAACTAAAGGTTATAGCTGACATTGGTATTATAGGTTTACCAAATGCAGGGAAATCAAGTTTACTAGCTTCTATAACAAGAGCTAGACCTAAAATTGCAAGCTATCCCTTTACTACTCTTGATCCAAATTTAGGAGTTTCTTATTATAACAATAAAGAAGTTACACTAGCAGACATACCTGGTTTAGTTGAAGGTGCGCATAGAGGAGTCGGGTTAGGAGACAAGTTTCTTCGCCACATAGAGAGATGTAAAATTTTATTACATTTGATAGACTTAACTGAAGATGATTTATCAGAAAATTATCTTAAAATTAGAGACGAACTTTTAAAATATGATAATACTTTAAGTAAAAAAAAGGAGATAATTTTTCTTAATAAGTCTGATTTATGTAAAAAAGACGATGTAGAAAAAAAAATTAAAATTTTTAAAAAAAAAATAAATAAAAAATTTGATATAATTTCAGTATTTTCTAAAAAAGACTTATTAAAAATTAAAAAATTATTATTAAAAAATGTTACTAAATAAATCTAAGAAAATTGTTATTAAGCTAGGTTCTTCAACTGTAGTTGATAAGAAAGGAAAGTTTAAAACCAAATGGTTTCTAAGTCTTATTAAAGATTTAAAGTCAATTAAACAAAAAAGAGAGATAGTTATTGTTTCATCCGGTGCTATTGCTCTGGGTCAAAGTTTTCTTAAAATTAGAAAAAAAAAAATTAAATTAGAGATGAGTCAAGCTATTGCCTCAGTTGGACAAATTCTTCTGATAGATCAATTTAAGAGGTTATTTGAGAAAAATAATATTAAAATTGGTCAAATTTTAATTACACCTGATGATACGGAGCAAAGAAGAAGAGCTCTTAATGCAAGAAGAACTTTTGAAAATTTATTTAAACTAAAGGCAATACCAATTGTTAATGAAAATGACACGACCGCGACTTCAGAAATAAAATATGGAGATAATGATAGACTGGCAGCAAGGGTGGCACAAATTATAGGTGCTGACACCTTAATTATTTTTTCAGATATTGATGGTTTATATGAAAATATAAGAAATAAAAAAAGTTTAATTAAGGAAGTAAAAAATTTAGATGAAAATATTTATTCTCTTAGTAACAAAAATATAAATATGTTTGGATCAGGAGGTATGAAAACAAAATTAGATGCAGCTAAAATTTGTATGCATTCAGGGTGCAGAATGATAATAGCTAATGGACAGTATAATAACCCTTTGCATCGAATGATTAAGAATAAAATTTACACTTCTTTTATTCCTAAGATTTCTACTATGCACGCAAGAAAAAAATGGATTATAAGTTCAATAAGTTCTACTGCAAAAATTATAATCGATAGAGGCGCAGCTAAAGCATTGAATAATGGCAAAAGTCTACTTCCTGCGGGTATTATTAAAGTTGTTGGTGACTTTAAAAAAGGAGCTAATGTTTTAGTGGTTGATGATAAAGGACAAGATTTAGCCAGAGGCTTATCGTCTTTTACTTCCTCAGAAATTAATAAAATTAAAGGCTTGCAAAGCAATCAAATAGAAAATATTTTGGGATATTCAAGTAAATCTGAAATAATTCATAAAGATGATATGGTAAGATTGTAAGATGAAATATCTTGAAAAAATTGGCTTGAACTCAAAAAAATCAGCCGAAAAATTAAATAAAATCTCCCATAAAAAAATAAAAGCTGTTTTAGAAAATTATAATAAATTACTTTTATCAAACAAAAATTCTATCATTTCCCAAAATAAAAAAGATATTAAGAATTCAAAGAAAAAACATTTAATTGATAGACTAGTTTTAAATGAAAAAAAAATTGAAGGTATAAGAAATTCTATTAATCAAATTATAAAGTTTAAAGATCCAATCGGCAAAATACAAAAAAGTTGGAAAAGACCAAATGGTTTAAATATTAAAAAAGTTACTACTCCTATCGGGGTTATTGGTGTAATATATGAAAGTAGACCTAATGTTACCTCAGATGTAGCCTCCCTATGTTTAAAGTCTCGTAATGCAGTAATATTAAGAGGTGGCTCTGATGCTTACAACTCAAATAAAATACTAGCTAATTTGTTTAGAGAGTCCCTTGATAAAAACCGGATTGATAAAAATTCAGTTCAGTTTATTGATAAAAGAGATAGAAAAATTGTAGATCAACTTTTATCAAAAATGTCTAAATATATTGATGTAATAGTTCCTAGAGGTGGAAAGGGATTAGTTCAAAAAGTTCAAAAATTTTCTAAAGTTCCCGTTATTGGTCATCTCGAAGGTCTTTGTCATATTTACGTTGATAAAAATTCAAGTGTTAATATGGCATCTAAAATAGTTTTAAATGCAAAATTAAGAAGAACAAGTATATGTGGTGCTGTTGAAACCCTTTTAGTTAATTCATCTGCTTTAAAATCTCATTGTATTCCAATAATAAATAAACTAAATGCTTCTGGTTGTTCGGTTGTAGTAGATAAAAAAATAAATAAATTATTTAATAATCAATTTAAACTAGCAAAAGAAAATGACTGGAAAACTGAGTATCTTGATGCAAAAATATCTATTAAGTCAGTTAAAAATGTTGAAGAGGCTGTAAAACATATTTTGAAATATGGGACAATGCATACTGATAGTATAATTACAAATAATTCTAAAGTAGCACAATTTTTTCTTAAAAATGTTAATAGTTCAATTGCAATGCATAATGTATCTACACAGTTTGCTGATGGTGGTGAGTTTGGATTTGGAGGAGAAATCGGTATATCAACAAATAAACTTCCTCCAAGAGGACCTGTAGGTATCGACCAGCTAACGTCTTATAAATATTTAGTCCTTGGCAAGGGAATAGTCCGATCTTAATTTTAATGCCATATGCAAAAAAAAAATTAATTGGTGTTTTTGGTGGTAGCTTTGATCCACCACATAGAGGTCATTACAAAATAGCAACTGAATCTATAAAAAAATTAAAATTAAATAGACTTTATTGGATAGTTACGAAAAAAAATCCTTTTAAAAAAAAATCTTTATTTTCTATTGATGATAGAATAAAAAAAAGTAGGCTTTTAACAAAGAAAAATAGAAAAATTTATGTAAAATTTTATGATAAAAAAATAAAATCAAACAAAACTATTGATATACTTAGATACTTGATTAAAAAAAATACCAATAATCATTACTTTTTAATATTAGGTTCTGACAATTTGCGAAATTTTCATAAATGGAGGGATTGGAAAAAAATATTAACAATTAGTCAATTAGTTGTATTTTCACGAAAAGGATATATCAATAATTACAAAAAATCTGTTATATTAAAATTTCTGAAACAAAAAAAAATTATATTCTTTAAAAAATTTAAGATGAATATTTCTTCATCAAATATAAAAAAAAAATTAAAAAATATAGAATCATAATATGAAAACTTCTAATTTAAAAAAAATTATTGAACAGGTTTTAGATGATAATAAAGCTAGAAATATAGTTGCAATAAATCTTCAAAAAAAATCATATATAGCGGATTATATGATAATTGCCTCTGGAACATCTTCTAGGCATTTACAGTCTCTATCTGAAATTTTAGTATCAGAATTAAAAAAGTTTGGCATAACAGATTGTAAAATTGAAGGTCGTGAAAGTAATGATTGGAAGTTAGTAGATGCAATGGATGTAATCGTTCATATTTTTCATCCTGAAAAAAGAAAATTTTACGACCTTGAAAAAATGTGGTCAGAGTCAATTCCAAAAGAAAAGGCTATAATATGAGGAAGATTATTTTTTATTTTTTAGTTATTTTTTTTATAAGTTTTAACAATTCGTTTACAAAAAATTCTGATAATTTATATAAAAAAATAGATTTATTTAGTGAGGTTTTAGAAAAAATTAAAAGTGAATATGTAGATGAAATTGATCAATCTCAAGTCATGGACTCAGCAATTAATGGTGTTTTACAATCACTAGATCCTTACTCTGCATACATGACACCGGAACAATTTAAAAGTATGCAGACTGATACTAAAGGAGAGTTTGGTGGTTTAGGTATTGAAATCAGTATGGAGGCTGGAGTTGTAAAAGTAATAGCTCCTATAGCTGACACACCTGCAGATAAAGCTGGTATGAAATCTGGAGACTACATAGTTAAAATTGATGATGCACAAGTTCAGGGAAAAAGTTTAAGAGAAGCAGTAAAATTAATGCGTGGCCGAGTAGGGACAAGTATAAAATTAACAGTTCGAAGAAAAGGTAAAAAAAAAGCTATTGAATTTAATATTAAAAGAGAAATTATAGAGGTTAAATCCGTAATATCAAAAATTACTGGAAAGAAAAATAATGTTGGTTATATAAGATTAACATCTTTTAATGAGAATTCAGAAAAGCAGTTTGGTAAAACAATTAAAGACTTTGAAAAAAATAAAAAACCTAAAGCTTATATTATTGATTTAAGAAATAATCCCGGTGGATTACTTAGTCAAGCTATAAGTATCACAGACTTTTTTTTAGAAGATGGAGAAATAGTCTCAACAAAAGGAAGAAAGATTATTGAAACAAGAAGATTTTTTGCACGCTCTGGAGATGTAATTAATGGTAAACCTATTATTGTAATGATAAATAATGGATCTGCTTCGGCTTCTGAAATTTTTGCGGGAGCACTTAAAGATCATAAAAGAGCAATTATTTTAGGTGAGACAACATATGGAAAAGGCTCTGTTCAATCTATAATTCCACTGAGAAATGGAGGTGGTATGAGACTAACAATATCGAAGTATTATCTTCCATCTGGTAAATCCATTTCAGAAGTAGGTGTAAAGCCTGATATTTTGGTTGAAGAAATAGATGATGAGTTCAGGATTAATACAAAAACAGACAATCAATTAAATTACGCAATAAATTTATTGAATTCATAAATATGAAAAAAGTATCTTTACCACTTCGGGTCGGTGTAGGTATAATAGTTCTTAACTCTGAAAACAAAGTTTTTGTAGCTAAACGAAAAGATAACCCTATAGATAAGTGGCAAATGCCTCAAGGCGGTGTCGATAAAAATGAAGATTTTTTGAAAGCAATGAAACGTGAGCTTGAAGAAGAAACAAGTATAAAAAATATCAAAATTTTAAAACAATTAGACTATTGGCTTGAATATGAATTACCAAAAAATTTAATTGGAATTATATGGAAAGGAAAATTTAGGGGACAAAAACAAAAATGGTTCATTGTTAAATTTATAGGTAAAGATAGCGAAATAAATATCAATACAATAAATCCAGAATTTATAGAATGGAAATGGTTAGATTACAATAAACTTCCTGATGTAATTGTAGATTTCAAGAAACACATATATGTAAAATTAGTTGAAGAACTTAAAGAAATTTTATCTTAATTGTTTTAAAGTCTCTAGTTTGTGAGATAGAACAAATTTTTTTTTATCTTTAATTGTATTATCTTTCATTTTTTCTTCAGTTTGAGAAATAATTTTTTCCACACCTTCTCTATCCAACTTTTCTAAGTTTTTTGCTGTTGAAGTTAAAATTAATAAATTATTTTTTAAAAATTCGACCGTTCCATCCTCAACAAAGTATCTTTTGTTAACATTATCTTTTTGAATATCTATTATGCCAGGTCTTAAAAAAGTGATTAGAGGTATGTGGTCTTTTAAAATCCCCATTTCTCCTTCAAATGATGGTATCGTTACTTGATACGCTTCCTGCTTTAAGATTGTATTATCTGGACTAATTATTTCTATATTAAAATTCTCTGACATTATGCGGCGGTATCTTTAGACATATTATCTGCTTTTTCCACTGCCTCTTCTATAGAACCTACCATATAAAAAGCTGCCTCAGGAAGATGATCATATTCACCTTTACATATTGCATCAAAACCTTTTATCGTAGATTCCAGATCTACTAACTTACCAGGGGATCCTGTAAACACCTCAGCTACAAAAAAAGGTTGAGATAGAAATCTTTGTATCTTTCTTGCTCTAGCTACTGTTACTTTATCTTCCTCTGATAATTCATCCATTCCTAAAATTGCTATAATATCCTGGAGCGATTTATAAGCTTGTAGAATTTTTTGAACATCTCTAGCTACTCTATAGTGCTCTTCTCCTACTACTCTTGGATCTAATATTCTAGAAGTAGAATCTAATGGATCTACAGCGGGATAAATTCCGATTTCTGCAATTTGTCTAGATAAAACAGTTGTTGCATCTAAGTGGGCGAATGAAGTTGCAGGAGCAGGGTCTGTTAAGTCATCAGCAGGCACATAAATTGCTTGTACTGAAGTAATTGAGCCTTTTCCAGTTGAAGTGATTCTCTCTTGTAAATTTCCCATATCAGTTGCCAATGTTGGTTGATAGCCTACTGCTGACGGTATTCTTCCTAGCAAAGCGGAAACTTCTGACCCTGCTTGTGTAAACCTAAAAATATTGTCAACGAAAAATAAAACGTCTTGACCTTCCTTATCTCTAAAATACTCAGCTACTGTTAAACCTGTTAGTGCTACCCTTGCTCTAGCTCCTGGAGGTTCGTTCATTTGTCCATAAACTAATGCTGCTTTTGAGCCGGTTCCCTCGGTTTTGATAACACCTGACTCGATCATTTCATGATATAAGTCATTTCCTTCTCTAGTCCTTTCACCAACTCCTGCAAACACAGAAAACCCTCCATGTGCTTTTGCAATATTATTAATTAACTCCATAATTGTTACTGTCTTACCAACGCCTGCTCCTCCAAATAAACCTATTTTTCCTCCTTTTGCATATGGTGCAAGTAAATCGATTACTTTTATCCCAGTAACTAATTGCTCTGTTTCTGTAGATTGGTCTGTAAATTTAGGAGCTTGTCTGTGTATAGGCCATCTATCTTTAGTTTTTACTTCACCTTTCTCATCTATGGGTTCGCCTATAACATTCATTATTCTACCTAGCGTTTCTGGTCCGACAGGTACACTAATAGGAGCTCCTGAATTTGTAACTACATCTCCTCGCTTTAATCCCTCTGTGGCATCCATGGCAATTGTTCTAACACTACTCTCTCCTAAGTGTTGTGCAACTTCTAAAATTAAATTATTTTTTCCATTTTTTACTTCAAGAGCTGTATAAATTTCTGGTAGCTCTCCTTCGAATGATACGTCTACTACTGCACCAATCAATTGTGTTATTTTTCCCGTATTTTCCATAATTATAAACTTTCTGCTCCTGATATTATTTCTATTAGTTCTTTAGTTATTGATGCTTGTCTACTCCTATTATAATTTATCGTTAATTTATCTACTAAATCACCTGCGTTTCTCGTGGCATTGTCCATAGCTGTCATTCTAGAGCCCTGCTCGCTTGCAGAGTTTTCTAGAAAAGCTTTAAAAACTTGTGTTGAAATATTTTTAGGTAAAAGATCTTCCAATATTTCATCCTCTTCTGGTTCAAACTCATATGATTCATATGACTTAGCTTCATCAGTATTTTTTATTTTTTCTGCTGGTATAATCTGTTGAGCTTGAGGTATTTGAGTTATTACATTTTTAAAGTTGTTATAAAATAATGTACATTTATCAAATTCATCTTTTTCAAATAAGTCAATTATTATTTTTCCTACTTCATTTGCTTCATTAAAACTTATCTTCTTCTTTTCTTTAAAATTCATTTTCTTTATTATAAACTTTCCATACTCTCTCTTTAATTGGTCTAAGCCCTTTGTACCAATAGTTATTATTTTCAGTTGCTTACCTTCATTAATAATTTTTTTGAAATGACTCTTAGCTAGTTTACAAATATTAGAGTTGAACCCACCACACAAACCTCTATCAGCAGTCATAACTACACATAGATTTATTTTGTTTTTACCCGTTCCAACCAATAGTTTTGGTGCACCCGAAGGATCATTTATTGATTTTGTTAAATTTAAAATAATATTCTGCATTTTTTCACTATAAGGCCTACCTTTTTCTGCGCTTTCTTGAGCTTTTTTTAACTTTGCTGCTGCCACCATTTTCATTGCTTTTGTGATTTTTTGTGTAGATTTTACACTTTTAATTCTTTTTTTTAAATCATCTAAGCTAGGCATTATTTTTACTTTGTTTATACTCTTCTATAGTTTGAATTAAAGATTCTTCATTTTCTGGTTCAAGTTTTCCACTTAATTGAATTTTACTTAAAATTTCAGGTTTTTCACTTTTAATTTTTTCAATTATATCTTTTTCAAACGTTTTTATTTTATTAAGTTCTACATCATCTAAATAGCCTTTTACTCCTGTAAAAACTGTAACCACTTGCTCAC
>MDTG01184326.1_pt1 | contig 12191 bp, 12 predicted proteins | sample 811421 | NCBI WGS metagenome assembly MDTG01 (sample SAMN05326645, study PRJNA326480) | marine metagenome | isolation source: seawater | place: Pacific Ocean: South East | collected 2011
AATAAAAAGCCACCCCAAGAAGTTGCTAAATTGATTATTAATGAGCTCAAAAAAGATAAAAATATTGATAACATTAAAATAGAAAAACCTGGGTTTATTAATATCAAATTTAAAAAAAGTTTTTGGTCAAAATTTTTATTTAATGTTGTAAATAATCATAAAACCTATGGAATTAATTTAAAGCAAAAAAAAAATAATTATTTAATAGAATTTGTATCAGCAAATCCTACAGGCCCTCTACATGTTGGCCATAGTAGAGGAGCAATATTGGGAGACGTTTTATCTAATCTCCTTTTATTTAATAATAATAGAGTTACAAAAGAATACTATGTAAATGATTTTGGTGGTCAAATCATTCATTTTACAAAGTCTATTTATTATAGAATTAGAGAAATTTTATTTAATGAAGAATTTCCTAAAAATGACAAAGATCTTTATCCAGGGAATTATCTTACTGATATAGCAAAAATTATAATCAAAAATAATAAAAATTTTAAATTTAATAATTTTAACGATGTATCTGAAAAATTAACAAAGCTTGCAGTTAGTGAGTCTTTAAAATTAATTAAGTTAAATTTAAATAACCTAGGAATTGTACATGATAACTTTATAAGTGAAAGAGAAATAGTTGTTAATAAAGAAGTTGATAGTGTAGTAGAAAAGTTAAAAAAAAATAAATTTGTTTATGTTGGAAAAATCAACGCCCCAGAAGGTGAAGATAAATCTAAATGGATAGAAAGAGAACAGCTTTTATTTAAATCAACAGATTTTGGTGATGATAAGGACCGAGCATTACAAAAAGAAGATAATTCTTGGACATATTTTGCTGGAGATGTTGCTTATCATGAAAATAAATTAAACCGAAAATTTGATATACTAATAAATATACTAGGAGCTGACCACTCAGGTTATATAAAAAGAATTGTTTCCGTAGTGGAGGCTCTTTCAGGAAAGAAAAATTTATTAATTTGTAAAGTTAGTCAATTGGTTAAGCTAATAAAAGATGGAAAACCATTTAAAATGTCTAAAAGAAAAGGTGATTATATAACAATAGAGGATTTATTAAATGAGGTGGGTAGGGATGCTACAAGATTTATTATGCTAAGTAGAAGTAGCGATGTTGAATTAGATTTTGATTTTTCTAAGGTTAAAGAAAAATCAAAAGACAATCCTCTATATTATGTTCAGTACTGTTATGCTAGAATTTCATCTATTTTTAGAATTATTGGCAGCAACGTAAATGATGAAATTAAAATAAATAATTTGGATTTTAATTACTCAATTAACGAGATTAAGTTGATTAAAAAAATATCTGAATGGCCAAAATGTATTGAAATATCGTCTAATAAACTGGAACCACATAGAATACCAACTTACTTATATGAATTATCCTCTGAATTTCACTCTTATTGGAATTTAGGAAAAGATGACAAAACAAAAAGATTTATAGACGATAAAAAAAAAGTATCAGATGATAAATTAATTTTAATAAAATCGGTCTCTATTGTAATTAAATCAGGAATGGAAATTTTAGGTGTAGATACGCCTGAAAAAATGTAATGTTTAAAGAGTTAAAAATTTTATTCTACCTATTATCAATTATTCTTTTTATTTTATTTTCATTAAAAACTTATTTTTCTGATAGTTATAAAAAAAAATCATATAGGTCTATTAGTAAACTTGATTTAAAAATAATCAATTATTCAAAAAATTTAAATGTATTAACAAATGATACTAAAAATATTATTGAATATATTGACAAAGATAAAAATAAAAAAAATAAAAAATATTATTTTTGGGATTTATTAAAGAAAAATGATTAAATCAAGAAGAGCATTTATAGTTGGGGTTAAAGGTACAAAACTAAAAAATAATGAAATTAATTTTTTAAAAAAATTTAAACCATGGGGAGTAATTTTATTTTCAAGAAATATACATAGTCTAAAGCAAACTAAACTCTTAACTCAAAGCATAAGAAAAATATTTAAAGATAATTATTACCCAATACTAATTGATGAAGAGGGTGGAAGAGTATCTAGGCTTAGTAGATTAATTGATACATCTATGTTTTCAGCAAAGTTTTTTGGAGATCTTTTTTCTAAGGATATAAATAAATTTTATTTGTACTATAATGTTTATATTAAACAAATTTCATATTTATTAAACACTTTAGGGATCAATTTGAATACTGTACCAGTATTAGATATTTTTAGAAAAAATTCACACAAAATTATTGGTGACAGATCATTTTCGTCTAATAAAAAAATTGTTTCTAAAATTGGAGAGTTTTGCATCTATGAATTTCATAAAAATAAAATTGGAACCATAACTAAACATATCCCTGGGCATGGATTATCAAAATCTGATAGTCATATTAAATTACCACTGGTTAATAATACTTTTAAAGAACTTATTAATAACGACTTCATAGTTTTTAAAGGTAAAAAAAGCTTATTTACAATGACATCGCATATAATATATAAAAATATTGACAAATTATATCCCACTACACATTCAAAAAAAATTTTAAATATGATTAGAGATAAAATAGGTTTTAAAAATATAATTATATCCGATGATATTTCTATGAAGGCTTTAAAATACTCGTTATCAATGAATACACGTCTAGCTTTTAAATCAGGTTGTAATTTAGTAATGCATTGTAATGGAAATATGTCAGAAATGATAAATGTAGCGAAAAATTCTCCCTACATTAGTCACTTTATATTAAAGAAGACTTATCAATTTTATAATATTATAAGTTAATTAAACTATGAATATTAATAAAACATCAGATTTTAATGTTAACTTAAATAACTACAAAGGTCCCTTAGATTTATTGTTAGACTTGGCTAAATCTCAGAAAGTTAATTTAGAAGATATTTCAATAACTAAACTTGCCGATCAATTTCATGACTTTATAACAAAAGCATCTCACTTAAATTTAGAATTAGCTTCAGAATATTTGCTTATGGCCACATGGTTAACTTATTTAAAATCAAAACTATTACTACCAACTACAGAAGAGGAAGAGTTTAAAATTTTAGAAGTAGCAAATAAATTGAAACTTCAATTAAAAAGACTCGAATTGATAAGATTACTTTCCGACCAAATGCTAAAAAGAAAAAGATTAGGTAGAGATATTTTTTTAAGAGGAGTAAGAGGTAGTATAAGATCTGTTTATACATCTAAATACACAATTACCTTATATGAAATATTAAAAGTTTATTCATCCATTGTTATGATGAAAGATTTTCAAAGAATTAATATCCCAAGACTTCCAGTATTTACTATGGAAGAAGGTATTAAAAAAATTAAAGAGTTAATTGGTACTTTACATGAATGGAAAAAAATTGAAGAACTGGTACCTTCTTATTGCATGAAATCTAAAAACTTAAAAAAAAGTGGTATAGCAGGATTATTTGCAGGATCGCTAGAGCTTGTTAAAGAAGGCAACATATCAATTAAACAAAATCAACTTTATGATTCAGTTTATATAAAACAAAAATGATAAAAAAAAATAAAAATAACGTTCTTAATTTTCCAAATAGTTTATCAAATATTGAAAAAGAAGTTGAGGCAATTATTTTTGCAGCAGCTGAACCACTTGATATAGAAACAATAGAGTCAAAAATATCTAAAAAAGCTGATGTTAAAAAAATATTAGACAAATTAAAAAACACATATTCAAGTAGAGGAATAAATCTTGTGTGTATTACTAATAAATGGTCTTTTAGAACAGCTGAAAATTTATCTTACTTGATGTCAAAAGAAAAAACTATTGAAAGAAAACTCTCTAAAGCAGCAATTGAAACATTAGCTATCATTGTTTACCATCAGCCTGTTACTCGTGCTGAAATTGAGGAAATAAGAGGTGTAGCTTTTGGAACCAATACTTTAGAAATTCTGATGGAGCTTAATTGGGTTAGTCCAGCAGGCAGAAAGGATGTACCAGGCAAACCTCTCCAGTATGCTACTACTGATAATTTTTTAAGTCACTTTAATCTCAAAAAATTATCAGATTTACCAACCGTAGACGAACTGGGAACAGCTGGTCTTATTGATACCTCAAGTGTTGGAGCCGATATTTTTGGAACAGGAAAATTTTATAAAGAAACACAAGATGAAAAAAAAGAAAACATATATTCAAATATAGATGAAATGTTGACTAGCACGCTAAATCAAGATGAAAAGGAATAAAAAAGGGACTTTAAAAAATCCTTTATAAAGTATATAAGAATATAGTTATGAGTATAGGATTTTGGCAAATTGCGATTGTAGTAATTTTAGTTGTTTTACTTTTTGGAAGAGGTAAAATTTCAAGTTTAATGGGAGATGTTGCTAAGGGGATTAAAAGTTTCAAAAAAGGAATGTCAACGGATCCAACTGACGAAGATCCTCCAAAAAACATTTCTGAAAATCAAGATTCCAACAATCAAGACTCAAATAAACAAGATTAAATACAATGCCACAAATTGGCTGGCTTGAAATACTCATTATAGTTTCAATAGCAATCATTGTGATTGGTCCTAAAGACTTCCCTCACATGCTTAAAAAAATTGGATCTTGGATTGGTTCAATTAAAAAATATGTAAGCACTGTTCAAAATCAAGTTAATATTATGGATGAAGATATTGTAAATGATGATTCTAAAGAGAATTTAGATAATAAAAAAAAGGAAAATGTTAATGAAAAATAAAGAAAAAGAAGGAAACTTTGTTAGTCATTTAACTGAACTTAGAAGTAGATTAATAAATTCTTTAATTTTTTTATCGATACTATTTATTATTTGTTATTATTTTTCAGATTATATATATGGATTTCTTGTTGAACCTTATGCTGAAGCAGTGAAAGATAGCAAAATTGAAAGAAGATTAATATTTACAGCACTTCAAGAAACATTTTTAACTTATTTGAAGGTTTCTTTTTTTGCAGCTTTTTTTTTTACTAGTCCAATTATACTGATACAAATATGGAAATTTATTGCACCAGGTCTTTATGAACACGAAAAATCAGCAATAATACCATATATGATATTAACGCCGCTACTTTTTTTAATGGGAGGAATGTTGGTATATTATTTAATTATGCCACTTGCTATTGATTTTTTTTTATCTTTTGAAAGCTCAGGTATCAATACAAGTTTACCAATACAGCTTGAAGCTAAAGTTAACGAATATTTATCACTTATCATGAAACTAATTTTTGCGTTTGGCCTAAGTTTTCAATTACCCGTCATTCTCAGTCTATTAGCAAGAATTGGAATGATTGATTCAAAATTTCTTAAAGAAAGGAGAAAATATGTGATTGTTATTATTTTTGCAACTGCGGCTATATTAACTCCACCTGATCCAATTACTCAAATAGGTTTAGCAATACCATTATTAATTTTGTATGAATTGTCAATATTTTCAGTAAAAATTATTGAAAAAAAAATAGAACAAAAAAATGCACGATATTAAAATATTAAGAAATAATTTTGAAGAGTTTAAAAAATTAATCAAAAATAGAAATATTGACACTAGTTTTGATGAAGTTATAGATTTAGATAAAAAAAATAGAAATTTTATCCAAGAAAAAGAAAGTTTAGAAAAACAAAAAAAAGAAATATCTAAATCAAAAGATAAAACGCTTTTTTCAAAATCTAAAGAAATTTCTAAACAAATAGAAATTATTAGTGAACAACAGTCAAAAATAAGTATTTTATTAAAAAATAAACTTTCTAGTTTACCAAATCTACCTTTAAATGAAGTTCCCGTGGGTACAGATGCAAGCTTTAATAAAGAAATTGAAAAAAAAGGAGTAATAAAAAAATTTAATTTTAATGTTAGATCACACTATCAAATTGGAGAAAATCTTAATATGCTTGATTTTGATTTAGCAACTAAAACAACTGGATCAAGATTTGTTTTTGTGAAAGATAAGCTTGCACTTTTAGAAAGAGCTATTTCAAATTTTATGATTGATACACATACTATTATAAATGGTTATAAAGAAATTTCTCCTCCAATTATAGCCAATGAAAGCACTATGTATGGTACTGGTCAACTACCAAAATTCGAAACAGATCAATTTGAAATTAAATTAGACGGAAAAAGTGAAAAAAAATATTTAATACCTACTGCTGAAGTTATTTTAACAAATATTGTTAAAGATTCAATTTTAAATATTAAAGATTTGCCTTTAAGATTTGTTGCATCAACTCCTTGTTTTAGAAAGGAAGCTGGCAGTTATGGAAAAGATACTAAAGGTATGATTAGACAGCACCAATTCTATAAAGTCGAATTAGTGAGCATTGTTGAACATAATAAATGTTTAGAAGAGCTTGAAAGAATGACTAAATGTGCAACTTTAATCTTAGATAAATTAAAACTACCTTACAGAAAAATAATATTAAGTACCGGCGATATGGGATTTAGTGCAGAAAAAACTTATGACATAGAGGTTTGGTTACCCTCAGAGAACAAATATAGAGAAATATCTAGTTGTTCTTCTTGTGGGTCTTTTCAAGCAAGAAGAATGATGGCTAGATATAAAGATTCACAAAATAAAATACAATTTGTTGGCACATTAAATGGTAGCGGGTTAGCTGTTGGCAGGACATTAATTGCAATATTAGAAAATTATCAAAATGAAGATGGTTCTATTGATATTCCCGAAGCATTAAAACCATACATGAATAACTTAGATAAAATTACAAATAATTAAGAGTTGTTTTAATAATTTAGAGTAGTATAAATAATCCAAAATTAAAGGAGTTCCATGTCAAATGCAGCTGGTATAGGTCAGTTTATTCCATTGATATTAATTTTCGTAATTTTTTATTTCTTTTTAATAAGACCTCAACAAAAAAAAGTTAAAGAACATAAATTAATGGTAAACTCACTTAAAAGAGGAGATAAAGTAATAACTTCAGGTGGCATTGTTGGAACTGTTGAAAGAGTTATAGATAATGAAAAAGTTGAAGTAGCTATTACAGAATCAGTAAAAGTTGAAATTATTAGATCTACTGGAATACAAGGTTTAGTTACAAATAACGAAACAAAAAAATAATTTCTTTTAAAGTGTTATATTTTTCTAAATTAAGGATATTTATTATTTCAATTTTAACAATTGTATTTACTTATTTTACTTTTTCCAATTTTATTAATTCAGAAGATTCTTTTTTTAAAAGAAATATTAATTTAGGTTTAGATCTTCAAGGTGGCTCTTATCTACTGCTTGAAATTGATAATACAAGCGTAATTACAGAAACATTGCAAAGTAAAATATTTGAATTAAAAAAATTTTTTAAGGATAATAATATAAAAACTGGTAATTTTATTTTAGATGGTAAAGTAATTAATTTTTCAGTAGATAAAGTTAAAGTAGATGAAGTAAAAGATTTTTTAGACAGTGATGAAAGTTTGATAAATCCATATTTTGATCAATTCAAATCTCATCAATTTGATATAAATAATAATGATAATAATTTTATCTTAACCTTATCAAAGTATGGTTTAATAAATATAAAAAATGCTTCGTTGGATCAATCAATTGAGATTGTCAGAAGAAGAGTTGATGAGATTGGCACAAACGAACCAACAATTTTAAAAAGAGGAAACGATAGAATTTTAGTAGAATTACCTGGATTAAGTAATCCTAATAGAATTAAAAATCTTTTAGGTAAAACTGCTAAATTGTCATTTCAATTGGTTACCAAATCCGAAAATGAGACTTTTGGTGTACAAAAAATGATCACCGAAGATGGTGATGAAGTTATGGTAAGTAAAAGAATAATTTTGAGTGGAGATAATTTATTAGATGCTAAACCACACATGGATACAGAAACAAATGAGACCGCAGTTCTGTTTACTTTAGATAGAGTAGGTGCCAAAAAATTTGGAAAAGTTACATCAAAAGGAATAGGCAAGAGGTTAGCAATTGTGCTAGACAATAAAATAATTAGCGCCCCAATAATACAAGATGCAATTATAACTGGAACTGGACGTATTACAGGAGATTTTACATTTCAAAGTGCTACAGATTTAGCTTTATTATTGAGATCAGGTGCTTTACCAGCACCTTTAGATATTATTGAAGAGAGATCAGTTGGTCCAGATCTTGGTCAAGACTCTATTAATGCAGGTATATTTTCATTAATTATAGGCTTTGCACTAGTTATTATTTTTATGATTTACAAATATAAAATATTTGGTGTGATAGCAAATTTAACTTTAGTTCTTAATTTATTTATACTAATAGGAATTTTAACTATATTTGAAGCCACTTTAACTTTACCAGGAATTGCTGGTATAATTTTAACAGTCGGAATGGCAGTAGACGCCAATGTTCTTATTTTTGAAAGAATTAAAGAAGAAATTAGAAACGAGAAAAATAAATTAATTGCTTTTGACACTGGTTATGTAAAATCAAGAACTACAATTTTAGATGCAAATATAACAACACTTATAGCTGCAATTATCCTTTTTTTTATGGGTTCCGGACCTGTAAAAGGTTTTTCCGTTACTCTAGGCATTGGAATATTAACAACATTATTTTCTGTATATTTTATAGCAAGATTAATGACATCTGCATATGTAATTAGAAATAAAGACAAAGAAAATTTAATATAAAATATGAAAAAAATTTTTTTTAATAAATTTTATAAATTATTTAATTTAATTTCAATTTCACTTATATTGATTTCACTTTTTTTATTAATATTCAAAGGTTTAAATTATGGTGTTGATTTTAAAGGGGGAACTTTAATTGAAGTTCAAACTAGTCAAGAAAATTCAAATATATCATTAATAAGAGAGTCTTTTAATAAAATGGATCTTGGCGATGTTACTGTTAAAAATTTTGGATCAAAAAATGATTTTATTGTTAAATTTGAAAAAAAAAATTCAAATGACATTAATTTTATTAAAAATATAAAAAAAAACTTATCTAAATCAATTGGTGAAGATTTTGAATTTAGAAGAGTCGAAAATGTTGGTCCAAAAGTAAGTGCTGAGTTACTCAAATCAGGAATTATTGCAATCTGTTTATCTTTATTTGCTATGTTATTTTACATTTGGATAAGATTTGAATGGCAATTTAGCCTTGGTGCAATTTTAGCCTTATTTCACGATGTAATAATTACTCTTGGAATTTTCTCTCTTTTGTCACTTGAAATTAATTTATCTATAGTAGCTGCTGTACTTACAATTGTTGGTTATTCGATGAATGATACCGTGGTAATTTATGATAGGGTTAGAGAAAATTTAAAAAAATATACAAATGTTGACATATTTGATTTAACAAATACTTCTATTAACGAAACTTTATCAAGAACAATAATTACATCTGCAACAACACTTCTTGCATTATTTTCTATTTACTTTTTTGGCGGAGCTATATTAAAAGGTTTTTCATTTGCAATGATTTTGGGCGTTATTTTTGGAACATATTCATCTATATACATTGCTAATCCTATCTTAGTATATTTAAAAGTTAATCATAGTACTGTGGTAAAAGAAGAAAAAAACTAATATAAATTTTGTGCAGCAACCATTGAAAGAAGCATAGGTATAGACAACAGTGTGTTTACTCTAGAGGTCAAAACTGCCTTTTTTAAAGCTATAGGTTTTTTATCTGGATCTGCTTCAACTATTCCAAGTGCAATTTTTTGATTTGGCCAAATAATAAACCAAACATTAAAAGCCATAATTAAACCAAGCCACATACCAATTCCAATAGCGGTATTTTTTCCTCCTCCACTACCTATGCCTAACTTTAAAGCTTCATGAATATAGCCGTTAAAATAAGCTACAATTAAACCAGTAATTATAGTAGCGAGAGCTGACCATCTAAACCAAAATAAAACCTTGGGCGCAATTACCTTAGTTATTGCTGGTTTTTGTTCTTCTGTAATGTTCGGCATGCTTGGTATTTGAACAAAATTTAAATACCATAAAAGTCCAATCCACATTATTCCTGCTAAAACATGTAATAAACGAAATAACCAACTCCAAAAAATTGTATCAAAATCAAATCCACCATTTCCAAAAAACAGACCCAAAAAAAGTGCAACTGCTAAACCAAGAGAAGCATGTACAGTTTTTGATAATGACATTAAAAAATTACTCATAAGTATTATTATACACTATTTATTATAAATTTTAAGCGATTTTTTTGAACCTACTTTTTAACATTGGCTTTAAATATTGACCTGTAAAACTTTCTTTAGAATTACAAATTTCTTCAGGCTTTCCTTCCGCAATAATATTTCCTCCTTTTACACCTCCTTCAGGTCCCATATCTACTATATAATCAGCTGTTTTTATAACATCTAAATTGTGTTCTATAACAACAACAGTATTTCCTGTGCCAACAAATGTGTGTAATATTTCTAGTAGTTTTTTTATATCGTGCTGATGTAATCCAGTTGTTGGCTCATCCAATATATACATAGTTCTACCGGTCGATCTTTTTGAAAGTTCTTTAGCAAGTTTTATCCTTTGAGCCTCACCACCTGATAATGTTGTAGCCTGCTGTCCAATTTTTATATAACCAAGTCCTACTTTTTTAAGAGTCAATAATTTACCTCTTATGCTTGATATATTTACAAAAAATTCACAACCTTCATCAACTGTCATATTAAGAACATCGGCAATGCTTTTGTTTTTAAATTTAATTTCCAAAGTTTCTCTATTATATCTGCTACCTTTGCATTCATCACATGTAATATACACATCAGGTAAAAAATGCATTTCATAAGTAATAACACCATCCCCTTCACAAGCTTCACATCGTCCTCCTTTGACATTAAATGAAAATCTACCAGGTTTATATCCTCTGCTTTTAGACTCTGGCAAATTTGTATACCAATCTCTTATAGGTCCAAATGCTCCAGTATAAGTCGCAGGATTTGATCTAGGCGTTCTTCCTATTGGTGATTGATCTATATCAATAATCTTATCGACTAATTCAATACCCTTGAATCCTCTAAAAGGTTTAGGTAGTTTTCTGGATTTATTATTATTAATAGTTAAATTTAGTGCATTATATAAAGTTTGTAATACTAAAGTTGATTTACCACTTCCTGATACTCCAGTAACACAAGTAAATGTTCCTAATGGAATCTTTAAATTAACATTTTTTAAATTATTGCCGCTGGCACCACTTATTTCTAAAAATCTACCATTTTTAGCAATTCTTCTTTTATTTGGAATTTGAATAAAATTTTTAAAAGATAAATATTTGGCAGTAATACTTTTTTCATTTTTTAAAATTTCATCATAGGTACCTTGAAATATTATTTGACCACCATTATTTCCTGCTTCAGGACCAAGATCAATAATATGATCTGCATTTTGCATCGTTTCAGTATCATGCTCAACCACAATAATTGTATTTCCTAAATCTCTTAGTTTTTTTAAGGCATCAATTAATTTTATGTTATCTTTTTGATGTAATCCTATTGATGGTTCATCTAAAACGTACAAAACTCCTGTAAGACCTGATCCAATTTGCGAGGCTAATCTAATTCTTTGAGATTCACCACCTGATAAAGTTCCAGATTCTCTAGATAAAGTTAAATAATCCAGGCCAACATTTAAAAGAAAATCTAAACGGTCATTAATTTCTTTAAGAATATGTTGTGCAATTTTTAAGTGTTTATTATTTAATTTGGTGTTTAAAGATTTAAACCAGTCTTTTGAGTCATAAATAGATTTTTTTGTCACGTCACTAATATTTAAATTATCCACTTTTACACATAATGCTTCTTCTTTTAATCTTTGACCATTACATTTTTCACAATCTGTATCAGATTGATATTGAGAAATTTCCTCTCTTTTCCATTCACTGTCTGTTTCTAAATATCTTCTTTCTAAATTATTTATTACACCTTCAAATGTTTTTTTATACGAATATTTCTCATAACCATCATCATATGAAAATTTAATTTCATCATCGTCTGAACCAAAAAGTATTATATCTTTAACTTTTTTTGATAGTGAACTCCATTTTTCATTTAAAGAAAAATTATAATGTTTTGCTATTGATGATAAAGTTTGAGCATAATACATAGAAGATGATTTAGACCAAGGCTCAATAGCCCCATCAGCAATTGATTTTTTTTCATTAGGAATAACAAGTTTTGGATCAACATTTAATTTAATTCCTATACCTTCACATTCCTCGCAAGCTCCATAAGGACTATT
>MDTG01226483.1_pt1 | contig 12191 bp, 11 predicted proteins | sample 811421 | NCBI WGS metagenome assembly MDTG01 (sample SAMN05326645, study PRJNA326480) | marine metagenome | isolation source: seawater | place: Pacific Ocean: South East | collected 2011
AGATATTTTTATCCTTTGATACTGACTAGATATTTTTTCTAATTCACAAACAATTTTATTTTCTGAAAAATTATTATACCAAGAAGTACCTTTATACTCCATTAATATAGAGTGAATTCCTGATTCTGTTGTTGCAGATTTAATAATACTTTCAACTTCAAAGGTTTTGTAATTTTTAAAAAAATTATAAAAAATTTCTGAGCCATGAGTGTGTACTCTAGTTATTTTTATATTTTTCACTTTTGTGCAACTATTATTATTGCTGGACTTAAGTTTCTTGCTTTTAAGATTTTCATTAATAAAATTTCAATTCTGTATGCAATTTTTTGTTTCCATGTTATTCTATATTTATTTTCATATTTTTCGTAATTGCTTATACCTTCGACTGAATTAGGCAATATTAAAGATGGAAAATGATACATTGGAAAGCAAGAATAATCATTTTGTTTTGAAAAACCAGCTTCATTGAGTAATTGCTTCATCTCATTAAAAGAATATATATATGTCCTATAATTTTTTTTTCTAAAAATTCTTGAAATAAAATTAGATAGGAATCTAGGTAGAAAAGTTGTGAAAAGTAGATTTACATGTGGATCAGCTTTACCAATAAAATACTCGTAACTAAATCTATTTTCAATAGCTAGCATAAGTTGACCTCCTGGATTTAAACTATCATAAACTTGTTTAAGAAATTCAACTTGCATTGTTCGAGGTTTTTTTAATTTAGATTGATTAATTATATTTTTTGAATAATTATTTGTTGGATTACAATATTCATCCACAATTACTTCGGAAGTTTCTGGTATCCATTCAAGAACACCATTCACTATTGCATAGTCTGCTATTTCTTTAAATTTTGTCTCCCTCACATCATCTTGAACTAAATAAATATTATCCAATCCTTCTTCTTGGGAACGATGTTTTAAAAATTTCAAAGACTCATATGTTTGATCAACAGCAATAACATGATGACCTCGTTTTGCCATACCGATAGATAATACACCCCACATAGAACCATAATCAATACAAACACCTGATTTATTATGATCCAAAAGTTCTAAAGCTGCTTCTCTTTTTGTTGAAAATATCATGTCTTCAAATTGAGGCATAAAAGATTTTACTGCTGTTTTGCAATTATTTTTTTCTAGAATTTTTAAAAATTTACTGTTTTGAGATTTATCTAAATTTGACCAATACCCAAATCTTCCAGATAAAAAAATTCCTTCTATATATTTATTATAATTTGAATTTAAAAAATTTTGAATTTTTTTCATTTTTGATAATTTTAAATTATACTAGAAATTTTTAATATATAAACCAAAAATCAATTATCTTATTTTCTTTTCAATAAAAAAATTTTAATTAACTATTTTGATGATAAAATAGAAATCATACTTTTTGTAGGATTTATACAATCTTTAGCAAACGAATTACAAAAGCTTTTCCTTGCCTCTTGTATAAAATTTTGTTTCCACCATGCATCTACATCATCCCAAACTTCATTAACTTTATTTGAAGCCGATTCTGCAGATAAATGAAAAATTCCAGCATCGACAAGCAATTGATATTTAGGCTTAACTTTTTCACAAAGATGTTCAAAATTATTTTGCCAAAAAGCTAAAGTTGGAATATTGTTTGAAAGTGTTTCTAAAATACCTGTGGAGTCATAGCTATGAACTACCAATCTACTATTCTTTATTAAATTTTTAATAGCAGTTTTTCCTAAATCTATTTTGAGTTTTTTATCAAAATCATGCCATCTAGCTACTTCATCGAATCTTCTGGAATTTTGAAGACCATTAAGTCTAATAATAATTTTTTGTTTTGGGTTTGTAGAAAGAAAATTTAAAAATTTTTTTTGATCGTCAAAATATTTAATATGTTCTACCGTGGAATCCCAAGTTTGTAATCTCATACTTTGAGAGGTTTCAACTAGTAACAATTTTCCATTTGGATTGTAATTGCTTGATTTTTGACCTGCTGTGGTAAAAATAAAACCTGGCTTATAATTTGGCAATCCATTAGACCAACCCCAAGTTATAAATGCATCAGCTGTTTTCTCCTCAATTCTTTGAAACATATTTTTTTTTGTATAATAATTATTTCCATGTTGACCTACATAATATTTAGACCCAGAAACAATTTTTGTAGCTGTCCATAGTTTAAATATTTCATCTCTATAAAAATTATTACTAGTAAAAATAAATTTAGGTGATGTCGGCCAAGGCTGAAGATTTATAATTTTGTAAAGATTAGGTAATCCTTCGAGATAATAAACTGGTAATAATTCAAAAAATAACACACGTAAAATATTTTCTAATTTATTATCTGATTTCTTTTGAAGTTTTATTTCCATTTTTTTTCGTAATTTCTTGTTGGGTTTTAAGTTTATTTTTGTTGTTAGGGTTTTCCATCTTTGAGGAAATTGTCCTAAAGCTATTTCTAATTTAAACTCTTCATTTGAAGGAAGATAACTATTTATAATAAAAGCATCTTCATTTTTAATAAATTTATTTGATAATTTTTTGTAAGCTTGATTTGCATATTTGGTAATTTTATTTTTTAAAGAATTATTTTCAGTATAAGCTCTAAATTTTAAACCTTGATAAATATAATTGTTTTCATTGCTTAAAAAATTTATAGAAACATTAGACTTATAAATTAATTTGATAATACGACCATACAAAACATTATTCCATTGGTCGTCATTGAAAGACATTAGGGCACTTTCTAAATCTGGGACTGATAAAGATGCATATTCTGAATTGAATACATTTGTGTGGGAGATTTCCTCTTTTTGAAAACATTGCTCAATTGTTTTGACCCGATTTATCAAAAGTTTCAACACCGATTGAAACCAATGTCCAATTACAATACTCCAAAATCTTTCATTCTGTTTCATTTTGTGGTAGTGATTTAAAAGTGAACAAATTTCGGGAAAAAGTTTTTCTTCTAATTTTTTTATTTCAATGAAATCAGCATCTTTCTTACTTGGATCTAGGCCGTAAGGTTGAGCTACCCTTGCATTCATCTTTTGCCATAAGTGCTTTCTTTTATATAGGCGGCACCACTCACCTAAAAAAAGTATTGGCTTTTCAGATTTCCATGTTCTTTCATCTGCTGTTGTAATTAGAAATTGTTTTTGATATTTCAAATAAAAACTCCTAGAAAAAAATTTTATTAAATTTAATAATTTTGTTTAATATATTTCCCATTTTTTATTTGTTTAATACACTTTCACGGAAATAATGGTTGCTTTCTAGTAATTTATCATATGTTCCTTGATCCTTAAGGCTGCCATCTTCTAATAAAAAAATATTATCACATTGTCTTACTGTGCTTAAACGATGCGCAATTAAAATAGTTGTCATACTGTCATCAAGATTATGAACAGCGTCCATAACTGCTCTTTCTGTAAGATTATCCAATGCACTGGTAGCCTCATCAAAAATTATTACTTTTGGTTGATGATATAATGCTCTAGCTATTCCTATTCTCTGACGTTGACCACCAGACAACCTTACGCCTCGTTCACCAACTTTTGTTTGATATTTCTTTGGTAATTCATTACTAATAAAATTATGTAAATTTGCTATCTTAGCTACTTTCTCAACAATTTTTTTATCAATATCTTTAGGATTAACTCCAAAAGCAATATTTGAAGAAATACTGTCATCAGTTAAATAAATTTCTTGAGGCACATAGCCAATGGAATCTTGCCAAAGACTTTTATTATACCTATTTATGACTTCACCATCGACCTCTAATGTACCCTTTTGAGCTTCTAACAAACCAAGAATAATATCAACCGTTGTTGTTTTTCCGCAACCTGTAACGCCTACTATTCCAACAGTTGAGCCTAAAGGAATTTTAAAACTTATACTTTTTAAAGCAGTCCTTGAAGAATTTGGGTACTGATAACTTATATCGTTTAAAGTGATTTCTTTTTTAAATAATATTTTACCTTCATTAACAACTGAGTTTTGAATAGTGGAATTACTCATTTCATTATATATAAAATCAAGTGATGGGCGAACAAAACGAAGAGAAGTTAAAGCAACATAAATTTGTTGTATAGCCGGCATCATTCGATAACCAGCAAAAGCATAAAGTGCGATAACAGGTGCCGCATTAACAAAAGAACCTTCTTGTCTCATTAGGTATAGAATAATCAATAATAGACCTCCAAATATTATTGCCTCTAATGCAAAGCGAGGTAACAAAGTCACAATTTGATGATAGAACTGACTTAATCCATATGTTTTAGCTGGGTTAGAATATCTTTCAATATACACCTTCTCTAAACCATTTATTTTTATTTCTTTAATTGCACCAAATGCCTCTGCTACAGCTGTAAATCTTTCTTGGTTTGTATTCATTCGTTTTTTACCAATTCGAGTTAAAAAATTTCGTGTAAGTCTATAAATAATTAAGTAGGACAAACCAATTAGAATTAAGATAATTATTGTTAGCTTAGGATCAATAAGAATTAACATAAAAAGTAACATAAATGTAATTGTTGATTGCGAGATTAAATTAATTAAGGGATTTAAGCCATGGCTTATAACTTGGTCTACCTCAGAAAGAATTGTTTTTCCAAGATCGGCACTATGACGATTTAAAAACCAATCATAAGACTGATGTAAATATCTCTCAACTAAACGTTTACCCATGCTAAATTCCCGCATATATGTAAATCGTGTTTGAACATAAGTTGTTAAAGCTTTAAAAAAAAGTGATACAAATAATAACATAAAAACTAACAATCCAAGATAAAACAAAGATTGCTGATCATTTTTAATTCCAAAATTATTTAATATTTTAAAGATACTATAAAGTATTTGATTGGTTTCAATAATTTCAGGATTCATAAGTACTGCTGTGAATGGTAAAATAGAAGCAACACCAATCATGTCTAGAATAGATGTTACTAATATCATCAAAAGCAATAAAAATGCATTTTTACGCTCAGTGGAAGTTAATAAAAATATAATTTTTTTGAAGGTCAGCATGTAATTTTATAATTAATTTTTAAATATTTTCCGCAACTTTAAGGTCAATCAAATTATCTATATCAATTGAAGATTTTTCGTCCATTACATAATATCCACAAGATTTAGGATCAATTAGATTTCCGTTAAATAATATATCTCTTTTACATACATAAATTGCACCATTTGGCCTAAATAAACCAGGAAACTCTTGTCTTTCTAGGTTAAACACATTTTTATTTTTGAATTTTAAAAACTGTTTTAATTTTTTATTTTTTAATTTAAATAACCACCAAGGTGGGTAATCTTGTTTCTTAACAGATATTAAAGAGTCATTTTTTTCTTTTAAAAATTTTTTTATAGCCTCAATGATATGTTTAGAATTTCTGAATGGGCTTGTAGGCTGGAGCATCACAACATAATCGAATAACTTTTTATCTCTCTTTTCAACATATTTAACTGCATGCTCCACAACTTGAGGATGGTGAGCAGTAGATGATGCAAGGCATTTTGGCCTAATGAAAGGTACCTCAGCTCCAAATTTTGAACCTATTTTTGCGTAAAATTTACTATCAGTACTTAAAATTACATGCTTAAAAACTTTTGATTTTTTTGCTGCGCGTATAGTATGAGCTAAAAGTGGTAACCCTTTTAGTTTTCTAATATTTTTATTTTTTAGCCCCTTAGAACCACTTCTTGCAGTAATTATACAAATTATTTCAATTAATTTATTTTTTTTAAACATACAAATGAAAAATTATTTTACAATTTTTTTTAATTTTAAAAAAAAATTGTCTCCTATTATTAATCTTATTATTTTTATAACTATTACTTTAATATATTTAAATGGTTTAATCATTTTTAAATATTTTGAAATTGAAAAATTTTGACTTAAATTATTTTTTAATATAAGTCTTTTAAAAATAATTTTTTCACTATCTATTTTTTTTTTTAGTAATTTAAATCTTAATATACAATAAAATAAATGTGGTAATAATTTGGTTGGCTTATTGCCAATATATTTAAAAATCTCATTTAAAAAATTAAATTTTTTTTTTTTATTAATTTTAAAAATACCTGTATTTTTATTTTCAATATCTACCATCAAGATACAAGTTTTTTTTGATAAAAGATTATGGTTCCTGCCATGCCAACTATCTGGAAACCAAAAAAAATTATCTCCTATTTTTCCTGTAGTTGAAATAATATCTGAAGAAAATTTATTTAAATCCACAAATATTGGGTCAGGATTTTTATAGGAATCTTTATAAAAGAAAGTTTTAGCTTGATTTATAGATATATCATCAAGTAATAAAGAAAAACATAATCCTCCTGAAAAATCTCTGTGAGTTTCTAAAATATGATTTGTTTTTGGAATTATACTCATACTCATATTTGTAAAAAAAAAACTTTTCCAAGAATTTGCTCTGTTAAGTATCTAATTTTTTTATTTTCAATTATTTTTTTGAAAATAGGATTTAAATCTAGAGGATTTTTTATAGGATAATCTCCTGTTTTAGTAAATTCATTTAAAATTTTTTCATATTTATCATTCTGTCCATAAGGATATGTGGAAAAGATATGTTTTTTTGCTGAAATAATTTCTTCTAGAAATCTTTGATCAAATAGATTGTTAACCTTAACAATGCCATTTCTATATAAGTCTAAAATTATCTGATCTTTAAAGAAGATTTCTTCATTTCTACAATCTATTTCCATATTGATAATTTTTGTTTAGTTTATTATTACAAAATATTATTTTTTAATCTATAAACAAAATTAAAGATTATATAATAATAGTAAATGATAATCGTTAAAAAAAAGGAAATATATAAATCGGATTTATTTTCACTAAGAGTAATAAAAAAATCTGATTTAAATGGTGATTGGTACAAATGGTTTAATGATAAAAAGGTTACTAGATTCATGGATAAAGGTGAATTTAAAAATACCAGAATTAAACAATATCAATATTTTAAAAAAATAAATAAATCTAAAACAGATATAATATTTGCAATTTGCAATAATAAAAAGACTCATATTGGAAATGTTGGTCTTCACTCTATAAAAAAAAAAGGTGCTCAATTTGGTATTTTTATTGGTAACCTAAGATATCATAATCTAGGTATTGGAAAAAAAACATGGTACATAATTACAAATTTTGCATTTAAAGATCTAAAATTAAATTTTATTACAACAAAAATTATGGAATTAAATCTAAGTTCAATAAAAATTGCAAAATCATTTGGTTTTATAAACGTAAAAAAAAAAATTGAATATATTTATAAAGATAAAAAAAAATTTAAATATAATTCTTATCGTTTGACAAAAAAAAAATTTTTAAAAAAAATTAATGAAAAAAAGAATAATTTCTAGACTTGAAATAAAAAATAATTTTGTTGTTAAAGGAATTAGAATGGAAGGTTTAAGAAAAATTGATCATCCATGGAATTTAATTAAGAATTATTACATTGATGGTATAGATGAAATAATTATATCAGATGTAGTCGCATCACTATACGGTAGAAATAGTTTACTTGATTTAATTAGAAAAACTGCTTTGGAGGTTGATATTCCAATTTGTGTTGGTGGAGGAATTAGATCAATTAAAGATATTAGAGACTTATTATACTCTGGTGCAGATAAAGTTTCAATTAATTCATATGCTGTTCAAAATAATAATTTTGTTTTAGAGGCATCTAAAGTATTTGGATCTCAATGTATTATTATTGAGATTCACGCAAAAAAAAAAACTGAAAATAAATGGGAAGTATATATTGAGAATGGAAGAGAACCAACTGGTCTAGATGTTTTTGATTGGATCAAAAAAGTTCAAAAACTTGGAGCAGGAGAAATATTATTAGTCTCTGTAGATAATGATGGCTCCAAAAGTGGATTTGACTTTGAACTAGCGAATCTTGCATCTAAAATATGTGAAATACCAATCATATTTGGTGGTGGTGCCTGCCAACCATCTAATGCATTAGAAATTTTTGAATTGACAAGTATTGATGCATTATTTTTTGGAAATATTTTACATTTTAATACTTACACAATAAAAGATATCAAAGACTTCCTAATTAAAAATACTGTAGAAATAAGAAAATAATGAATGTGAAAGTAGGAATAATAGATCTAAATGTAGGAAATATATTTAGTGTAATAAAAGCATTCAAAAGATTAGATATTGATTTTCAAACAATAAGTAATCCTAACAAAATTTTAGATTGTACTCATATTGTTATTCCAGGTGTTTCAGCATTCAAAACTGCAATTGAAAATTTAAATAAACTTAATTTAAAAGATAAAATAATAGAAGCTCACAATATTGGAAAGCCTTTACTAGGACTTTGCATAGGGTGTCAATTACTAATGGATTATAGTGAAGAAGGTGGAATACACGAGGGTTTGGGTATTATAAAAGGAAAAGTTAATAAATTGCCCAAAGTTATAAATAAAAAAAAAATTAAATTACCACACGTTGGCTGGCAAAGTCTTGTTGAAGAAAATCCTTGGAAAAATACATTATTAAAAAACTTGAAACCAATTGTTGACGATGTATATTTTACACACTCATATAAATGTAATCCAGAGAAAAAAAATAATGTACTTGCAACATTTGATTTTTATGGAATTAAAGAGCCAGCAGTCATTTTTCAAAATAATTCAATTGGTATTCAGTTTCACCCAGAATTAAGTGGCAATATAGGAAAAAAAATTTTAAATAACTTTATTAATATCTCTTAAATTATGAAAATAAAATACGGTTTACCTGAAAAAATTATTTTTTGTAAAAAATGTCTAATGAGTAATCAACAACCATACTCTATAAATGAGACTACTCATACCAAAGATAGTAAAAAAGAAACAATGGTAATTGATGAGTCTCATACATGTGAAGCTTGTAAGTATAACGAAATAAAAAAGAATATTGATTGGGAATATCGTGAAAAGTTATTAGAAAAAATGTTGAACAATTATAGATCCAAAGATTCTTCATATGACTGTATTGTTGCTGGTAGTGGTGGCAAGGATAGTTCAATGACATCTCATGTTTTAAAATATAAATATGGAATGAAGCCATTAACTATTACTTTTGCTCCAATTATGTACACTGATGTTGGAAAACAAAATATGGAAAATTGGATTAATATTGGTGGTTTTGATAATCTTCTATTTACACCAAATGGAAAAGTTTTAAAAAAATTAACTTATGAGGCATTTAAAAATCTTTATTTCCCTATGCAACCTTTTAAATTTGGCATTAAATTTTGGGCTTTGAAAATGGCATTAAAATTCAATATCAAACTTGTAATGTATGGTGAACCTTATATTGAATATGGATCAACACCATTAAAAGAGTCCGAGTCACCAAAATTAGAATTAAAGTATTTTGTAAATAACACCAAAAATATAAATTTAGGTGGTTTAAATTTAAATCAAATAAAAGAAAAATATAATTTTAAAGATAATGATTTAAAACCTTACATGCCAATAAGAAGTGATGAGATAAAAGGAAAAAATGTAACTGTAGAATATTTAGGCTGGTATCTAAAATGGGATCCGCAAGAAGCTTATTATCATGCTGCAGAAAATTGTGGTTTTAATCCAGATGACTTAAGAACTGATGGTACTTATGGGAAATATAGTTCAATAGATGATAAAATAGATGGCCTTCATTTTTTTACAAGATATATAAAATTTGGCCTTGGTAGAGCAACTTATGATGCAAGCCAAGAAATAAGAAATGGTCATATAACTAGAGAAGAGGGATTATTATTACAAAAAAAATTTGATGGAGAATTTCCTAAAAGATATTTCAAGGATTGCTTAAATTATATGAATATTGATGAAGATTATTTTTGGAAAATTACTGATGAAGCTAGATCAGAACATTTGTGGAAAAAATCTGGTAATGATTGGAAGTTAAGATACGAACCAGAATAATGAAAACTATGAATTCAGATTTATTTAAACCTGTGTTTATTTTAGGTCCAGGTAATTGTGGATATGAATTACTTGTATCATTATTAGATAATCATGATGAAGCTGTAGTAATGCCATATTCACTAAAATTTTATACTTGGTATAAAAAATTTAAATTAGATAAAGAAAAAAATATAGACAATTTAAAAAATTTTATTCTAAATGAAACAAAATTAAAAAGATTTAAAAATGGTTATCATGAAATAGAAAATTTATTTTTTACTGACATAAGCATTGTTCAAGATTTATCAAAATTTAACTCAAATATTTTTGAAGAAAACTTTAAAACATATTTTGAAAATAATCCGATCAATAGAAAAAATATATTGAAAGCGATTTTTTTATCATATGCGCTTGCTATTGGTAAAGATTTAACAAAAATTAAAACTTTCTTTATAGATAATATGTACAGAGATAATACAAATGAGATTATTGAAGATTTTCCCGATACTAAATTTTTGTATTTAATGAGAGATCCAAGAGAAACTTTTTTAAGTCAAAGTCAATATTTTTTTAGCAAAAATTTTACTATGACAAACATAAAAAATTATAGAAATTTGTACTTTCAAACCTTAAAAAAATCTCTATCAGAAAGTTATAATATGTTAAAAAAAATAAAATCTAATACATCAATAGATTTACAAATAGTAAAGTTTGAAAATATTCACCTCAAAAAAGAAAAAATAATGAAAAATATATCTAAAAAATATAACTTAGAATTTAATCAATGTTTATTAGATACAACTATTTTTGGCAAAAAGTCCTCAAATGTCAGCTCTTTTTCAACAAAGCCAGTAACAGGTGTTAGTGAAAGTAGACTTTTAAGATATAAAAGAAGACTATCAATATTAAATATAATCTTTTTAGAGAAGATTTTTTTTAATACAATTAAAGAAAATAATTATGAATTTTCTTATAAACAAAACAATTTAAAAAACTTTCTATTTTTTTTATCTTATTTTTTTCCAATGAAAAATGAATTATTACCATCAAAATTAATTTTTAAAGCTAGATATAAAAAAAAATTCAAAAATAATATTTTTTTTAAAATATTAAAATATATTATATTTTTTTTTGGAAATATTTTTTTCTATTTTACAAATAGATTATTTATAAATTATAAAATTTATTCAATTAGAGATTAATTATTTCATTAATTAAAATAGTTATTTAAAATTTTTGGTTTAATTGCTTGTCCATTAATTATTTTTTTTGAGATTAAATCATCACAAAAATTAATTAAGTTTAAATCATTATATTTCTGAGAAACTATTTGCAACCCAAAAGGGAAACCTTCACTTGAAACAAAAGATGGAATATTTATTGCTGGCAATCCTAAAAAGGTCCATATTAAACAATAATCATCTTTTTCATCTCTTATAGATTTAAGGGCATAGCCTGCAGTTGATGGACATAATATAAAATCATATTTCTTAAAAAGTTCATTAGTTTTTTTAGATATTTCAACTTGGTACTCTAGAGAATCTTCATAATCTTTATTTGAAATTTTAATACCTTCTTCAATTCTTTTTTTTGTTAAATTTTTTATTTTCTTCCAATCATTTTTAACCTCATTTTCAAAATAATAAGAGAGTGATTTAGAATAAATTTTATCATGCTCTCTATGAATATTATTTAAAAAATCTGGTGTAGAAGAATCTCTTTCATCGATGTAATGACCAATTTTTTTTAATTTTAGAATTATTTTTTTAAAATTTGATTTGACATCTTTATCTATATTGTTCTCAATATTTTTACAGTTAATGACTAATAATTTGAATTTTTTACTTTTAGAAAATTTTTTCTCATTATTGTCAACTAAACTAGCGAATGGATAATTATGGCCCTTAACTCTTATATGGTTAAAGAAATATTTAATATCTTCAAAGTGTGATGTCATTAAACTAATAGTATCTAAAGTATCTGAAGTTTTAAGTATGCCTGTTCTAGGAATTGTTCCAAAACTTGGCTTAAAACCAAAAATTCCGTGATAACTTGCTGGTCTTATTGTCGATCCTGCTGTTTGACTAGCTAATGCTATCGGACTCATTCTTGAAGAAACTACGGCAGCTGAACCACTTGAAGAAGTTCCTCCATAAAGCTTATTATCAAAGATATATTTAGTTTTATTTTGATGATCAACAGCGAATTCTGCTGTTTGTGTTTTTCCAGCTATTAGAAATTCTTTTGTTCTTAAAGTATGAATTACTCTAG
>MDTG01313293.1_pt1 | contig 12191 bp, 13 predicted proteins | sample 811421 | NCBI WGS metagenome assembly MDTG01 (sample SAMN05326645, study PRJNA326480) | marine metagenome | isolation source: seawater | place: Pacific Ocean: South East | collected 2011
AATGCACCCATTACAGCTTTCTTGCCAATCAATTCTCCGCTGTCACTTACTAAATACATATTTTTAATTTTTTGAGTGTCGTATGCAGTCAATCCTACGAAAACTAACACCCCAATTATAGAAATTACAAAGTACATCATTGATGATTTCATAAAAATATTTACCAGCGACGCAATGATAATTCCGAAAAGACCCATCATTAAAAATGATCCTAATTTAGTTAAATCTCTTTTAGTTGTATAACCATATATGCTCATTGCCCCGAAAGTACCAGCTGTGATGAAAAAAACTCTTGTAATACTTGCTCCAGTGTAGATTAAAAAGATTGAAGATAGAGATGCTCCCATTAAAGCGGCGAACACCCAAAAAGTTGTTTGAGCTTTTGCAGCAGACATTTTTGCTATTCCAAAGCTCATATAAAATACTACGGCTAGTGGAGCCAACATAATTACCCATTTTAATCCAGACGCGTAAATAGAGTTACCAAAATTGGTTAAGCCAACAATTTGACCTTCAGCGGATGTTACTACAGCCATCTTGAAAAATAAAAGTGCAACGAAACCGGTTAATAAAACGCCTGAAGCCATGTAATTGTAAACTTTAAGCATATAAGATCTTAGACCCTGATCTATGACAGCTTCAGAAGCAGATGAACGTACTGTTGATCTTTGTTTATTAATTTCCATAACAGTATATATAAGTTTTTTTAGAGACTTTTCAATAGGCAAAAATTGACCTAAAAAACTATTAAAAATATTAGAATTTTATGAAATTTAAAAAACTTGGAACTTCTGATTTGGATGTAAGTTTAATCTGTCTTGGAACTATGACTTGGGGCACTCAAAATTCCGAAAAAGATGCATTTGCACAAATGGACTATTCTGTAGATCAGGGAATAAATTTTTTTGATACTGCTGAAATTTACTCTGTCCCTCCAACTTCATCCTCATATGGAAAAACTGAAAAAATGATTGGAAATTGGTTTGAGAAAAGGAAAAAAAGAGAGAAAATTATTTTAGCTTCAAAAGTTGCAGGTCCTGGGTGTGAATGGATCAGAGGAGGAGGAAACAATTTTAATGAAAAAAAAATTGGCGAAGCTTTAGATGGTAGCCTCAAAAGGCTGAAGACTGATTATATTGACTTGTATCAATTACATTGGCCAGAGAGATCAACTAATTTCTTTGGAAGAAGGGATTATTTAGAAAACGAAAATGAGGGAGCTTGGCATAGTTTTGAAAGTATTTTAACAGCATTAGAAAAATTTATTAAAAAAGGGAAAATTAGATATGTGGGTTTATCAAATGAGACACCTTATGGATTATCAAAATATATTGAATTATCCAAAAGCAAAAATCTTCCAAGAATGATGACGGTACAAAATCCTTATAATTTAGTAAACAGAACCTACGAGATTGGTATGTCTGAAATTTCATTGAGAGAGAAATGTGGTTTACTTGTTTATTATCCCCTAGCTGCAGGAGCTCTTTCAGGAAAATACAGAAATGGGAAAATGCCAAAAAATTCTAGACAAGCGTTATTCAAAGGTTGGGAAAGACACTTAAATCCGCTGGCAATGAAAGCTTACGACCGATATTATAAGCTTGCAAAAGATAATGACCTTACAATGGTTCAGCTTGCACAATCTTTTGTAAACTCAAGACCTTTCGTTACTAGCAATATAATTGGCGCAACTACTATGAACCAATTAAAAGAAAATATTGCAAGTATTGATATTAAATTGTCTGATGAAATTATTGATAAAATTAATAAAATTCATAATGATAGCCCCAACCCTTCCCCATAATTCAAACCATTGAAATAGCTAATTTTTAGTATAAAAACGAATAATGTTAGTGAAAAAAATTTTAATTATAATTGTTTTATTAGTTTTTTCTTTTAATGCCTTTGGGGCAACACCAAGATCAACTGGAAAATATAAAAATTGGGAGAGTTTTGTTGCTGAAACTGATAAAGGAAAAATATGTTTCGCACAATCACTTCCACAAAAAAGAGCGCCCTCAGCGATCAAAAGAGCACAATCAAAATTATTTGTAACTTTTAGGCCATCAGAAAATATTAAGGATGAGGTTAGTATAACAAGTGGGCACGACTATAAGACATCAAGTGTGACAGCATCTTCAGGAAAGAGAAAATATTCTTTTTTTTCCCAAAAAGAATTTGCATGGTTATTAGATGATCAAGAGGAAAGAAAATTCATAAAATTAATGAAAAGAGCTACTGATTTAATTGTAAAAGCAAGAACTACTAATGGAGCTGAAACTACAGATCATTATTCCATGATGGGCTTTACTAAAGCCTATAATACCGCAAAAAAAACTTGCAGCTAAATGAAAAAAATTGTTTTAGCCTATTCAGGTGGTTTGGATACATCTATAATTTTAAGATGGTTACAAGAAAACTATAAAGCTGAAGTAATTGCATACACCTCTGATATTGGTCAAATTATAGATAGAAAAAAAATTTTTAGAAACGCAAAAAAACTCGGAGTAAGAAAAATAATTATTGAAGACTTAAAAAATGTTTTTGTAAAAGATTACGTTTTTCCCATGGTAAGAGCTCACGCTGTTTATGAGGGGGTATATTTATTAGGGACTTCAATAGCTAGGCCATTAATTGCTAAAAGACAAATTTCTATCGCTAAAAAATTTAAAGCTTTTGCTGTTTCTCATGGCGCAACCGGCAAAGGTAATGATCAAATAAGATTTGAGCTTGGGTATGCATATTTTGGTGGAAAAAAAATAAAGATAATAGCTCCTTGGAGAGAATGGAAAATGCAATCTAGAGCAGATCTAATTAAGTATGCAAGAGAAAATAAAATTTCTATTCCAAAAGATAAAAAAGGTGCTCCTCCATTTTCAGTTGACGATAACCTTTTTCATACTTCAACTGAAGGTAAAGTTTTAGAAAATCCAAAAAATTCTGCTCCAGAATTTATTTTTCAAAGAACTGTTTCACCTGAAAAAGCACCTAATAAAAAAACGAAAGTAAAAATAACCTTTAAAAATAGTGACCCAATAGCAATAAATGGAAAAAAATTAATTCCTGAAAAAATATTAGAGAAATTAAATTTTTTAGGAGGCAAGAATGGAATAGGAAGAGTTGATTTAGTTGAAAACAGATTCATCGGAATTAAATCTAGAGGTGTTTATGAAACACCTGGAGGAACAATCCTTTATGCTGCACATAGAGCGATGGAATCAGTTACGCTAGATAAAAAAACTTCACACGAAAAAGAGAGAGTAATGCCCAAATATGCTGAGCTAGTCTATAATGGATATTGGTTTTCAAAACAAAGAATAAAACTACAAAAAATAATTGATAAAAAAAGAACGCAAGTTGCTGGAGAAGTCGTTTTAAGTTTGTATAAAGGGAATATTACTATTTTATCAAGAATAACAAAAAACAAAGCTTATTCTTTAAAAAAAGTTTCATTCGAGGAAAATAAATCTTTTAATAAGAAAAAAGTAGAAAAATTCATTAAATTTCACTCTAAACAGTTAAACAAAGCCTAAATTTTTGATAGGTTACTATTAAATGAACAATTCGATTCGAAATATTCAACTAGTTGCAGTGGTAGTTGTTCTTATCTCAACTATTATCGCTTTCTTTTTAGAAATGAAAGAAATGTACGAAAATAGAGATATTACTTTAGCTGATCTTCTTTTAATGTTCATTTATATAGAGGTCATTGGGTTAGTGAGATCTTATTGGGAAACGCGAGCAGTAAGAATTACTTACCCTCTTGTAATTGCCATTACAGCATTGGCTCGTTTTATTATTTTACAGGATAAAGAGAGTGATCCTTCAAATTTAATTTATATCTCACTAGCTATTTTAATAGTTGCCTTAGCAACTGTCATAATTCGATTTAGGAATAGTCGATACTTAAAAATTGATAAATCTAAAGCTGGCGAGCTTTAAAACATTCTAACGTATTTTTAAGCAAACACGCTATAGTCATTGGACCGACTCCCCCAGGAACTGGGGTAATTGCTTTTATTTTGTCTTTTAGTTCATCAAATTTAACATCCCCAACAATTTTCTCACCTACTTTGTTTATACCAACGTCAATTACAATTGCGCTATCTTTTACCCAACTTTTTCTGACAAGATTTGGTACGCCGACTGCCGCAACTAATACATCTGCTTTGAGACACTCGTTTTGTAAATTTTTTGTTTTGGAATGCACTATAGTCACAGTGCAATTTTCTTTTAACAGCAGTTGAGCCATAGGTTTTCCATTTAAATTAGATCTTCCGATAATTACTGCATGCTTTCCCGATAAATTTTTTTCTACTTTTTTGATTAATAATAAACATCCAAAAGGTGTACATGGTATGATAGATTTGTATCCAGACGATAGATTGCCTACATTAACTGGATTAAATCCATCTACGTCTTTTGAAGGATGAATAGCATTGATTATTTTTTCTTTACTTATCTGATCAGGTAACGGGAGCTGAACTAAAATTCCAGAAATTTTTTCGTCTTTATTGAGCTCATCAATTTTTATTAAAATCTCTTTTTCGCTAACACTTTTTGGGTATTCAATAATTTCAGAATTTATTCCTACTTCTAAGGCGCTCTTTTTTTTATTTTTTACATAAATTCTACTTGGAGCATAATCTCCTATTAGTATAACAGTAAGAGAGGGTGTTTTGTTTATTTTAGATTTTAAATCTGAAATTTCTTTTTTTATTTCATTTCGAATAATTGCAGCTTCTTTTTTTCCATCGATTATCATTTTAAAACAATCCTGGTGCAAACATTTCAAAAACTAAATTTCTAAAAAACATTAAACCTAAAATTAGTATAACTGGAGAAATATCAATTGATCCTAAATTTGGCAAAAACTTCCTAATAAAGTTTAAAGGAGGTGCAGTGAGTTTATAAGAAATACCTAAAACAGAATACACGAAACGATTATTTGTGTTTAAAACATTAAATGCGACCAACCAGCTAAATATTACATGAATTATTAATACCCATATATAAAGATTAACGACATTATCAAATAAAATGAGTAAAGATTTCATTAATTTTTCTCCACATAAATAGATGTGCTTGGAAAAGCAAAAGATGCTTTATTTTTTTCAACAATGTTTTTAATTTCGACTGCAAGAATATCTTTCACTTTCATCCATTCCAAATAGTATTTAGTTTTTGTAAAGCATATTAATTTGATATCTATCGAACTTGCAGCAAACTGATCAATTTTAACAGATAGTATTGTATTCTGAGAAGTGGTGAAAAGTTCGCTATTTTTAATATAGTCCTCAATTTCTTTTTTAATATCAGTAAGTTGTTTGCTTGTAGTTCTATATTCAAGACCAATTACCCAGCTTATTCTTCTATTAGTTATTTGAGAATTATTGATTACCGCTTTTTCTGCAAATTGAAAATTTGGTATAGTAGCTAAAGATTTATCAAATCTTCTTACAACTGTAGATCTAAATCCAATAGACTCGACTGTACCCTCAATAACATCCTCAACGAAAATCCAATCACCAACTTGAAATCTTCTTTCTACTAAAACTAGGATTCCTGAAATTAAATTTTTGAACAAGTCTTGAGCACCAAGAGCAACTGCTACACCAAATAAACCCAAACCTGCTATAATGGGACCAATTTTTATTCCCCAGAGTTCTAAAACAGCAGCAACACCTAAAATAAAAATTAATACTTTTATTGCCTTGATAATCCAGTTTACTAAATCACGAGATATTAAATCTCCAACAGATTTAATGACAACTGATAGAGGTCCAATAATTTGGTGAAAAGTCCAAAAGATTAAAATAGTTATCAGCGAACGGTTAATAGTTTCGATAAATTCTGCAGCTTGTGACTCGATAGTCAAATAACTTGTAGAAACGAAAAATCCCAAAACGATAGGAAAAAACTTTGCAGGTCCCTCCATAGAAGAAACTAAAGAATTATCAAAATTATTGGATGTTTTGGCTACGTAATTTTCTAATCGTTTAATAACAAATTTTGAAAAGATACCTCTTAAAAATAAGAAAAATAAAAATATTAATAAGGCAATAACTATTTCAGAAATATTTACTCCTGAAATTCCCTTATTCCATACATCAAAAAATAAATCTTTAAAATTTTTAAGTACTTCCATTTAATTATTATTTATCTTCGTTATTTCGTCTCCAGCCTCAAAAACCTCTAATTTTTTCCAACCAGATTGTTTAAATAAATTTAAAACTTTTTCACTTATACACATAACTCTTGAGTCTGTCATTAGCCCATTAAGAGAGTAATTTTTGGCTAACTCAATAAAGCTTTCTGCACTTCTTTTTGAATAAACGAAAATTATGTCAGGAGGGTGATTGTGTATCATTTTATTAGTATCTTCATTTAACTCTATAATTTTCTCTGATGTATAATTTATTATTTTTTCAATTAGAAACCCTTCTTTTTGTAATTCTAAATCTAGGTCTGAGGCAATATGATCTCCACATATATAAGCTAGAGAATTTTTTTTATTTAAATGTTCTGAGTTTATTATAATATTTTTAAGAGCATTAACCGTACCTCCAGCTGAAATTGTATTATTATAACCTTGTTGTCTTACGATTTTTTCAGTTATCGCACCTACACAAAAACAAAGTTTATTCTTATCTATATTTGATAGTTTCAGATTTCTTATTGCATTCGCGCTTGTAAAAATAAACGCATTATATTTTTTTGGATCGATCGGTTTAATTTTTGCGGGAGAAATCTTTAAAGTTGGAATATGAATTATTTTATGTCCAAGCGAAAATAATTTTCCCATTAAATCTTCGGAGTCTATGAGCGGCCTAGTTATCAAAATATTCATTTCTTTTTAAATTTTTCGCCTGCAAGAATTAATAATTTTTCTCCCATACTTTTGCCAATAATTGAAGCATCTGTATCTCTTCCAATTAACTCATGCTCAAAACTCTCCTCTCCGTTATCTGAGAATAGTTGAGCTTTTAATTTTAAGTTATTATTTTTAATTTCAGCTAAACCACCAATTGCTGTATCACAATCACCTCCAATTGTTTGAAGCATTTTTCTTTCGGCAATTGCACAAAGACAAGTATTACTATCGTTTATCTTTTTTACTTTATTTATAATTTCATCTTCTTTCCTGCATTGCACTGCAATGACTCCTTGGCCGACAGCCGGTAAAATACGGTCTATTTCAAAAATAAATCCAATTTTTTTGTCAAGTTTTAATGATTTTACGCCAGCAGCGGCAAGGATTATTCCGTCAAGTTTATTTTCATTTATCTTATTTATTCTTGTATCGATGTTTCCTCGAATATTAATTACTGATATTTTCTTATTGATTTTTTTTAATTGAAACTCTCTTCTTCTTGAACTTGATCCAATTTTTACCCCATCTCTTAGGTCCTCGATATCTTTTATTCTTTCACTAATTATTACATCACGAAAATCATTTCGCCTTATATATGCGCCGATAAATAAACTATCGTTTTCGATTGTCTCCATATCTTTAAGAGAATGCACTGCAATGTCTATTTCTTTAGCTAGCAGACTTTCTTCGATTTCTTTACAAAACAATTTTTTTCCACCCATTTCTTTAATTCTTCTATTTGAATTTAAATCACCTGATGTTTTTATTGCTTTAAAATCTATATTCTCCTCCTTAAGATCCTTATTTTTTTTTAAAAGTAGCTGTTTAACTTTCGCTACATAAGCTAAAGAAAGTTTGCTACCTCTTGCACCAATTGTAATTTTTGTCATTAATTGATTATATATTTGATAGAATTATTTTATACTATTTAAATTGCAAAAGAGATGAAAAAAAAGATTACATTTTTAGGAATTGAAACCAGTTGTGATGAAACCGCCGCAGCCGTAATAAGAGAAAATGATATGGGCACTGCGGACATTTTGTCCAATGTTGTTTCTAGTCAAATTTCAGAACATAAAAAATTTGGAGGAGTGGTCCCCGAGCTGGCTGCTAGAGCGCATTTAGAAAATATAGAATTCATAATTAATTCGGCATTAAAAAAAAGTAAACTTTCCATAAATGAAATGGATGGAATTGCAGCTACAGCTGGTCCAGGCTTGATTGTATGTCTAACTATTGGTTTAAACATTGGAAAATCAATTGCTGCATTTTCAAATAAGCCATTTGTAGGTGTAAACCATCTTGAAGGTCATGCGTTAAGCCCAGGTTTGGAAAAGAAAATTGATTTTCCATATTTGCTTTTACTGATATCTGGGGGTCATACTCAGTTTTTAATTGTGAAAGATGTAAATCGATATGAACAACTGGGGACAACTATTGATGATGCGTTAGGTGAAGCTTTTGACAAAACTGCAAAAATTCTTGACTTAGGTTACCCTGGAGGACAAAACGTAGAAAAATTTTCTATTTTAGGAAATAAAAATTTTTATAAACTTCCAGAACCAATTATTAATAAAGCGGGCTGCAATCTTTCATTTGCAGGTCTTAAAACAGCGGTCTTAAGAGAATCCAAAAAATTAAATGATGATGACGAGATGAAGCATAACCTTGCAGCTTCTTTTCAAAACACAATTAATAAAATTCTTTATAAAAAAACTAAAATTGCAATGGAGATGTTTAGAAAAAAAACTAAAACAAAAAAAGATAAGTTAATAGTTGCTGGAGGTGTTGCTGCAAACAAATCTATAAGAGAAAATTTAACCAAATTATCTAACGAAATGAATTTTGTAACTATTTTTCCTGACGTCAAATATTGTGGTGATAATGCAGCCATGATTGCATGGGCAGGCATTAAACGATTTAAGAAAAATTTGTTAGACGATATAAAAATTACTGCTAAATCAAGATGGCCTTTAGATAAAACAGCTCCTTACATGAAGGGTCCAGGTTTGAAATTATGAAGCATTTTTGGCTGTTAAAATCGGAACCAGATGTATGGTCAATAGATCAACAGATCGAAGCTGGGAAAAAAGGAACAACCTGGGATGGTGTTAGAAATTATCAAGCTGCTAATAATTTAAAAAAAATGAAGGTTGGTGACTTATGCTTTTTTTATCACTCTAATATTGGGAAAGAAATAGTTGGTATAGTTAAAGTGGTAAAACCTGCTTTCATCGATAAAACGGATAAGGAAAGGAGATTTGTCGCCGTTCAAGTTAGGTTTGAGGAAAAATTTGGAAGGCCTATTTCTTTAAATAAGATTAAAAAAACTAAGATAATTTCTCATTTACCCTTAGTAAAACAAAGTAGGTTATCGGTTATGCCTATCGATTATAAAAGCTGGAAAATTATTTATAAGATGGGTAAAGTGTTTAAAAATTGAGAGGAATTTGTGGCTAAAAAAAAAAGAAAGAAAAGACCAAAAAAAGTTAAAAGAAAAACTAGAAAAACTAGAAAAACTAGGAAAACTAGGAAAACTAGGAAAACTAGAAAGTCAGTTAAACTAAAAAAGAAAAATAGAAAATTAAAAAGTAAAAAAAAATCCATTAAAGCTCGTAAGAAAAGTAAAAAGATAAGAAGAATCAATCTCAAGCCGCCAACATACTCAAAAGATAGCGATGGAAATTCTGTAATTAGGGTTTCTGATAGTTGGGCAAATCACGCATACGTAAATGAGTCTAAATACAAAAAAAAATATAAATTTTCGATTAAAGATAATGATAAATTCTGGGCTAAAGAGGGAAAAAGAATTACTTGGATGAAAAAGTACACTAAGATTAAGGATGTAAAATATAGTAAAGAAGAGGTAAAAATTAAATGGTTTTATGATGGAACATTAAATGCTTCCGTAAATTGTATTGATAGACATCTCAAAAAAAACCCAAGTAAAACTGCGATCATTTGGGTAGGTGATGACCCTGCAGATACTAAAAAGATATCTTACAAAGAGTTACATCAAAATGTTTGTAAAGCAGCCAATGGTTTGAAAAGTTTAGGAATCCAAAAAGGTGATCGAGTAACAATTTATTTAACTATGATACCGGAGCTAGCTTATATTATGCTTGCGTGCGCAAGAATAGGTGCTGTTCATTCTATCATTTTTGGCGGTTTCTCTCCAGACTCTATTGCAACAAGGATTACTGATTGTGAGTCAGAATATTTGATTACGGCTGATGAAGGGGTAAGAGGTGGAAAAATAATTCCTTTGAAAAAAATTGCAGACGAAGCATTGGACCAATGTCCTAATGTAAAAAAATGCGTTGTAGTTGAAAGAACAGGTAATCAGGTTGATTGGAATAACGAAAGAGACGTATCTTATAAAGAACTAATCTCCTCTGTACCTGCAAAATGTGATCCTGAGGAAATGAATGCTGAAGATCCCTTGTTTATTCTTTATACATCAGGCTCGACTGGTAAACCAAAAGGAGTACTGCACACAACAGGTGGTTACATGGTTTATGCTTCAATGACACATCAATATATTTTTGATTATAAAGCTAATGATATTTACTGGTGCACAGCTGATATAGGTTGGGTTACAGGACATAGCTATATTATTTACGGACCACTCTCTAATGGTGCAACAACAATAATGTTTGAGGGAGTACCTAACTACCCTGACAGTTCTCGTTGGTGGCAAATTGTCGACAAATATAAAGTAAATATATTTTACACTGCACCCACTGCAATTAGAGCATTGATGCGAGAGGGAGATAAGCCAGTTAAAAAGACAAGTAGAAAAACTCTTAAGTTGCTCGGGACTGTTGGAGAACCAATAAATCCTGAGGCATGGATGTGGTATTATAAGACCGTCGGTGATTCTAGATGTCCGATAGTTGATACATGGTGGCAAACTGAAACAGGAGGAATACTAATTGCTCCTCAACCAGGGGCTATAGATCTTAAACCGGGATCTGCCACGAAACCATTTTATGGAATTAAACCTGTTTTAGTCGATAAAGATGGAAAAGTCGTCAAAGGAGAAGGTAAAGGAAGACTTTGCATGGCAAGTTCATGGCCAGGACAAATGAGGACTGTTTATGGAGATCATCAAAGATTTATAGATACTTATTTTTCACAATTTGATGGCAAATATTTTACTGGTGATGGCTGTCGAAGAGATAAAGATGGTTACTATTGGATAACCGGTAGAGTTGATGATGTTATAATAGTATCGGGCCATAATCTTGGAACAGCTGAAATCGAAAGCGCATTTGTAGCTCATCCTAAAGTTGCCGAAGCAGCTGTTGTTGGATTTCCACATAGCATAAAAGGGAATGGACTATATTGTTATGTGACTTTAAATGCTGGAGAAAACCCAACGGGAGATCTTGAAAGAGATTTAAAACTATGGGTACGAAAGCAAATAGGACCAATTGCTACTCCCGACGTAATCCAATTTGCACCTGGTTTACCAAAAACAAGATCAGGAAAAATAATGAGAAGAATTTTGAGAAAAATAGCAGCGAATGAGCCTGATAACTTAGGCGATACAACAACTTTAGCTGATCCAAGCGTTGTTACTTCGCTTGTAGAGAATAGGCAGAATAAAGGTTAAGTAAAATTTAAATCTTTAGTTATTTTTTTAAATTCATCTTTCATCAGACCCCATTTTAGTGAAATAGAGTTAAGAACAATCTTTTTATCTAAATTTTTTAATTCATCTGCAATTGGAGACCAGTAATATAATGCTTCACCACTTTCTTTAAATGGGTTTTCTAAATAATAATTATTAAAATTAACTGTCTCTAATCTTTTTAAAAATTTTTCTTTTCCATTCTTATAGATTTCTTCACTTAAACCATTTTTTTTTTCTTTTTCAATTATGCTTAGGAAAACCTCTTTGCAATCATTTACTTTTAAATTCTTTTCTACAATTAAATATGAAAAAACATAAAAAGCACAGTCAGCTAAGGCAACCATGTATATATTCCATTTTGCAATATTAATTGATTTTAAAAATCTTTCGTCTTCCATCATGGCAACGTACTTAACTCCAATTCTTGTTTTTAAATATCCATACAGTGTTGTTTGTGTTACATGTGCTGATCTCTCCTGAATGAAATTCTCAAGGTCTTTTTTTGATTTTATTTTTTTAAACAATCCAGAAATTTTCCAAATTGGTATTACGTACTCCCAGACGCTAATTAGAGTGTTTCTAAGAGTAATTCTCAATTTATTTAGATTCAATTTCACGTTGTATTTAAAAAACCCTTTATTTACTTGTCTTATAGCATTTCAATTTGGTTTTGGGGTC
>MDTG01276618.1_pt1 | contig 12189 bp, 3 predicted proteins | sample 811421 | NCBI WGS metagenome assembly MDTG01 (sample SAMN05326645, study PRJNA326480) | marine metagenome | isolation source: seawater | place: Pacific Ocean: South East | collected 2011
GCAACACCTCCTAGAGGTGGTTCAGCAGCTGCAGAAATTAAAGCATTAAGAAGAACATTTGGTGATTCCGCAGAAAAATTAGTTATCACAAATACGAAAGGATTTACTGGCCATCCAATGGGAGTTGGAATTGAAGATGCAGTTGCTATTTATGGGCTCTCAAAAGGAAAATTACCACCAATTGCCAATTTTAAAGAACCAGACCCAGAATTAGGAAACTTGAGACTTTCTAAAGGTGGTGAATATGAATTAGAATTCGCATTACGTCATGCCGCAGGTTTTGGTAGTCAAATGGCTTTAACCTTATTTAGAAGAGTTGCAAGAACAACAAATAGAATAAAACGTGAATCAGTACTTGATTGGATTCAAAATAGAACAGCTTCAAAAGTAGAATTACGTATATTTGAAAGAAAATTAGTGGCTTGGATAAATCCAGATGAAAATTTAATGGGCGGGGTCCAGGGAGATGAATGGATAATTCCAGAATTTGATGCAGAAGTAGAACTTCATAAGTCTACAGTAAAAATAGACACTCCTTTGGAAATAAGTATTAAGAAAAAAGAACCAGTAATCCAAAAAATTGTTGTTGAACAAAAGAATACAGATAAAAATAATATTATTAAAGATGATGAAATTAGTAAGAAAGTACTTGAAACGGTAGTTGAGCATACTGGCTATCCTGCTGATTTTATTGAGTTTGATCAAGATTTGGAAGGAGAATTGGGTGTAGATTCAGTTAAACAAGCAGAGATAATGGCAGATTTAAGAGAATATTTTGGATTACCTCTTGATGAAGACTTTGTTTTGTCTGAATACCCCACTCTAAACCATATGATTTCATATCTTGGTGGGATGAAAGGATTAGACCCAATTGAAGAAACTCCTGAAATTGAAGTAACTCCTGAAATTGAAGAGATTAAAGAAGATAATATTGTTCACTCTTCTGAAACATTTAATGTAGATTCTGAGATAAATAATGCCGTATTGGCCGTAGTTGTTGAGCATACAGGTTATCCAGAAGATTTTATCGGTTTTGATCAAGATTTAGAAGGAGAATTGGGTGTAGATTCAGTCAAACAAGCTGAAATGATGAGTGATTTAAGAACAAAATTCAATTTGCCTGTAGATGATAATTTTATTTTATCTGAACATCCCACTCTAAATCATATCGCTAAATACATTTCAAAGATGTCTGGCAATGAAACAAAAGTAGATGAAAGTAAAATTGAAGAGGTAGTTGAAGAAACTCAAATAGTTAATCAGGTTCCAGATAAATCAATTAAAATTGAAGAAAAAAATTATGATGATTCTAGTGTTGTTCGATGGCAAGTAGAAGTTGAAGAAGCGGATGAATTAATTGAAGATGAAATAGATGTAAATGGAAAAACAATTTTAATTACAGACGAAGATTGGAATTTAGGAGAATCACTTGCAGAAGAATTAGAATTAAAAGGTGCGAGGGTGATTTTATTAAGTTTAGATTCTTCTGTAAAGGAATTTTCAATTGATGATAAAAATGGTGTCCAATTATTGAGGGCTAACCCAGATTCAGACAGTGAATTAATTGAAGTTGCAGCCTATATTACTTCTTTGGGTGATTTTGGCGGGATTATACATTTGGCACCTCTTGATTTGGCAGGTTTAGATTGGAGTGTTAAAAATAGTAAGATACAAACTATTATTTCTACAACCTCCTTATTCAATTTATTACAAGAATTAGATTCAGACTTTGCAAATTTAGATTCTGGAATCATGGTTAGTGTCTCAGCAATGGATGGTAGACATGGAAATCGTGGGGCTCATTTTAATCCAGTGGCAGCTGGAGCCCATGGAATTGTGAAGTCATATTCAAAAGAAAGACCTAATATTAATTGTACTGCTTTAGATATTCACCCAGAACTAATTTCCCAAACAAAAGAATTAGCAAAACATATTCTTAAAGAATCTCTATGTAAGAATAATCTAGTTGAGGTTGGATTAGATAGAGATTTAAGAAGATGGAAATTAGTATTATTTGAGGAATCTTTAGTTGCTGAGAAATCAGAATTATTTCCGGACGATATTTTCATTGTTTCAGGCGGTGGTTCAGGAGTTACTGCTGCTTCATGTATTGCCTTGGCATCATCCTCAAGGGAGAAAAATGCTACATTTGTTCTTTTGGGAAGGACGGAATTAGTTACTGAAACATCTGACTGGATTCATCAAAATGAAGAAGAATTGAATCAAAGAAAATTGGAACTTAGAGAAAAATTGATTGCGGAAAAAGGAAATGTAAACATCGTAGAATGGGAAAATGCTTGGAAACCTTATCAAAGATCAGTAGATATACATTTGACATTAAATGCAATTGAATCGACAGGTAACAAGGCCACCTATTTTTCTTGTGATGTTACCGAATTAAAATCACTTTCAAAAGTAGTAAAGAATATCAATTCAAATATTGGAGGGATTACTGGAATTATCCATGGAGCTGGAATAGAAGATTCTAAATTAATTGCTGATAAAAACCCTCAAACTTTTGATAAAGTAGTTTCAATTAAAACACATGGTTGGATTAATTTAATTCATGCTGTGGAAAGTAGCGAACTTAATAAATTAAGAGTTGCTTGTTGTTTTACTAGTATTGCAGGTAGATTTGGAAATGCAGGTCAAACAGATTATTCTGCAGCAAATAGTATTTTAGATGCAGAAATGTGTAGGATAAATGCAATTGGAAATACAAGAGCTATAGCAATTGCTTGGACTGGATGGAGAGAAGTTGGGATGGCAACTAAAGGATCCATAGAGAAAGTATTCGAAGAAGCAGGAATTCAAACTGTTGGTATTGAAAGAGGAGTTCAATTATTTGTAGATGAGATGTTGCGTAAAGGAAAAAGAAGAGTTGTTATTGCAGGAGAACTTGGAATTTTAGATAATTTAAATGTTAAAAGAGCACCACCTTTATTGCTTCCGCCAGAAATTAGTACCATTGTTGAGAATCAAGAAAATATAAGTTTAATTGATTATATTTTAGAGTTTGAAAATGAAAAAAGAATTACTATTGAAACTACATTTGATGCTAATAATTATCCTTTCTTAATTGATCATTCAATTGATGGAGTTCCTTATCTCCCAGGAGTAATGGCTTTAGAATTATTTGCCCAATGTTCTAAATTACTTGTTCCTGAATGTTTTGTTTCAGGATTTAAGGATGTTAATTTTGGATTGCCTGTAAAATTAACCAAATCAAAACAAAAAGTGAGAGTTATTGCAACCCGAGACGGTAATGAAGTCAAATGTGTCATGGAATCTGATTTAACTAATTCTGAAGGTGAGGTATTTGGAAAACCTAAACAACATCATGTAGCAATTGTTAGTTTATCAAAAACATATCAATCTAGTAAAAAATCTACAATTGGTTTACCTGAAACGGGAGAAGTTACGCAAAGTTCAAATTTCATTTACTCTCGATTTTTCCACGGGCCTAGATTCCAATCACATGGTGGCATTATCAAGGGGATTACAATAGATGAGAATCTTGGTGCTGATGGGAAAATCTTGCAAAGACATCAACTCCCGAATTCGAAGCAATTTAAATTAGAACAAGATGGAATTGAACTTAAATTAGAATCATTTCCAATGTTAATTGAATCAGCATTTCAAAATGCTGGAATGGTAACTATGGAACAATCTGGAATGCAAGCATTACCTATTGCTATTTCTTCATCTACAATTCTAAGGCAACCACAAGAAAATGCAAATTTATTGATTAGAACAATTTGTAGAGAAATAAATGATGGAATTAGTAATCATGATGCAGTAATTGTTGAAGATACACCAAATAAACCCCTCGTGATGATTCTTGAGGGGATCCAACTTAAGGCTTTAGCTCCATTGAAAGATTCCATGCGTTTCGATATGGAGCGTTAAATATGTGGGAGCCTTTTGGAAGAATAGAAGAGTTAAAATTTGATTTAAAAGAAGATTTAGAGATTTATATTAATTATCTAAAAATTAGGAAAAAAACAATCAATGAAATGATTCCAAAAATTGATAATCTCCATTTTGTCGATTTAGAAGAAATTAGAACCTTTAAGACTGCTAAACGTACTGAAGAACATGCGTCTGGGCGTTTTTTGTTATGTCATATGTTGAAAAAATATTTCCCCCATCTTGATCATAAATTTATTGAAGTTTATCGGGACGAACACCGCGCACCATATTTTAGATCCAAAATGGGTAAATATAAACATAAAAGATTACCCAACTTTAGTATTTCAACTTCAGGAGATTATGTGGTTGTGGCTCTTTGTGAGCCTAAATATTCTGTAGGTGTGGATATAGAAAAATTGAATCAAAATAGAACTAATTCGTTATTTGATTTTATTTCAGAGGGTGATGAATTAATTCAAATTAAATCCTTATATCAAAAAAATGGTAATCATGAATTAAACCATGTTTGGACAGCTAAAGAATCTATTTTAAAATCGTTAAAGATTGGATTTAGTATCTCTCCAACAAAAATTAAAGTAATTAATGAAAATTTTGAATTTAAAGAAATTGTAAGATATGCAGGTACTGATTTATTTTTACGCACAAGTGTACTTAATTTCAATGAAGATTATAGTTTCTCAATTGCATTAACCGATTCAAAAAACATTGAGTTTGAAAAGATGCGGATAGCGGGAATCGAACCCACGACATGAGGTTGGAAACCTCAGGTGATAACCACTTCACCATATCCGCGTCTAATTCCGCTAGGGCGTCTCCCTCTTAGCCAATTCGGTTATCAGATTAAATCATCCAATAGATTTTCATTTTGTGTTTGCATCTTGTTATTGGTTAATCTCCTCATAGTTTCTGAGGAATGGTGGCTTGGTTTGATTTGTGTTGATGAACTAGATCTATTAATTGCATTAGAGGGTAATGGTGGCTTTGCTCTTTGATTAATTCTATTTTTTATGAAAGTCTCTTTTGCTTTACGTTGTAATTTACCTTTTCTCCAGATTTTAGCTGACTGTAATAGAATAAAAACACCCGCTACAATTACTAAACTCATCGGAGTAATATGAGGTGCAGCAGGACCTAACATTTCAACATATGACTCAAGTAATCCTAACTCTTCTTCAGGCTCTACATGAATTTCACTTTCTGTGGAGAAACCAAAAATGGAAATTTTCTTAGATGATATTATTTCATTAGATCCTTTAGTTAGAAGTAAAAATGTACTATTCCATTGCCCCTCTCCTCCAATTGTAATTTCAAATGTAATTGTTTTTGACGCCTCTTCAGCACCTGATGCTTGAAGATCTAGATACCAAGAAGTTTGTTTAGCTTCTAATCCTGTATTTAATTCTAAATCAACAATTATTCTAATTGCTTGATTCATAGTATTACTGATTGTGCAAGATCCACTAATTTGTCCAATTGGATCCACTACAATTTGTGATGATTCAGGACTACAGGTTATAGATGCAGTTGGAATATTCAAATTGCTATTTTGTGGCCAATAATCTATCCAAGAAGCATCAATTGAGTTATTATCTCCATATCCATCCCCGTCCGAATCTAGCCATTGTGAATTAATATTTGGTAAACTATCTATACTGTCTGCATAACCATCATTGTCAGAATCCACACATCCTAATTCTGAACCTAAAAATGATGTGCCATAGGTATTAGGGCACTGGTCTGGAGATGTTCCTTGTATGTTATCTCCATAACCATCTCCATCAGAATCTAACCATTGGCTTGAATCATTAGGTAATGGATCAATTGAGTCTGCACTTCCATCTCTATCAGAATCTAGACAACCATAAGGGCTCATTGAAGAATTACCTTGAGTTTCAACACAACCATCAAATTCAGTTCCTAATGGATTATCTCCGTATCCATCTCCGTCTGAATCTAGCCATTGAGTAGGGTTATTGGGTATTGAATCATTTGAATTGGGGTATCCGTCTCCATCTGTGTCAACACATCCAAATAATATTGTTGAAGAATTCCCTGCAGTTTCAGGACAATCGTCGTGAATTGAAGCCGGAAGGGGATTATCTCCATATCCATCATTATCTGTATCATTCCATTGAGTGGGATTATTTGGGAAAGCATCAGCACCATCAGCAATTGAGTAGAATGTATCACTATCACTATATCCATCATTATCGCTATCAGGGCAACCATACCGGTCAATTGAAGAAGTTCCAAATTCTTGACTACAATCATCTTCGCTATAATCATCATACCCATCATTATCCAAATCAATATATCTTGTAGCATCATCAATAAAATCATCATTTAGATTTGAATAACCATCGTTATCATCATCTGGACATCCGTACCTGTCAATCCAAGAAACACCAGGTTCAAATTTACATTCATCATATTCGGGTCCTTCAGGATTATCTCCATATCCGTCATTATCTGAATCCAACCATTGGCCTTTAACATTTGGTAACTCATCATCAGAATTAGCATATCCGTCACCATCAGAATCAGGACATCCCCAAATAAAATTCAAAGAAGAATTTCCTAATTCATTTGGACAGCTATCTGGTCTAACTCCATTTGGATTATCTCCGTATCCATCCGTATCAGAATCTAGCCATTGAGTTGTTTCATATGGGAAATTGTCATCAGAATCTGCATATCCATCATTGTCAGTGTCTGTACACCCAAAAATATTATTTTGGTTTGAATTACCATTTTCATTGGGGCAATCATCCGCATTATTCCCACCTGAATTATCTCCATATCCATCCCCGTCTGAATCTAACCATTGGGTGTCATCATTTGGAAATGCATCCCCGTTTGTTCCACTACTATTGTCTCCAAATCCGTCTCCGTCAGAATCTAACCACTGACTAGGATCTGATGGCCATAAGTCAGGATTATTTCCTCCAGAGTTATCTCCATATCCATCTCCATCAGAATCTATCCATTGAGTGCCTTCACTTGGAAGTGGATCTGATGAATCATCCCATCCGTCTCCATCTGAGTCTAAGCAACCAAGAATTCCATTTTCTGTAGAGGTGCCTGCAGTTAATGGGCAACTATCTGGATTATTTCCTCCAGAGTTATCTCCATAACCATCTCCATCAGTATCTCTCCATTGAGTATTATCTGAAATAAATGCATCAGCAACACCTATTGGATGAGCAAGAGCATTTGAATCGGGATCACTGTATCCATCACCATCAGAATCAACACAACCTTTACGATCTTGAGAACTAGTTCCAGAATACCCAGGGCAACTATCTCCATTATTCGCAGGAGGGGGATTATCTCCATAACCATCTCCGTCTCCATCAGCCCATTGTTCAGAATCACCTCTAAATTCGTCAGCACCATCGCCTACATTCCATATTGGGCCATAAGCACCAGATGGATCAGGATCACTATATCCATCGTTGTCATAATCAGGACATCCAGACCTATCATGAGTTGAAGTGCCAGGTTCTCCATGGCAAGCGTCGGCACCATTAGCAATAGTCCATACACCTCCTTCTGGATTACTAAAGCCATCTCCATCTGAATCAAAACAACCTATTCTATCATGTAGAGATGTACCTGAGACCATTTTACAGTCATCGGGAGTATTTCCAGCATCATTATCTCCAAAACCATCTCCATCTCCATCAGCCCATTGAGTTGAATCTGAGGGGAATGCATCAGCTCCATTTTCTACTAGCCATGTTCCATCAGCATCTGAATATCCATCTCCATCAGAATCCAAACATCCTTGCCTGTCAATTGATGAATTACCCCATAATCCAAGACAATCATCAATTAATGCATCATCATATCCGTCTATATCTGCGTCATTGGTTGCATTTGCAAGGCCAGTTTCTACATTTACAGCTACAGCAAAAGATTGTGGTCCTCCTTGAGGAACATTTGTCCCGGTGATATGTACTTCCCAAGTTCCACTATCTGGCGAATTAATTGTGATGCCTTTGGTAATATCTAAATCATTTGTTAGAGTGACTTCTGATCCATCTGGTTTAATTAATTTGATGTCTAAATCATTTACTAGTTGGATACCAACAGCAGGATCTCCTGCTAAATCAGTGTAGGATAATGCAACTCTTAAGGTTGGTTTAGCAGCTGGAACATTAAATGAGAATTCACGATATTCGCCAGTGGAGACAGTTTCTTTATCTATGTAGGAACTATTTATCATGTTACCCAAATCAACTCTTCCCCACCCTTCATTATTATTTGGAGTGCTTTCTCCTGCACCATTAGTAACATCTCCGTATTGCCCGGCCATTTCATCAGCACCCGCAACAAAAATTGCTCTAACCAATGCAGAACTTGGATTAACAATGCCCATATTAGTATTCAAGTGTTCGAGAATAAGGGCGGTTGCACCAGCAGTTAGGGGTGTGGCCATACTTGTCCCACCCATGTAGGTATATTCTGAATCATAGGCACCCCATCCATCATCAGATGTAGATCTGCTTTTTGCAGAAAGAATAAATGTTCCTGGTGCACTAATGTCTGGTTTTAATCTCCCATCATCAGTAGGTCCTCTACTTGAAAAAGCAGCCATGCCTTCGATATTATCTGCCATGAGGTCACTATTTATTGGGTCAGAGGGATAATCTCCTGGCCAAACTTCTCCCCACTCATCAGCAAAAGAACCCCAGTTCTTGTAACTAATTGTAGGCCTATTATTCTCAGATGCACCTACAGTAATTACATTTTTTGCAGTGCCTGGAGATGCAATAGAGTCAGAGTCAATTTTACCATTGTTGTCAGAATCAATACCCTCATTTGCAGCAGCAAATAGAATTACCATGTCTGGATAGTTATATGATGCCTGGTCTGCTTGTTGTGAATTTGTTGTATATTCTCCCCAGCATCCACTACAAGAGCCAGGACCTCCCCACGAATTGGTATGAACTCTAGAACCTGCAAGATATGCTTCTTCAAACATACCCGTAATGTCATTTGGAATTCCAATTAATCCATATCCATCTTCCCAACCTGCATTTTCTGCAGCAGTTGAAAAATCCGCAATTTGTTCTGTTGCTTGGAAATGGAGGTTTGCATTTGGAGCAGCACCTAGGATTGAGCCCCCTGATTGAGTTCCGTCTCCTAATACCGAACCAGCTACATGAGTGCCATGGCCACTATCTAAATCCGCAGCACCATCGTCTAAAACAGTCTGACTTGGTTCAAGATACCCATAGTCTTGCATCCATTGAGGTATTGGGTATGATACAATGCCTGTTATTCTTCCTTGAAAGTCAGGATGCATAGTCCCATCATTTGCTCCAGAATCTAATCCTGTATCTGATACTGTAACCTGAATTCCTGAACCTGTTAAACCAGCCCAGGCATTGTTAATTGCACTCATTTCCACATTTTCTGATACGAAGTTAACTTCCATAATATCTCTACTAATGTCATTTTGAATTTTATAAACAAATTTAGGCTCAATCCATTGCATTCCTTCGTTATTTGCTAATCTTGAGATGCCAGTGTCGTCAGCAGAAAATGTTGCCCATCTGTTACTATGTGAGATCAATGTCAGGGATTCATCAAATTGTAAATTTGGAACGTTATTACCGGAAAGAACAGTATTGACAATTGCTTTTCCATTTAATGAATAACCATCTTCAAATTCATTTTTTAATAAATCATCAATCATGGGATGTACTTTGTCTGTAGGGTCAAATTTCATAATGCCTTGAATTTCTAATTGTTTTAACGTTTCAATGTGTAATGATGGAACAAAACAATGAAATGCTCCATTTGGGACATATGTGTTACATTCTATTCCAGCGTTTTCTAATTGAGTAATCCATTCTGTTGGTACAGGCATGCTATGTTGTAGAATATTCCACCCATTCACAATATCTCCAAAAGAGTTTGACCATTGGTCTAGTGAAATCGGATTTGCTTCACGGAACCGTAACTTAATGCCATTGGATTCATCAGAATCATCTAATGCCCATCCTGAAGAATAATCTAAGTTTGGAAAAACCCCTATTTCAGCCAGTGTGGTGATGTCCGCATCTGTAACAATTTCTTCATCCGAAATACCTTGTTGGTTTGTTGCAGTAACCGACCAACTCGGTAAAATTAAGATTAAAGTCAGTGTGATAATTAATGTTTTTTTGTGCTTTAAATGTATACTTGGGTTAAACATCATGCTATTGCCACTGGATGGCCCATGAACTGCCGACAAATCAAACCTTTGGACGATTAAGAAGAAGGATTGTAAACTAAGTCTATGAGGATGGGGTGTGAAAGATACAGACATCTCCTTGTTTGAGGAGAATACATCTGATAATGAACAAATTTTTGGTAAGAAAATTTGGAGAATCATTCCATATGTTAAAAATTATTGGAAAAGGGCTACTTTAGGTATTGGAACTAATGCTTTTGCTAGAGCGTTTGATTTGATTCCATTCGTAGCAATGGGATTTGCAGTTGATTATTACGAAGGTGGAATTGTTACTGGCCCTGATTTTTTCGTAAATTTAATTTCTGGAAACCCTGAAATTGGGTATGGTGCATTGATAATTTTTTGTTTTTCGATGTTAGCCTTATTTCAAGGCGTTAGCGATTATTGCTGGCAATCTCTTGGGTATAAGGTACAGCACGATTTAAGGATGGATGCAACAAAAAACCTAGTTAAAATGGAGGTTTCTTATTATGACTTAAGACAAACGGGAGCGTTGATGTCCATACTTTCTTCAGATGTAAATCAATTAGAAGATGTCATCTCAGATTCATCTACTTCGATTATTAGACTAATAATTACTACATTTACAGCTTTTGTGATTCTATATTTGATGTCCTGGAAATTAGTAATTGTATTATTTGGTCCATTATTATTGATATTTCCACTGGTGTGGTGGTTTTCTACTAGGGTACAAAGAAAATATCGTAAGCAAAGAGAATCTACTGGCGATATTAACTCAATTCTAGAAAATTTAATTAGTGGAATTTCGGTTGTACAATCCTATAATGCTCAAAAATATGAAGTTAATAGGGTTAATTCAGAATCAGAAACATATAGGGATCAAGCTATCGGAGCATCTGCAGTAAGAAATAGATTTATTCCAGGATTATATGTTGTTGCAGGGCTTGCATTTGGGATTTTAGTTAGTATCGGGGGATACTTAGTAGAAAACCAAGAAATTTCTGTAGGTAATTTCGTCACATTTCTTTTAATAAGTACTCGGATGACATTCCCGTTGTTTATATTTGGAGTGTTATTAAATCAATTGCAGAGGGGGGAGGCTGCAGCTAGAAGAGTATTTGCAATTACAGATTTAGAACCTTCTATTGTGGATAATAGTGATGCAAAAGAACTTACTGAAGGAATCAACTCTATTGAATTTAAAAATGTACATTTTACTTATCCAGAAACAGAAAGTCCAGTGTTAAATGGGATTTCATTTAAATTATCTTGTGGAGATTTTTTAGGAATAATGGGGCATACAGGAGCGGGTAAATCTACAATTTTAAAATTACTTTTAAGATTTTATGAACCAAATAATGGTGAAATATATATTAATGAGCAAAACATTCAATCCTTTACTTTGGATTCAATAAGAAACCAACTTGGTTTCGTTAGCCAAGATCCATTTTTGTTTTATGGGACAATAGAAGAAAATGTAGTATATGCTAGAGAATGTAAACAAGAAGATGTTGAAAGAGCATTAGAATTGGCTGGGGCTACTGAATTCATTGAATCTCAGGAAAATGGTTTACAGACTAAAGTTGGTGGCCGTGGAGTAAAATTAAGCGGAGGGCAAAAATCTAGAGTTTCTTTAGCAAGAGCTCTTTTGAAAAACCCATCTTTACTTATCCTTGATGAAGCATCATCTGCATTAGACGCAGAAACAGAAAAGAGAATTCAACAAAACCTATTGGATTCGGGTGGTGAAAGAATGACTATTGCTGTTGCACATAGACTTTCAACTATTAGGAATGCAAATGAGATACTATCTATTGTGGATGGTATAATTGTAGAAAGAGGAAAACACGAGGATTTAATTAAATCTCAAGGGGTTTATCATTCTCAATGGAAGATTCAAACTGGTGAAATTGAAAAATAATATTATTCTTGTTTAAACTTCTTATTTCCCCATGTTAGTGTTGCAATTCCAATTATGAATATGGGAGCACCAATAACAACCGCAGTATATGCAATCTGCATCCCTAGTAATTCATATTGAATATCAAGTA
>MDTG01316021.1_pt1 | contig 12189 bp, 9 predicted proteins | sample 811421 | NCBI WGS metagenome assembly MDTG01 (sample SAMN05326645, study PRJNA326480) | marine metagenome | isolation source: seawater | place: Pacific Ocean: South East | collected 2011
CCATAGCTCAGCTGGTAGAGCACCTGCATGGCATGCAGGGGGTCAGGGGTTCAAATCCCCTTGGCTCCATTGAATTTTATTATTTGCTCTTTATTGCATTTCTGATTTATCAATAAAAAAGAATATTTTAAGAAAAGCTGTTTACATGGCTAATAGAGCTCTAAATTCTTCTATTTTTTTGGCCAACAAAAATAAATTCAGTTCCTTGTATTAATTCATTTTCAACTAAGTATTTATCGATTTCTCTAATAAAAAATGACATTTTTTCATTTACCTTTTCACTAAATCTTAAGCCCCCTATTATTTCGTGAAAAAGTGCATATCGCCATTCAAATAATAATTGATTAAAGTTTGAAATTAATACTGGATACATATCTTCAAATCCGGCTTCATTATCATTTATTGACTGTAGATTATTACCATCCGCGTCTTCATATTTAAGATTATTAAAAAGATCATTAATTTCTTTATTTAAATCAAATTCATTCCTTGGATACTTCTCATAATATCCTCCAGAAATTGATAACAATGACCTTATAAGGAATGATATTGTAGCTACTAATTTTGTGACTTTATCTCTTACAGGTTCATGAACAACAACTATCCCATCAGTTTTTAAAAAATCATCAATTCTATTTGCAACTTTAGTTTGTTCCTTAAAGTGATGCAAAGAACTCAAAGTAATAACTATATCAAATTTTTTTTCGATAAATTTTTCATCTGATAGAAAGTCTGCACACAAATAATTCAATTTTCCTCTATCTTTTTTGTAGGGGTCTTTATCTGCATATTCATTAGCTATTTTTATACATTCTGAGGATAAATCAATACCAACAACATTTAAACCTGACCTTGCTAATTCAAGGCTCATGTAACCTGGCCCACAGCCAACTTCTAAAATAGAGATCTGATTTAAAGGTTTTTTTTTAAATTTTTTAATTATTTTAATAAAAAAATGCATTTGATCCCTGAAATCTAAATCTACATAATATTTTCTTCTCCAAGGATTATTATAAAAATAATCACATGGTTTACACATTCTTAAATCTGGTATGTGTCCATTTTTAATACGTTCTTTTATTTGAGAATCAAAGGCTTCTGCCTCCTCAGTTAATATATGATCCATTTTTTTATTCCAAAAAAATTTATTTCATTATAAATTCAATACTTTAATATAATTTACATATTAATATCTATTCTTAAAACTTAATTTTCTAGGTTGTAAGATAACGAAAAATTTACTTCATGAAAAAGATTTTTTTTATTTTAATTTCTATTCCTTAAATCTCAAAATTTCAATCGTAGCAATATACTCTGTCTCGTACAATGATTTAATAAAGTCCTACTTTGAATTAGAACCAACTTTTATTTTTTTGTTGAGATTAATTTATACTTATTATCTTTCTTTACAATTTCAACACCATTTCTGGTTATAGCAGAGCCACAAGAATCTAACGCTAAAACTTTGATAGGAGCTAAAAAGGTAACTAATCCAATAAGAATTAGGGTAAATAATTTAACATGAAAGCTCTTTTAAAGTTATATTTGGGGTGAAAATTGTATTTAACTTAAGTCCCCGATAACTATTATTAGAATAATATCTAAGAATTTATATAAGAATAATTTTTAACAATAAATCAATAAAAATTTGATAATCTTTTGAATATCCCATAACAGAATTAGTCTTTATAATTTAAAGATTTCAGATAAATTTAATTAATTTCTTTTTTGCATAAATTTAATGATCTTTTTCTATACTCGAAATTGATTATTCAGTTTCTGCCTGAATTTATCTATCTATTTGATATGGGGAAAGGATGGAATTTCAAATAAATTTAAATATTTTTTTGATTTTTAATGCTAATTATATTTATTCATTTTAAGCTTGCTTTTTTAAAAAGGTTATTATGTTTTTTATGTAATTATGTTTTTTAAAACTAATTATTCTCATATAGTTTTAAACAAATAATACAATAGAATTGTCAATTTGTTTATCAATATTAGGTCCCCAATTCCAAATTTAGTCAATCTTAGTCTGTTTATGATTTAAAATTTCTATATTAATTTTCTAAAAAACTTATTGTAATGAACGAAATTATTTCAACAAATATAAAAGCTTATGAAGAAAAATACAGTGGTGGTTATGGAACTATTTACCCCGAAGGTCATATAATTAGGTTTTTACATAAATTTTTAAAATATGAATTCAATTTAACTGAGGGAAATTTATTAGATTTTGGTTGCGGCAATGGAACTCATACAAATTATTTCCAATCTGAAGGATTTAATGCGTTTGGTTTTGATGCAAATGAAGAGTCAATAAATAATGCAAAAAAAAGATTTCCTGAATTGAAAGAGAAATTTAAAATCCATAATGCATCAAATTCAATATTAAATTTATTTCCTGGAATAAAGTTTAATGTAATTGTTTCTAATCAAGTACTTTATTACTTAGATGATGATAATTTAAAAAATAGGCTTACTGAAATTGATGAATTACTAGCAGAAGGCGGTTACGTTTTCCTTACTATGATGGGGAAATTAAATGCATATTATCAAGATGCGATTCCAATAAATAAAGAAAATCAGGATATAAGAGCTGTTAGTTTAAAAGGTAGGGTAAATGAAAAGACCATAATAAATTTTATAAATAATGAAGATCATCTAAAGTCTAAATTTAACCAATTCAAGCCAGTATTTAGTGGATATTATGATTGTACAGATAGATCTGGTAGTGGTCATCATTTTCAATTTATTGGAAAAAAAAGGTAATTATAAATTTTATTTAAAGGCGGAAAGACATAAATAAATTCTTTCCAAAGTTAATACATTATCAACTTAAAGTATTTAACTTATAAAAGTAAAAGTTTAACTTCTTATATTTTTATATTCTCCTAAATTACTTTTATAATCTATTAAAGCTTTATTAATTCTGAAGTCTTATAAATTTATAATTTGAGAGTAATTAGTGAGTTTTTATAATTCAAATTCAGGATAATTTGTAATGAATTAATTAATTTATTTTTTATTTAAGATAAGAATTTAATTATATTTATAGCTTATTCAAATAGATTTAGGACTATATGCGATAATCTAGTTGCTAGAAGATGATGATTATTATTATTAAGCTTTTAAAAGCCTCTTTTAGTTCAGAAATAAGATATAACTTTTTAATGGAAAATTTGTTTTATCAACCATTAAAACTTATTTCAAATTTCATAATTTAATTTTTATAAAAAACAAAATCATGTGCGGAATAGTTGGCTTTGTAAGCGCAGAGGATTTTCAAGAAAATACTATATTAGAAATGACAACAAAGCTAGAGTCTAGAGGTCCTGATGATTCTGGAGTTTGGACAAATAATTCACTAGGAATCCACTTAGGCCACAGAAGATTGTCTATTCTGGATCTCTCTAAAGAAGGTAAGCAACCTATGGAAAGTTATGATAAAAGATATATCTTAATTTTTAACGGAGAAATATATAATCACATTAATTTAAGGAAAGAGACAGAAAAAATTGAGAAAATATCCTGGAGAGGCACTTCAGATACTGAAACGGCAATTAACTATATAACTACATTTGGGTTTAAAAATTTCTTAGATAATGCTAATGGAATGTTTGCATTAGCTCTACTGGACTTAAAAGAAAAAAAGATCTTTTTGTCGAAAGATCGTCTAGGAGAAAAGCCATTATATTATGGATGGAACAATGGTATTTTCTTTTTTGGCTCAACATTAAAAGCGTTTGCACCTCACCCTAAATGGGCTCCTGTCATAGATAAAAATGTTTTACATCTTTATATTAAATATTCCTATATACCTACACCATATTCAATATTCAAAAATATAAAAAAATTCCCCGCCGCATCTTATTTAGAATTTGATCTTTTAGAAAGAAAAGAATCCGAACCCATCAAATACTGGGATTTATTAGATTTATCTATTTCTAAATTCAATAATAGACATAAAGAAAATGATATTTTTTTAATTGATGAGCTTGATAGAAGAATTAAAGAGGCAGTTAGATTAAGAATGATATCTGATGTTCCTATAGGTGCTTTTCTTTCTGGAGGAATTGATTCATCATTAATTGCTGCGCAAATGCAGTCAATAAGTAATAAACCAATAAATACTTTTACAATTGGATTTAATATCGATAGTTACAATGAAGCTGAACATGCAAAAAATATTGCTAAACATCTTAAAACTAATCATATTGAACATTATGTTAGCCCAAAAGAGACATTAGATCTTATTCCATCATTAAATGTTGCCTGGGATGAACCTTTTGCAGATTCTTCTCAGATACCTACTTTACTAATTAGTCAGATTACTCAACAAAAAGTTTCTGTAGCTTTATCTGGAGATGGAGGAGATGAATTATTTTGTGGTTATAATAGATATAACGTTGGTTACGATATTTTTAAAAAATTATCTAAATTGCCACCCAGTTTAAGAAATTATTTTTCATATATTTTAGATATTATTCCTACTCAATTTGTTGATTCAACCTTATCTAAAGTAAATTTCACCTCCAAATATTCTTCCATAGGCGATAAATTCCAAAAAATATCAAATATGCTGAGACAAAATGATGAGATTTCTTACTACAAAAGTCTTATATCAATAGAAAATAATCCATCAAGATTTCTAATTCAAGGTAAGGAACCCCCAACTATTCTTACAACTTCAGATAATTGGCCTGAAGTTGAAAATTTTCAAGAATTAATGATGATTATGGATATGAAAACTTATCTTCAAGATGATATTTTAGTAAAACTTGATAGGGCTTCTATGTTTACAAGTTTAGAAACTAGAGCACCATATCTGGATCATAAATTAATCGAGTGGTCTTTAAGTCTGCCAAAAAAATTAAAATCCTCAAGAGGGTTATCAAAATTAGCATTAAGAAAAGTACTAAATAAATATATTCCTAAAGAGCTTATAGATCGTCCAAAAATGGGTTTTGGAGTTCCAATAGATATTTGGCTAAAAAAAGATTTAAGAGATTGGGTTGAGGATTTATTGAGTAAGGAAGAATTATCTAAACAAGGTGTTTTTGACATAAACGCTATAAGATCTATGTGGGAAGAGCATTTAAAAGGCACAAAACAAAATCATCATAAATTATGGTCAATAATTAATTTCCAATCATGGCACAGGGACTGGAACAATAATAAATGAATATTCTAATAACGAGTGCACTACCAAAATCATTATTAGATTTTAGAAGTAAATTGATTAAAGAACTAATTATTAAAGACAATAGAGTCTTCGTTATTGCTCCTAATATAAAAAAAGAGCGGAAAGTTAAATATGAACTTGAAAAATTAGGAATAAAAATTCTTGACTATCCCTTAACTAATAGATCGATAAATGTACTTAACGATCTAATTTCAATGTTGTTGATTTTTTATAACATTTTAAATTTAAATATTGATTTAGTTTTAGCCTATAATATCAAGCCAGTTATTTATTCTGGATTATCAATTAGATTATTAAATTTTCTAAAAAGAAAAAAAATTAAATTTTTTCCTCTCATAACAGGACTAGGATATATATTTACATATACATCAAAAAGTTTTTCCAAAAGATTAATTTTTATTTTTGTGCGTTTTTTATATAAAGAGAGTTTAAAAAATTCAAATTGTGTAATTTTCCAAAATCTGGATGATAAAAAAGATTTTATGAATTTAAAAATATTAAATAAAAATCAGAAAACAGAGAGAGTATGGGGCTCAGGAATAAATTTAGAAGAATTTAGGCCTAAAAAACTTCCAAAAAAAAAGATCTTTTTAATGGTGTCTAGATTATTAATTGAAAAAGGCGTTGAAGAATATATGGAGGCTGCAAGAATAATTAAGGAAAAATATCCTGATGTTATTTTCAGATTAATTGGTGGTTTTACATCAAATAAACTAGCATCAATTAATAGAAGTAATTTAGATAATGTTGTAAAAAATGGCTTTGTTGAATATCTAGGTGAAATTCCTCTTTATGAGGTTAGAGAAGAGTTATCTAAATGTCGTTATTTTGTTCTACCATCCTATAGAGAAGGTACTCCAAGAAGCGTTTTAGAAGCATTAGCAATAGGCAGGCCAGTAATCACCTCTGATTGTCCAGGGTGTAGAGAAACTGTTATTGATGGGATTAACGGAAAATTAATCAGACCACGAGATGTTTTAGACCTTGTAGAAAAAATAGAACTTCTAATAAATTTTTCTGATAAAGTGTTAATTAAAATGTCCAAGGAAAGTATTAATTTGGCAAAAGAAAAGTATGATGTTAATAAGGTAAATAAAAAAATCATTAAAATAATATGTGAGCAAAAATTTGTTTAAATTATTTTAAAAATTTTGGGAAATAAATTATGTCAATAGTTGTTACCGGTGCTGCAGGTTTTATTGGATATCATTTAACTAAAAGATTATTAAAAGAAGGTAATCACGTTATTGGGATTGATAATATGAACAGTTACTACGATATTTCTTTAAAACGTGCTCGATTAGATTCATTATCAAAAATATCAAAATCTAATTCATCAAAATTTGATTTCTTTGAGAAAAATCTGGAAGACCTTGTTTCTTTACAAAAGATCTTTCAAAAATTTAATCCACTAAAAGTAGTAAATCTTGCTGCTCAAGCAGGAGTTCGTTATTCCATAGAAAACCCAAGTGCATATATAAACTCTAATCTAGTTGGTTTTGGGAATGTCCTTGAATTATGTAGGAAATATAATATCGAACATCTTCTTTATGCTTCAAGCAGTTCTGTTTATGGTGGCAATACTAATTATCCTTTTTCTGAATCGCAAGGAGTTGACCATCCTGTAAGTCTTTATGGGGCTACAAAAAAAGCGAACGAATTGATGGCACATTCCTATAGCCATTTATTTTCATTACCAACTACGGGATTAAGATTTTTTACAGTATACGGACCATGGGGAAGACCTGATATGGCATTATTCCTTTTCACCAAAGCCATGATTAATGGTAAAAAAATTAATGTATTTAATCAAGGTGAAATGTTTAGGGATTTTACTTTCATAGATGACATAATAGAGAGTCTGATAAGAATTTTAAAAAGGTCTCCTGAATCTGATGAAAACTTTGATAAGAAAAATCCTGATCCATCTAATAGTTGGTGTCCCTTCAAAGTTTTTAATATTGGAAATTCAGAACCTAAATCTTTGATGGAATATATTAGATCATTAGAGGATTGTCTTCAGATAAAGGCTAAGTTAAACTATCTTCCAATGCAAATGGGAGATGTTCCATATACATCATCAGATTCCTCAAAATTAGAATCATGGATTGATTACAAACCAAAAACCTCTATTGAAGAAGGAGTAAATAAATTTGTTGAATGGTACAAAAATTTTTATCTCATCTGAAACATAAACACATGAAATTACCTGATCAACATAATTGCAAAATAGCTGTTTTAGGGCTTGGTTATGTTGGACTTCCACTGGCGGTAGAAATTGCTACCGTTAAAAAATGTTATAGGAGTAAAACTTTATTAAATAGATCAGTAATTGGATATGAAATAAATTTAGCCAGATTATCTCAATTAAAAAGTGGAATAGACATAACAAAAGAAATAAATAAGAATAAGTTAAGCAGTTTCAAAAATATTCAATTTACTAATAATGCATCATTGCTTAAAGAGGCGGAGATCTTTATAGTTACTGTTCCAACTCCAATTGATAAAAATAATAATCCTAATTTTACTTTTATTAAGCAAGCTACTACTACTGTCGGTAGAGCAATTAAAGAAAGAAATGATTTATTATCAAAAAATAATGATGCAATTTATTCAAGTCCTATAGTCATTTATGAAAGTACTGTATATCCAGGAGCAACAGAAGAAATATGCGCGAAGATCTTAAGAGAGGAGTCTGGATTAGAATTTAATAATGAAGAAACTGGTAAAGGATTTTTTTGTGGGTATAGTCCTGAAAGAATTAATCCTGGTGATAACAATCATAAATTAACTAATATAGTCAAAGTTACGAGTGGAAGTTCTAATGAAGTTGCTAATTGGGTAGATGATTTTTATGGCTCAATTATTAAGGCAGGAACTTATAAAGTAAAAAGTATTAAAGTAGCTGAAGCTGCAAAAGTAATTGAGAATACACAAAGAGATATAAATATTTCTCTAATGAACGAATTAGCAATGATTTTTAAGAAATTGGATATTGATACACTTGATGTGATTGATGCAGCTTCAACAAAATGGAACTTTATGCCATTTAAACCAGGACTAGTGGGAGGACATTGTATAGGAGTAGATCCTTATTACTTAACTTATAAAGCTGAGCAAATTGGTTATCATTCACAGGTGGTAACTTCGGGGAGAAGAATCAATGACGGTATAAGTAATTGGATTGTTGATAATTTTATAAAATTACTTTTAAAAAGTGGTATAGTTTTAAAAAATGCAAAGATTTTAATTTTGGGTTTATCTTTTAAAGAAAATTGTCCTGACATAAGAAATACGAAAGTTATAGAAGTTATTAAAGAAATAGAAAATTATGGTTTTAGTTATGAAGTTGTAGATCCTTGGGCAGATGCAGAAGAAGCAAAAGAATTTTATTCTATTAATATCAAGAAAGAAATCAATTTTGATAATTCATATCAGGGAGTAATTTGTGCTGTAGCACATAAAGAATTTCAAAATATTTCTATAGATCAATGGAGATCTCTAATCGTTAAAAATGGAGTTATTTTTGATGTTAAAGGTTTTCTACCAAGAGAACTGAAAGCAGAACGATTATGAAACTAATTTATTCAGGCGTTATATAAAACCAACCATAAATTTTATCTTTATAAATTTGAATATAGTTGTTAATTTCTATGATATCTTTATTAGACAAATTTTTATTTACTATAAAAATTAAATAACTTAATTTTTCTATAACTAATTCATCTTCAAAAGAAACAAGTTGATAACCACTATATTTTTCTATTTGCTTAAGATAGTTTTGATTTAAATTAAAGTTTTTAATTATCCTAATTTTAGTTTTATCTATATCGTCAAGATTTAGTAGACTCATATCATTTTTCAAAAAACTATTAATCAATTTAATATCTACTTTAGGATCGGTTCCACAAAGATTATATTTATGATTTATTTTTATTTTATTTTTCAATACATTTAATTCGTAAATAACTCCTAATCTCTTTTCTCTAAAGATAATAAAAATACTTATAAAAATAAACCAAATAGAAACACCAATAAATACTATTAATTTTTTTCTAGGAGCAACACTTGTAGGATCTATAATTGGTGGCGAAATAGTTTTCCAGGGCACTTCCCCTCTAGCAATTTCCATTTTTACCATACTCAATTTATTTTCTACATCAAAAAATATACGTTCCTCTCTTTTCGCACTAGAAGCAAGTTCTCTATACTTTACAAGAATCTCATTAGGTCTTTTCAATAATGATTTTAAATTATCAATTTTATTTTTTAAATTTATTATTATTTGTGAATTAGGTTTTAATTTTGATTGAAGATCATTGTATTGAGCTTCATAGTCCTCAAGAAGAGATATTTGCTTTGAATATCTTTGACCAGCATTTTCACCTTTCTCTTTATAATCAAAACTATAGTTTTCAATTAAATCATCAAAAATATCTCCTGATATTCCTTCAGATCTAAAACCTTCTAAATCAGGTTTCGATTGAGAATTAACTCCTAATTCCATAAATCCATCGATATTCCCAAGTCCATGTTTTATAGAAAATTTATTAAATTCTTTAGAAGATCTAGAAGAATTTTCTTTTCGTAATTCCTTTTGATTAGTTAAATAATTATCAAGTCTCTGAAGCTGCTCTATTCTATCTTGCAGAGAGTATTTTTCATATTCCTTTACAGTAAGATTCAAAATATCTAGTATATGTTTTTTATCTGAATGCTTAAAACTTACATTGAGTATATCTGATCCTCTTTCAAATTTTATGTCCAGACTATTTAACCATTTTTTAAAAGTTAAATTGCTTTTTGAATTACTTTTGCTTTTTTTTTGAATATAGTTTTTATGAAATAAAAAAACATCTTCTAATACTGAAGGACTTTTTATTATCAATTCTTCCGTTTTATCTTTTGATCCAATAGGATTTCCTCCAGTTAAAGTTTGCAATAAAGAACCTGCTCCTGTATCACTTAAGGAATTCAAAATTGAGGAACCAGAATCATCTTTTGTCACCATCTGAAATGAACCTCTCCATGTAGGTCTAATAAGATATGAGAAAATAATCATCAAAAATCCAACAAATAAAGTTGTCCTAAATATTAGATTTTTAGATCGCAATAAAATTCTAAAGATTATACCTAAATCAATTTCTTCTTCATTTAAATTATTAGTGCCTTGGTTATGAAAATTTTCCATTATTAATTAAATATTTTGTATAGTGCAAAGCCACTTAGAATGGGTCTTGAAAACTCACCTATTATTTCAGTCGTACTTCCAAGAACTGTTCTCCTAACATTTATAATATCTCCATCCATAAGAATAGGATTATTTTTACTATTTAATTTTGCTTTAGGGTCATATTTGAATCTATTTTTTAAAGTTGTACCATCATCATTAAATCTAATAAACTCTATATTGCCTGTTAATATTTTTTGCCTCCCGATGAAGCGACGGCCTGTAACAATCCAGCACCTTTTTTAAGACTTATTGGACCCAATTTATTAACATTTCCTGTTATGTAAACTGTAACAGTATCAGGGTTAAGGTTTGTTCTATAAACAGCAAGTATTTGCTCCTTAACAGGTTTGGGGTTTCTCGGGATAATTATACTATCGCCATCCATAATTCTTATATTCTGAAATTGATCTCCAGTTGAAATCATTTCTAAAAGATTGATTTTTGTTTTTAACTTTCCTCCTCCATTTGAAAAAGAATTTTGCCTAATTACAGTTACTTTTGATAAATCTGCAAAGCTAGTTAACCCTTGACCTTTTTTTATAGCATCAAATAACTTCGGAGCTATAGCTGATGAATTTGCAGTTGGGGAACTATTAATAACACTAGAGGAAAAACGATTAGATATATTTTTTTCAACAATTGAAAAATTCTTTTCATCATACGCCAACGTATAAAGTCCAGGACTGTTAACTTCACCACTTAAATAAATAGTAACCGGTCTATATTTAGAAATACTTATATTTATTTTTGGTTGATTTATATATTCACCATATAAATCATGTAATAAATTTTGAAGCTCCAATCTTGTTAAACCATTTACATAAACTTGATCTATTTCAGGAAGCACAAGAAATCCGTCGGCATTAACCGCATATTGTCCTGAAAAAATTTCTACGGCCTCAAAATTCAGATTTAATAAGTCTCCACTTCCAAAAATATATTCTGTTTCTGATACAAAATCCTCATCAATATTTTTATTTTCAGAGAGTCTTATACCGTTATCAATTATTGATTTATTTGATGCAAAAAGATTCGAATTTGGAATTAGAAAATAAAAAAAAGATAGAACCAGAATAAAAGAATTCTTAATATAAAATTTCAACTTTGAATATAAATAGTTAATTTGTTTCTTTCTTGGAATATTACCACATTCAGTAAGATTATTTAAAGGCTAAATCAAATATGCAATATTATTTTTTTTAACTATACTTTTCTCCAAACCGCTAAAAGTTTTCCCTGAAATACTGCTTCACCTTCCCTCAACTCTATTGCTTCATATGCTGGATTGGCGGCCTCTAGAAAAATTTTTCCTCCTCTTCTAATAAAGTATTTTAAAGTCGTTCCTAATCCTGGAACCATTGCACTAACGATTGTCCCGTTTTTTAAAGAATATGAGTCCAATATTGGCTCCATTAAAACCATATCCCCGTCAGCGATACATGCATCTATCATTGAATCTCCATTTACTGTAAGAGCAAAAATATTCTTCTTTTTTAAAACATCAGAAATGTCTAAATTATCATTCACATCTGAATATGTTTCAATTAAACCTCCAGCCGCGACTGAGCCCATAATTGGTATACCCTCAACAATTTCGTCAACTATTTGCATTGTTCTTGCTTTGCCTTCTTGCCATGATATGTATCCTTTTTCTTGTAAATGCTTAAGTCGACTTTGAATTGGAGCAGGAGATTTTAATCCCATAGCTTGCATCATTTGCCTGATGGATGGGCTATGTTGAAAGTCTTTC
>MDTG01370116.1_pt1 | contig 12189 bp, 7 predicted proteins | sample 811421 | NCBI WGS metagenome assembly MDTG01 (sample SAMN05326645, study PRJNA326480) | marine metagenome | isolation source: seawater | place: Pacific Ocean: South East | collected 2011
AAGAGATATTTTTTTGCAATTCCTCCTGCAGCCACCCTCATACAAGTTTCTCTAGCCGACGACCTGCCACCACCTCTATGATCCCGAAGACCATATTTCTTTATGTAAGTATAATCTGCATGACCAGGTCGATACTTATCCTTTATTTCAGAATAATCTTTTGACTTTTGGTCATTGTTTAATATTTCCAAACTTATGGGAGTACCCGTAGTGAAACCTTCAAAAACACCAGAACAAATCTTCACAAGGTCTTCTTCTCTTCTTGGGGTGGTAAACTTGCTCTGGCCTGGTTTTCGGCGATCTAGATCTTTCTGAATATCTAATTCTGATAGCGCCATACCAGGCGGGCAACCATCGATAATACCAACATAACCTGACCCATGACTTTCTCCAGCGGTAGTAACAGTAAAAAGCTTTCCAAAAGTATTTCCAGACATCAGGTTTATAACTCACTTTACAAAGAAAAAGAGAATAACACAGTTCACCGCCTAGGTATCTGCACCATTAACTTTCATAAGCATGGCATTCATTTTCCTCACAAAACCTGCTGGGTCACCTACCTTGCCACCTTCTGACAAGATAGACTGTTCGTAGAGGAGAGTGGACCAGCCTTTGAGCTCTTCATCATCTTGAACTGAACTAATCACAGTAACGAGGGGGTGAGATAAATTTACCTCTAAGATCCGCTTAGAGACAGGCACCTCCTGACCAGCAGCTTTAAGAACACGCTCCAGATTGGGACTCATCTGTTCCTCTGTCGAAACCAAACAAACCAAAGAATCTTTTAACCTGTGACTTTCGGCAACATCTGCAACAGAATCACCCAAAGAAGCTTTCAATCTAGACAATATTTCCTTTTTTTCCTCCTCATTTAGAGGGGAAACCTGTTCGCCACTCTGATCTAATTTCGCCTCCTCTTTGAGATCAGCATTAAGCACCGACTTGATTTTCTTTGATTCAAATTCCGGTAGATGCCCTACCACCCACTCGTCAATAGGCTCGTGCATTAAGAGAACTTCTATATTTTTATCCCTAAAGGACTCCAAGTGAGGACTGTTCAAGGCAGTTTCTAGGTTATCTGCAGTGACATAGTAGATATCTTCCTGCCCATCCTTCATTCGCGAAACATAATCCTTAAGGCTAGTTAAAGATTCAGAATCATTAGTGCTGGAAAATCTAAGCAAAGATGAGATCTTGTCTTTATTATCAAAATCTTCCACAACGCCTTCTTTTAACACATTACCAAAAGTCTCCCAAAACTTAGGATATTCTTTGGTTTTGGCTAATGACTCTATCATGCCCAGAATTTTTTTTACGGAAGCCGCTCTAATGGTTTCAAGTTTCTTATTCTCTTGAAGAATCTCTCTAGAAACATTTAAAGGCATGTCGTCTGTATCAATGACACCCTTAATGAACCTTAAAAACCTCGGTAATAAAGTCTCAGAATCTTCCATTATTAAAACTCTTTTGACAAATAACTTCACCCCTGATTTTCCATTTCTATCCCATAAATCAAAAGGAGGTCTCGAGGGAATATAAAAAAGCGACGTGTACTCTAGCTTTCCTTCCGCTTTGGTATGAACCCATTTCATTGGACTTTCAGATTCATTCGATAGGCTTTTATAAAACTCTTTATAATCTTTTGCTTTTAATTCAGACTTCGATTTTCGCCACATCGCAGTACCTTGATTTACGACCTCATAACCTGTGGCACCCTCTGGCTTGGGCATGCTTATAGGTATCGATACGTGATCTGAATATTGCAGACATATGGACTTGAGGCGATAGAGACTTGCAAATTCTTTAGCGTCTTCTTTTAAATATAAGATTATCTCAGTACCCCGCTTTTTCTTTCGCACAGTTTCTAGGCTATATTCTCCCTGGCCATCAGACTCCCACCTGATTCCTTCATCAGGGTCCAAACCAGCTTTCCTAGAGGTCACAATTACTTTATTTGCGACAATAAAAGCCGAATAAAACCCAACGCCAAATTGTCCAATTAAGTCTGAATCTTTCTGTTGATCGCCGGTTAACCCTCGGAAAAACTCTTTAGTTCCAGAGCGCGCTATAGTTCCCAAATTTTCTATCACCTCTTCCCGATCCATACCAATACCATAGTCCCTAATGGTTATAGTTCCCTGCTCCTCACTTCCATCTATTTCTATACCCTCATCCGACTGCCCCTCGTATAGGTCTTCCTTCGATAAAGCAAGAAATCTTAGTTTATCGGTGGCATCAGCAGCATTACTAATCAACTCCCGCAAGAAAATCTCACGGTTGCTATATAAAGAGTTAATTACCAGATCAAGAACCTGTTTTACGTCCGATTCAAATGCTTTTTCTTCTTTCTTCTTTCCCATAATTATTACAGCACCTCTCTCAAAATTTTTCTTACACTCTCAAGGCATTTTTTCAACAGTACTTCCGCAATCTCAAAGAGATTTGCCAAACAGGCTTGCCCATTGAATGAATTTCCAAAATAATAAACAAACGCAAATAATAAGGCCTGCTTAATGTCAGAGCAACAGCATACTCCTGTAATGGCGCAATTTTGGAAAATCAAAAAAGATTTCCCACATACCCTTTTATTTTATCGGATGGGAGATTTTTATGAGCTATTCTACGAAGATGCTAAGAAAGCTTCACGGCTAGTGGACATTACTTTAACTTCTCGTGGGAAAAGCGCAGGCGAAACAATTCCAATGGCCGGCGTACCTGCCCATGCTGCCGAGCCATACCTAAGAAAACTGCTGAATTTGGGTGAGTCTGTTGCGATTTGCGAACAGACTGGAGATCCAACAGCCACAAAGGGCCCTGTAGAAAGAAAAGTGGTTAGAGTGCTTACCCCCGGCACTGTTACAGAGGACGGTCTTCTAGATGAAGATTATGACACTTTGGTTATCGCTATATTTAAAGATCCCATAAAATTTTTTGGTGTAGCTTACTTGGACATAAATACGGCTAAATTTGGCGGATTTCTTATAGAGACCTTACCAGACCTTGAGAGAGAAATAGACCGTCTCAATCCTAGTGAAATAATCCTACCGAAAAACGCCAATTTTTTTACATCAAGGAAATGGCATTCCAAGGTCCAACTTATCAGCCAGAAAAATTATGAAATTTCCTATGCTAACTCTATATTTACTAATCATATTTCACAAAAAAAATTCATTAGTGCTGACTCCCCCCCCGAACCCATCTTAAGGGCGGCGGGAGCCGCCCTTAGTTATTGCGTAAAAACAAACGGAGGGAACCTTAAAAATATCTCATCTTTTGAGGTAGACAACTTGAAAGATAATTTAAAAGTGGATAGCTTCACCAAAAAAAATCTGGAGATAGTGGAGCCCATGATAGAGGGCTCCACTACCAGCCTCCTAAAGGTAATCGATAACACCAAAACCCCTATGGGGAAAAGATTGCTCAGAAGATGGTTATCGTCGCCGAAGCGAGATCACAAGAAGTTAAACTATAGACTAGATTTAGTTGAGAATATTATAGATAAAAACATTGGGGTTGTATTAGAAACCGAACTAAGTCGAATCTTTGATTTAGAACGCATAGTCACTAGACTTTACTTAAACAGAGCTAAACCAAAAGACCTACTGCGATTACGAGATACACTAGCAATCTTGCCTTCAGTAAAAAGCCTTCTACTAGATAGCGGGAGTCAACATCTGAAGAATTTGTCTAATCAGATTAAGAGTTTTCAAGAACTCTTAGAAATTCTTAATAAAGCAGTTTCTGAAGAACCTTCAAACAATTTGGAAGATGGCGGTGTTATTGCACCTGGTTTTAACAATGAATTGGATGAGCTACGAAACAAAGCCGCAAAATCAAACAATGTCCTATCTGAAATGGAAATTGCTGAAAGAAAAAAAACCGGCGTTAACAATCTAAAAATAGGTTTTAACAGAGTTCATGGATATTATTTAGAGGTTAGCAGAAGCAAAACCTTTGTCGCCCCGTCAGAATATAAAAGAATACAAACTTTAAAAGCATCGGAAAGGTTTACCACTGAAAAGCTGAAAAATCATGAGCTAGAAGTTTTACAATCAAATCGACAAGCTATTGCACATGAGAGAAAGATCTATGAAGAGGTTGTTCAGTCCATAAACCATCATTCTGAAAATATGCTTCAAACGGCAAAGGTGATTGGGAAAATTGACGTCTTATCTAATTTCGCTAATAGAGCCTTAGCTTTCGATTGGGCGAGACCAACTTTTACATCCCTTGAATGCATAGACATAGAAAATGGTCGGCATCCCACAATCGAGCGGAACAGCCAAACACCCTTCGTGCCAAACAGCTTAAAACTCACGAAAAACAAAAAGCTCCTCCTGATAACCGGACCAAACATGGGTGGCAAATCCACGTATATGAGACAGACTGCGATAATTTTGTTAATGGCCCACATTGGATCATTTGTTCCCGCAACCCTTGCTCAGATTGGGCCAATTGATTCCATTTACTCCAGAATTGGGGCATCTGATAACATAACTGCCGGAGACAGCACTTTTATGGTTGAAATGAAGGAGACTGCTAACATTCTTAATCATGCAAACTCCAACAGTTTGGTCATTATAGATGAAATAGGCAGAGGCACGAGCACATATGACGGATTAGCCCTTGCCACCTCAACCGCCCAACATTTAGCTGAAACTAACAAATGCTTTTGTCTTTTCGCCACCCACTACTTTGAGCTAACAGATTTACCAATAGACTATCCATCAATTTCCAATGCGCGGTTAGACGCAGTTGAAGAGAATGACGACATTACCTTTTTGCACGAGGTTAGAGAAGGTGCAACAAATAAAAGCTTTGGGATCGCCGTTGCTAGGAAAGCTGGAGTGCCGTTGACGGTCATAGAAAACGCAAAGAGAATATTAAAAAAACTAGAAAAAAATATATCTTCAGATTTTGGAGATGCAAATTCTCCCAAGTTTTCTGATGCGGAACATGAAGTTATCTCACAAATAAAAAGATTGAAGCTAGGCGAGATCTCGAAGGAGGAGGCGGTGGCACTTCTTAGCGCTTTGCAAAGCAAGCTCAGTTAACAGGTAAGACTTGGAGATATTTTTTGTTGAGGATATAATACCGTCAAATAACATCAAGTGGTAATAGGATGGCATTTGTAGTTGTCGAAAATTGTATAAAGTGTAAGTACACAGACTGCGTAGAGGTATGTCCGGTAGACTGCTTTCATGAGGGCCCTAATATGCTCGTGATAGATCCTGATGAATGCATAGACTGCACACTTTGCGAACCGGAATGTCCAGCGGAAGCCATAAAATCAGAAGATGACTTGACGGATGATGAACAACATTATCTTGAGCTTAACGCAGAACTGTCCTTGAAATGGCCCGTCATTAACGAGATGAAAGATCCACTAGAAGATGCAGACAACTGGAAGGATAAACCTGAAAAGTTCAGCCAACTTGAGCGCTGAAAGAGATTGCCCAAAATCATTTTGTTAAGTGGTCAAATACGCCGTCCCAACTATCTGTAGGTGGATTATTAACATAGAATGATATCCTATCTAGAAAAATTTCGTACCGGGCTGGTTTTTCCGATTTTCTCTTCAACTCCAAAAATAGCTCTGTGGCTTTCTCCCAACGCCTCTCTCTATAATGACTCAAAGCGATCGCATTAACCCTTAACTCCCACTCTTGATCTTCGGTGAGTTGTCGCTGATTAGGATAGAAAGGTTCAAAAAGGGTGACAGGGGTTTCCTTACCCTTAACACGGACTTTATCAATTTCCCTATAAAAAAATTCAGGAACTAAATCTGCTGTACTTTGAGTACATACCAAATCCACGCCATACACTTTTGTCAAACCCTCTACACGAGATCCTAAATTAACGTTATCACCCAGAACTGTGTAGGCCATCCTGAACTCAGAGCCCATATTTCCTACATTCATTAATCCTGAATGAACACCAATTCCAATTTCTATAATCGGCCACCCTCTTGCCTTAAAATTAGAATTTACTTTCTTCAACTCCTCTAACATTTTAACAGCAGCAGATAATCCATGCCTCGCATGCTCTTCGTCCGATATGGGCGCCCCCCAAAACGCCATGATCGCATCACCCATATATTTATCGATCGTCCCTTTAGCATGGTGAATAACCGCTGTCATCGGCGTTAAATAATCATTCATTAAATCTGCCAGATCTCTTGGTGAAAGCACTTCCGAAATACTGGTAAAACCCCTGACGTCACTAAAAAGAACAGTAAGCTCTTTGCTCTCAGCGTTTAGGTCATAGCTCTCTGGGGAAGCAGACATCTCCTGCACTAATTCAGGCGGTACATACTGCCCAAACAAACCTGTGAGAAGTTTTTTACCCCTAGTTTCAACGAAGTATCCATAAGACATGTGAAGCGTAAACATCGCCACTATCATAAAAAGACCTGATGCAACGGGTAGAATAAGACCTTCCGACCACCCGAGATAAGCCAAGCTAAGCGTATTTCCGATCATTAATATACCAAAAATGCTCACATGAAAAGGGCTAAAAAAAGTTCCTGCTGCTATCATTATTAGCCCGCTCACGGTTAAAAGAATAATTTCATAACCTCTGACAAATTCTGGCCTACGTAATGTTAGTCCCTTCAACATACCCGCTACTAAGTTGGCGTGTACTTCTACACCGGGAAAAACCTCCGAAACAGGAGTAGTCCTCATATCAAATAGACCAGGAGCAGTGGTCCCAACTAACACAATTTTGTTCTCTAACTTTTCCTTCGATGCGGTACCCTGCAGAATGTCTGTGGCAGAAACATAGTCGAAACTTCCCTGCAAACCTCTGTAAGGCACCACAACTCTTGCAAAATGATCAACAGGTATCCTGGCCACTCCTCCAACGTCCAGCCACTCTAGCGAACGGTAAGCGCCTTCGCTGGAACTCTCAAAAACAGGAGCAATTTCACCTCCCCCCAGAGCATTTCTAACAATCTCAAGAGCCAGGGATGGATACACATTTTCCCCAACACTTATCAATGCAGGCTGACGCCTCACTACACCATCAATATCAGGCTGTTGAGAAAAATGACCAGCCCCCAAAGACGCCCTATTAAATTTAGGCAGGTTGGAGCTAAAAGCGTTCGCTTCCAATAAAAGTTCACTGCTACTTTCTAAGACGCCAATTTTCATCACTGGTTCGGGCAGTTCCCCTATTTGCTCGGCATCGGACTCTTGCTCTTCTACATTAAAATGGAGCCCGAGCACCACCGGATATTGGCTGATGGTTTGAGCGAATACCTCATCATAATCAAGAGTACTACGTAGTTCAGCTAGCCGGTTAGAAAAAGACGGGATAGTCTTAAACTGAGTTTCTGCCAATTTTTCTAATACGCTCAATCCAGAACTTTCATCAGGTTCAGCAAACACCACATCAAAGCCAAGCAAGGAGGCATTGTAGGTTTCGAATATTTCGTATACCAAGCGAGCCACTTTGTCTCTTGACCATGGCCACCTGCCCTCTGCTGTTAGACTTTTCTCATCTATATCAATAACAACCACGGAATCGTCTTTCTTCGAACTTACATTCATACGAACGCGGACATCGTAGGTAATGTTTTCCAACCTTTCCACCAAAGGAATTCTAAATTCTCCGGCAGCATGACCCAAAAAAACCAACAAAACCAACATGCTTATAGCGATTCGGGCTTTGTTTTTAATAATTTTTGATGCCAATTTATTCATATTTTTTTCTCTCTAACATCATTAGTTTACGTAAATGGGAACCGAGTATAAAGAGCGAACGCAGCAAGCTATTAGCTTTTTACTTTCTCACGCCACGTACATAGGTCAGAAACGAGACAATCTGAACAATTGGGATTTCTAGACTTACAAACATGGCGCCCATGCAAAAGGAGCCAATTATGGGCGTTTTTCTTATACTTTGATGGCGTTTTCTTATTTAGAACATTTTCGATTTCTGCTGGAGATTTGCCCACGGCTAAAGAAGTACGATTGGCAACTCTAAAAATATGCGTATCTACTGCAATAGTTTCCTGCCCAAAAGCTATATTTAAAATCACGTTTGCAGTTTTTCTACCGACCCCTGGTAAAGCCTCGAGCTGACTTCGCCCATTTGGGACTAACCCGCGGTGGGAGGCTAAGATCTCCTGGGTCGTTTTCTTTATAAAAACAGCTTTGTTCTTATGTAACCCTATTGTATTTATATAAGACGAGATTTCTTCTACCGATAATAAAGACATTGACGAAGGATTGGGTGCAACTTTATATAGTTTTTCAGTAGCTTTATTCACACTCGTGTCTGTAGCCTGTGCCGAGAGTATTACACTTACTAAAAGCTGAAAATTATTTTTAAACTTTAGTTCCGTTTTCGGCTCAGGGTTTTGCTTTGAGAGTCTTGAGAAAAATTCTTCTATATTTTTCTTATTCATCCGATGGATAGTCGTTATCTAAATGTAATGATAAATTATTTAAATATTCAAGCTTTACATCCTCGCTAACTTCGATGAAATTTTCGACTTTTTCTTTATCCTCATTATTTAATTCAACTCTTTGCTTTTTTTCAAGAAATCGTAAAGCAGCCGACTCTTTCGAAATCGCGATATCAGTCAATAAAGAAGAATCAAAGTCTATGCAATCAGTCGGGCAAGCTGATGCACAAAGTTTACATCCTGTGCACCACTGTTCAACTACCGTATGTGTTTTGCCTTTGCTTCCGATAATTGAGTCTACGGGACAGACTGGTAGACACTTTGCGCATCCGATACAGTTGATTTCATCTATAAAAGCGACCCTTGCTTTCTCTTCCTCGTGTATCGGTACCGGAGGAGCCAATTCCTGATCCAACAACTTTGCTAAATTGTGACGCACCCTTTCCCCACCTGGTGGACAATCATTTATAGAGCTCTTTCCATCTAAAAGTCCACTAGCAAAGTCAGCACAAGTCTCCCAACCACACCTTTTACATTGAGTATTAGGCAGTACCTCTAAAATATCAGACATCAAGAAAAACCGGTTCTTCAACCTAATAACCCCAAGAGCAAGCGATCTTTGTTTAAGAAACGATCATACCGGCTTCAGCTCCATCATCAGGTTCTAATAAAAATAGCCTCTCCTGTCCTCCGGATGCAGCCAAAATCATTCCTTCCGAGGTGCCAAATCGCATTTTCCTTGGCTTCAAATTAGCCACGCAAATAACTCTCCTATTGATTAACTCGGACACATCATATTTCCCCTTTATTCCTGCGAAAACAGTGCTGGTACGATCGTCCAAATCTAATTCTAACTCTAATAATTTATCGGACTCTTCGACTTCTTTAGCTGCAATGATAGTAGCTACCCGTAAGTCTATTTTTTTGAAATCCTCGATAGAAATATACTGCTCGGAATCTTTCTCTTCTTTTTGCATATTACCTTCCTTGGGTTTGACATGAAGATTATCCACATTTTCTTGCACTATTCTGTCCGTGAGCCTCCCAAACTTGTTTATTTTTTTATTGAGAGGAACATTATAAATATGACTGAACAAAAGATTTGACTCGTTAAGAAATTTTTCAACTTTTCCAACCAGTTCTGGTAAAACCGGCTTTAGGAAAATTGCCAATAATCGAAACATGAGTATCCCTTGTGTTACTACGTCGTGAAGTTCTGCACTTTTCGACTTGTCCTTTGCAATCTTCCAAGGCTTTTTTTCATCGATATATTTGTTAGCATCGTCAGCAAGAGCCATCACCACGCGAATAACTTTTCTATATTCCCTCTTTTCGTAGCATTCAGATATTACGCCGAAAGAGTATTGGAATTTCTCGAGCAACTCTAAATTTTCGACTGAGCCACTTAAACGACCAGCGAAATCCTTTTCCAAAAACCCAGCGCATCGACTACCGATGTTCACAAACTTACCGACTAAATCAGCGTTCACCCTAAAAGTATAATCTTCCAAACTTAAATCAATGTCTTCAATAGAAGAGCTTATTTTTGCAGCAAAATAGTAGCGTAAATGTTCTGGGTCCAAATTTTCCAGATAATGCTTTGCAGTGATAAAAGTACCGCGCGACTTTGACATCTTCTGGCCGTTGACAGTCAAAAATCCGTGGACAAAGACACTACTCGGAAGCTTAAAGCCCGAGGCATTCAGTATAGCTGGCCAAAACAAGGTATGGAAATACATTATATCCTTACCCACAAAATGGAACATCTCCAAGTCGGCCGATTCACGGACTAAAAAATCAAAATTCATACCTTCTTTTTCACAAAAGTTTTTGAAGCTCCCCAGATATCCTATAGGCGCATCCAGCCAAACGTAAAAATATTTACCCGGGTTATCAGGAATCTTAAAACCGAAGTAAGGTTCATCGCGAGAAATATCCCAGTCTTTTAATCCAATCGCAAACCACTCCTCTAGTTTATTCCTTACACTGGGATGCAGATCGGCGTCATTGGTCCAGTTCAACAATATGTCAGTAAAAGAACTCAAAGAGAAAAAAAGATGTTCTGATTCCTTAACCTCGGGAGGGCTGGATGTTAAGACTGACCTAGGATCTATAAGGTCCAATGGAGAATAAGTGGAGCCACATTTTTCGCAACTGTCTCCATACTGATCAGGCGTACCACACGAGGGGCAATTACCTCGAATAAAACGGTCTGGTAAAAACATATTTTTCACCGGATCAAAAAACTGCTGAACAAGTCGTTTTTTTATATGGCCTTGGTCAAGCAGAGAGCGATAAATTTGCTCAACTACGTGCTTGTTTTCGTCAGAATGCGTAGTATAGAAATTATCAAATTCAATCGAGAATCTGGAAAAATCTTCAAGATGTTCTTCGCGCGTCTTCGTAACCAAAGTCTCCGGCGAAATCCCTTCTTTTTCAGCTTTCAGCATTATAGGGGTGCCGTGCGCATCACTAGCACAAATATAATAACACTCATGCCCGCACATTTTATGAAACCTTACCCAAATATCAGTTTGAATATATTCCACCAAATGCCCAATGTGAATTGGGCCGTTTGCGTACGGCAAAGCACTAGTTACTAGTATTTTTCGATTTTTCATTCGATCTTGACCAGCCTTTTGAGTCCTCTAGATTACTTCCGTAATCTAGTTTTATTTATGTATACGACTAGATGTTGTAATATTGTACTACTAAATACTCCTCTAAAACATTTCGCAACCACTAGAGCAAATCTGACATCATGAATACGGAAGAAGAAAAACTTATTGAAGCCTTGAAAACAGTTGATATTCCTTATCTAAATTCCAATCTAGTGGATTTAGAAGTCATAAAAGAGATTGCTTTTTCCAATGACACTTGGACGATTGAACTGGAGTTCGGCTTTCCTATAAAAACTTATAAGAAGACACTTGAGAAGAACATATTAGAAAAACTTGAAACTGTCGTAGCACACGACATCAGAATAAATATAGAACATAAAATTGAAACCAGGTCTGTTCAAAAGGGAACCAAGCCTTTAAAAGAAATTAAGAATGTAATTGCGGTGGCCTCGGGAAAAGGAGGAGTAGGAAAGTCAACAACCACTGCTAATCTCGCCATAGCTTTAGAACAGGAGGGAGCCAAAGTAGGAGTCTTGGACGCGGATATTTATGGCCCTAGTCAAACGAAAATGCTCGGTAGTCAAGGAAAACCGGACACCAGGGATGGAAAAAAAATGCTCCCAATAATTAGCTACAATATACAAACAATATCGATAGGAAATTTAGTCGAAGAAGACACACCTATGATTTGGCGTGGTCCGATGGTAACCGGGGCTTTAGAGCAACTCCTGAATGAAACTGCTTGGGATAATTTGGACTATCTTCTAGTCGACCTGCCACCTGGTACAGGAGATATTCAACTCACTCTCTGTCAAAAAATCCCAGTCAGTGGAGCAGTTATTGTAACTACCCCACAAGATATTGCTCTTTTAGATGCTAAAAAAGCTTTAAAAATGTTTGACAAAGTTAACGTCTCAGTCCTTGGTATAATAGAAAATATGAGTATGCACAAATGCAGTCAATGCGGCCATGTAGAACATATCTTTGGATCCGATGGTGGTTCTACCATGGCGAAACAATACGGCGTAGATTTACTAGGAAAACTACCACTCGACATAGATATTCGAAAAAATGCGGATGGTGGCAGACCGACTACCGCATTTCAGCCAGATTCAGAGATCGCTTCAGATTACCGAGATATTGGCATGAAAATGA
>MDTG01436558.1_pt1 | contig 12189 bp, 11 predicted proteins | sample 811421 | NCBI WGS metagenome assembly MDTG01 (sample SAMN05326645, study PRJNA326480) | marine metagenome | isolation source: seawater | place: Pacific Ocean: South East | collected 2011
GCGATGATTTTGACGCGGGTGTCGGTGGCTTTCTTCTTGGTTCTAAGCCGGGAGAGCTTGTCCTGAGCGGATGCAATCTGCTGGTCTATTGTCTTCATTGCGCACTCCTTGGGGTTGTGCTTTGGTAGCAAGCGCCGAGGGGTGGGTAAAGGGCTGGTAGCACGAAGTGCTCACCTATACGTCGTTGCACGACGGCGAGCGAAGGACCGCTGCGCATCCTTTCGAAACCAAGCTAAGAGGGCGATCATGGCGATTTATCATTTTGATGCCTCTGTGATCTCCCGAAGTAAGGGGCGGTCATCGACCGCCGCGAGCGCGTACCGCGCCGCCGAGCGGGTGCGTGATCTGCGCACCGGCGAGGTGCATGATTACACCCGCAAGGATGGCGTCCTGCACTCCGAGATCCTCGCCCCGGAGCACGCGCCGGACTGGGCGCGTGACCGGGCGTCTCTCTGGAACGCCGTCGAGGCTGTCGAACGGCGCAAGGACGCGCAGGTCAGCCGCGAGGTGCGCGTGGCCCTGCCCTCCGAGCTGACGCTTGAACAGAACCGCGATCTGGTGCGCGGTTTCGTTCAGGCGCAGTTCGTCGCCCGCGGGATGGTCGCTGACATCGCCCTCCACGCCCCGGGGCGTGAAGGCGACCAGCGGAACCATCACGCGCATATCATGCTGACCACCCGCGAGATTGGCCCCGAGGGGTTCGGGGCCAAGAACCGCGACTGGAACGCCAAGGAACTGCTGGTGGACTGGCGGTCGTCCTGGGCCGAGCACGTCAACCACACCCTTGAGCGTTGCAACGTCCACGAGCGCGTGGATCACCGCACCTTGGAGGCGCAGCGCGAGGAGGCCCTCGAGCGCGCCTATGCGGCCGAGCGTAACGGCGACGAGCGGGTCCACGTCGCGGAGATGGCACGGGCGGTGGCGCTGGACCGCCCGCCCTTGCCCGACGTGGGCGCCCGGGGGTGGAGCATGATGCGGCGCGGGATCGCCACACCGGCCTCCGATCGCTGGCAGGAGGTGCGCGAGATCGGCCTTCAGGTGCGCGAGGTGGCCCGGGAGTTCCAGATGCAGGCCCGCGAATGGCTGGAGCGGGCCCTGGACCGGGTGCAGGAGCGCGCGGCGGCCCTTGGCCTCACCCGCGCCCCGGAGACGGCGCTGGAGCGGCTGCAGGCCGCCCGCGCGTCACGTGGGGCCGAGGAAAGGCCGCAGACCGCCCTTGAGCGGCTACAGGCGGTGCGTAATGGGCGCGGCGAGGACCGGAGCGTTGAGATCGCGCGCAACGTCGAGAGCGCCGGCGCGGACCTGACGGAGCAGGACCGGGAGAGGCAGCGCGTGCTGGAGCGCGAACGCGTGCTGGAACTGGAGCGGGGCATTGAGCGCGAAGGGCCGGATTATAGCATTTGAGGTTACTCGGGGGTCAAAAAATCGAGATCAGGAATGCAACGATGGCACATATCCCGAAAAATCCAAGAACGTATCCGCTCGCCGGTTTGTTGCCTACAGGCGGGGTTTCTCGTGTTGCCGCTGGCTTTTTGCCCGATAGATTTGTGCGGGTTGAGAGGCCGGTACCAGGAATGCTGGCGCTCAGGTGAGAGCCCTTCTTGCCGACATTAGTGGACGCCCTCCTGCCACCAACCGTCGTACTGGTTATGCCTTTCGAGCCAACATTGATCTTGATCCCCGGGGCTATTTTTATCCGTTTATTGAAGCGCAGCGCCATAATCGTCGTCCTTGAAATGTGGCCCATCCATCATGTCAGGACGGGCCAGTATGGTGCAAATCAGGCTAATTTGATTAGCCTAAATAGGTGATCAGAACGTACATGCTTGCAGTGGTCAAGAAGGTCAGTATTGGGAACGACCACGACCTTAGCTGCGTAACATATCAGCCGCCCTAAATGGTCTTTTTGGGCGTGGTCGCTACAGTGGGCTCTGCGACAATGCTTATTGTTACCACAATGTAGCCTTCAAGTTGATTTCAATGCCGCCTAGGGTTGCTTTAACGACGGGCCCCTGACGTGGCAGAGCTCGAGAAAATGTGATCTTTTCGACAGGCCTGCACGAAGGTCTGTGTCAGAGGTAGGTTTTCCGGACTGCCAGGGCGTTTAAGGCCCAGTCATCGTATAAACGACTGGTGGTCATAGATTTATGATATTCGGATATATTCTGCTTGGAGTCACGGCTGGCTTCTTTGGCGCTGCCGCCTCGTTCGGTCTTGGCGCCTCGTTCTGGTCGGTACTGGGGATTTACACGCTGTCGGGGTTTGCCGGTATAATCGTGGTGCCCTTGATTCAGGCCGTCACTCGTGGGCTGACCGCCCATGCCGCACCGCAGGCTGACGCGGAGCATGATATCGCATCCGGTCCGCTCCAGCCGTCCGCTCCGCTGCTGACCCCCGAGCACAAGCCGCATGCTGCTTTCACAATCCTGGCTGTGGACGACGATCCCTTTATCCTCGATCTGGTGGATACCATCGGGGCAAGCGCCGGCGCATTCGACATCGTCGTGGCATCCTCGGGGACAGAGGCGCTTGACTTGCTGTCCAGCACCGACCGGACCTTCGACTATCTGCTGTTCGACATCAGCATGCCTCAGATGAGCGGGATCGACCTGTGCCGCCGGGTGCGCCTGATGCCGCGCTATCAGGACGTGCCGCTGGTCATGCTGACGGCGCTGCGGGACATGGACCATATCGCCGAGGCATTCCGGGCCGGCGCCACGGATTACGCCACCAAGCCCTTCGACATCGAGGCCCTGCGCAAGCGGTTCCAGGCGGCACACGCCGCATTCAAGGCACGGACCGACGTGGCGCAGACTGCGGATGGCCAGCGGCAGACAAGGACGGATACCTATATTGATCGTGTGGCCCTGTCGCATTACATGACCCGGCTGTCCGCAAAGGATGCCGCCGCCGTTCAGGTCTTTGCTCTCAAGATCGACCGCATGGAAGCCCTGCGGGCCCTCTATGCGCCCGACCAACTTGCAACCCTGCTGGACGATGTCGCAGCCACGGTCACAAACAGTCTAGACGCGCGCCAGACCGTGATGGCCTATACCGAAGACAGCGATCTGGTGATTGCCACCAGAACGATCTTTCCGCTGGAACTGGTCGGGCTTGAAGCCCGCGTCGCGCAGTGCGTCCGGGCCTTCGATCCCCGCATCGATCATGGCAATAGCATGCGGTTCGGCGTCTCTGTCGGTGATCCGGTGCCGTTGCAGGGACCCAGAAACACGCGTGCCAAGCTTGCGATTGACCGTGCGGTCGGCTTTGCCCAGGATCGCGCCTTGTCCAAGCACAAGGGTCCGGTGACCTATCTGCCCCGCGCGTTTGGGTCCTGACGCGAGGGCTTGCCTCGACACGGCACGGACAAGGCAACTGGCCCGACGTGCGTCAGTCGCCGCCGAACAGATCGCGGGTGAAGACCTTGTCGGCCACATTCGCCAGATCGGCGGTCTGTCGGTTGGCCACGATCATGTCGCAGCGCGCCTTGAAGTCCGCCAGATCGGTCACGACCTCTGATCCGAAGAAGGACGTCTCTTCCATCACCGGCTCAAAGACGATGACGGTCACGCCCTTGGCCTTGATCCGCTTCATGATTCCCTGCACCGAGGAGTGCCGGAAATTGTCCGACCCCGCCTTCATCACCAGCCGATAGATGCCGACGGTCTTCGGTTTGCGGCGCAGGATCTCCTCGGCGATGAAATCCTTGCGGGTCCGGTTCGCATCGACGATGGCGCGGATCAGGTTCTGCGGCACGGCGGCATAGTTCGCCAGCAGCTGCTTGGTGTCCTTGGGCAGGCAATAGCCGCCGTAACCGAAGGAGGGATTGTTGTAATGCCCGCCGATCCGCGGATCCAGTGAGACGCCTTCGATCACCTGACGGCTGTTCATGCCGGCAGCCAGCGCATAGCTGTCGAGTTCGTTGAAATAGGCGACCCGCATCGCGAGGTAGGTGTTGGCGAAGAGCTTGATCGCCTCCGCCTCGTCGGGATCGGTAAAGAGGACGGGCGCGTCCTTGCTAATCGCACCCTCCAGCAGCAGGTCGGCAAAGACGCGGGCGCGGTCGGACCGTTCGCCCACGATGATCCGGCTAGGATGCAGGTTGTCGTAAAGCGCCCGCCCCTCGCGCAGAAATTCCGGGCTGAAGATCACTTGATTCGTGCCGAGGTCGCGGCGCAGGCCGGACACGAAGCCGACCGGCACCGTCGATTTGACGACGATTAGGGCGGTGGTGTTCACGGCGATGACCTGCGCAATCACCGCCTCAACGGTGCTGGTATTGAAGGCATCGGTGGCGGGATCGTAGTCGGTGGGCGTGGCGACGATGACGATGTCCGCGTCACGGGCAGCCGCTGCCCCGTCGGTCGTCGCGGTCAGATCGAGGGTCCGTTCAGACAGGTAGTGCGAGATCTCGGTATCCTCGATCGGGCTTTGCCAGGCGTTGAGCTGGGCCACGCGGTCCGCATTCAGATCCACGGCGGTGACACTGTGATGCTGGGCCAGCAGGATCGCGTTGGACAGCCCGACATAACCGATGCCGTAGATGGTGATCTTCATGCGCGGACTTTCCTTTATTACCTAAGGCCACGTCATAGCGACTTCCTTGCGCTACGGTCCAGACGTCACAACTGACAGGTCTGACAGTGTAACGAGTCAAAACTCCTGATTAAGAGAACTGGCCTAGGAAAACTAAACAGCAGGGATAAGTGGATTTTCCGCGCAACAGCAGCATGATGCTGCAAGCGAGGAGATGACCATGACGAGACGACCGCGCCGGAATCACAGCCTGGCTTTCATGGCGAAGGTAGCTGTATCGCAAGCCGAACACCCCAAAACCGGCACCGGGGCACAAGATCTACCCCTATCTGCTGCGGTCGCTGCCGATCAATCAGGCCAATCATGGCTGCTCTTGCCCATCGCGCTGCTGCTGGCGCTGTGCATCGGACCCGAGTTGCTGTTGCAACTAACGGATCATGGCATGGTGGGTCCGCAAGACCTGCGGGCGACAGTGTTCCGCTACGGTGCGATCCAGTCGGACCTGGTCAGCGGTGACAAGGCGCTGTTCGCGGGTCAATCTTTCGCGATGTTCGTGACCTATATGTTCCTGCACATTGGGATGCAGCATCTGCTGGTGAACATGATAGGTCTGGTGTGGTTGTGGCGATTAATCCTCGACCACCGCACGGCGGGGGATGCGGCCCTGCTCTATCTGATGTCCGGGATCGGGGCAGCACTTGTCTTTACGCTGGTCGGACCGCAGCACACTGCGATCGTCGGCGCATCGGGTGCGCTGTTCGGCCTGCTGGGCATCTACGGCGTGGACAGTCAGCTGTTCTGGTCTGACGCGGGCAGCACCGGGCTCTTGCAGAAGGTCCTGCGTCTGGTGGTGATCGCGGCGTTCCTTATGCTGTCGGATCTGGTCAGCCACCAGGCCATCGGCACCAGCGTCGCTTGGCAGGCGCACACGGGCGGGTTTCTGACTGGGGCCTTTGCTGCGATGATCTGGCCGCGGCGTTGAATCTATTCCGATCCTAGGGATACCCACTAGCTATCGGCGTGCGACCAGAGAGCTAGCTAATAGCTATCTATTCGCTAACGGCTAGCTTTCAGACAGCTATCCAGTTGCTATCGGCTTACACATATATTGTGTGCAAGTTAGATCCGTAAAACTTCAACAAACGCTCGATTGTGGAACGTAGCCCCCTGCCCTGTTTCCCGCCACCACAAACCCGGTTCAAAATCAGAGCGGTTGTTGAATGTATTTGCCCAGCTAGCCGCCTACCCTTTTAACAAGCCGAAGAACCGTCTGCGCGGCTCAGCTACCTTCTCTCGCTGATCTGTCAGAACAGCCAAAGCCTGCATGTGTTCGCGGCTACGCCGTTCGGCTTCTACTTTCAGATCTTCAACCTGACTGACCAAAGTTTGCCGCTCACGCTCGTGCATGGCCTCTAGCTTGTCCATTTGTTCACGTAGCATCTTAACTTCGGTCGATAGCGCACTGTTTCCAATGGCGTCTCCTTGGGTTTCCATCGGGGTTGCACCTTGGTTTTCTGATGCGTTCAGCAACGGGTTAGCATCCATCCACCTTTGAAGCTCAGAAGGATCAATTTGCCACCTGCCCTTATCATCTTTCTCTGCTGAAATTTGGCCATTTTGAAGGGCCTTTGACATAGTTCCCTTTGCTCTACCCGCATGTTTTGCGGCCTGCCCTAGTGTGAGTTTCATAGCGTTCATCGCCTGTATTCTTATGGGTTTCTTGTTGGGTATTCACCGTTCACGGTAACGGTTTAGAGAACGCTTGGGAAGGGCAGGGGGGTATTTCTAACTCAAGCCCGCCTGATGGTGTTTGGGCTTACTTTGAACAGACGTGCGAGCTCTGCAATGCCACGGCCCTCCTGATCTCGCATACGCGCAACCTCTGCGCGACGCTCCGATGATAGGGCAGAGGGCCTGCCCCCAACACGCCCCCGCTTGCGGGCGGCGGTAAGACCTTCTTTGGTCCTCTCGGATATCCGCTCACGTTCAAACTGGGCGATGGAGGCAAAGACGTGGAAGACAAGCCGTCCGGCTGGCGTCGTGGTATCGATGTCCTCGGCCAAGGATCGAAACCCTGCTCCCTCTGCGCCTACCGCCTCAACGATGCTCAAGAGGTCCTGTAGGGATCGGCTAAGACGGTCATACTTGGTCACGACAACCACGTCGCCGTCCCTCAACTGCTCGATCATACGGTCGAGCTCGGGTCGTGACTTTTTGGAGCCCGACACCTTCTCAGCAAATATGCGCTCTGCGCCGGCCGCCTCAAGAGCAGAGACCTGGGCATCGAGATGTTGCTCTTCCGTTGAAACGCGCGCGTAACCGATGATCACGGATACAACCCTTCCAAAAACCTTCAAGAACCGGATCAGTTTTGAACGGGGTTTGTGGCAGCGTCAATCGAGGTAGTTTGCGACCGTTCCAAAAACGAGCGTTTTTGGCGCGCCCCTAAGGTCCACTGTGCGGACTTTTCGACCGTTCGCTGTACACGCAGGCTTATAGGTTTCGGGTGCCCCATTGCGGAGATGCCTGACCGGATGTCCAGCACTTCCCTGCCCTGAGCCGTTCCAATGAGTCAGAAATAACTGTTACATGACAATGCGATTTCATAACTATCCACGGAATAATCCACGAAAAATGTGGATAAGTTTACCCGGATGTAAGCGGCGACTGAACGGCACCAGAAGGCGCAAAGCCGCCATTAGCTTTGCCAGCACGGCCCGTTCAAAAAAAATGTTTTTTATGCCCGTAGGATGCGCAATACGATAGGATGTCTATCGTTGGTAATCACGAATACCCAGAATCTGACACGTAAGAATGCGCGTTAGCTCCGACGCGACCAAGTAAATGCCTTCTGCGGCGATAAGGTTACGATCAGTCTACGAACACCAAGGAACGGCTTTGGTACGCTTTTTTTATCAATCTCATTTTGGCTGTCCAATGACGGAAATAGATCAGACTTCGAATCTGAACTCTTACCGGTGCTGTAATCGTTATTCATAATGCTCCAAGTGCCTTTATATGGCATTGCCTTCTGCACCTATCCTACATCCTAGGAAACTGTGGCGAGCCTGTGGCAATACTAAAAGCATTCTGGAAGAAGTGTATTTTTGAACAACGTTGTAAGCCAAGAAGCCTGGCTGCTCTAGTGTAAGCTAACGCGCCAGACGCCATCGAAACCCTACCGGTCATCACATTACCAGAGATGCCGCTACAGCAAGCTGGCGTTTAACCTAAAGCAGGTGTGATTATGATGATAGACTACGCCAAAACTTTCCGTTTTTGGATGCAAAGTAATGTCCACCACGCGAACTGATTTGGCACTTAAATCATCAGGTGTCACCACCGAACGCAGGGCAATCGCGTTTGACTCACGCGTCTTACAGCCCATTGAGAACGCTGCATAAGAATGCCTCGTCCCAACCAGCTCGCTTGAGTTTGATGCTGAGAGAGCCTTTGGACGTGTCGCGTCGGACGACATCCAGAGCGCGACGACGCATCACGGCGATGTTGCCCGGTCCGTTGTCCTTTCGGTTGCGTGAGGCGTCTTCGCGGAACGAGACGTCAAGCTGCCAATGCAAAGCGTTTTCGATGGCCCAGTGGTCGCGGACCGTGGTGAGCAAGACCTCGGGTGTTGGCATCCAGGATAAGGCAAAATACCGTGTCTGGGAGGTCACTTTGCCTCCGGTATCTCGGGTTGCATCAATCTTGGCGAACCCTTTGAGACCGGGAAATTCATGATATTCACCCAATGCTTTAGCCGATACGACCACGCCGGTCCGGGTCTCTTTGCGACCATGGGCCGTGTCCGCGGAGCTGGCCACGGGGTGGCCATCCTTCAGATTGCTGAAACAGCCTCGGGCGTCAGACAGAAGGGACTCCTGATTGCCTTTCAGCGCCAGGCACCAATCACCGCCCCCTGCGTTGATCGCGGCCACTGTGCGGCGGTTGCAGTGCAGAGCGTCACCGGTCACAACCTTGCCCTTGAGCGCAATCAGTCCCAGAGCCTCGATGGCCGCGTCGAGCTCTGTGCCCCGGTCGGCGGTCACTGTCGCCAGCGTGAGGCGAAGCCGCGAGGCATAGGCTGAGACCATCATCCGCGTTCGGGCACTCTCATCTTTGTCACGAGCACCGCGTAATGCCTTGCCGTCAATGGCGATGACATCGCCTTCCTTGAGAAGTGCTGCGACATCGGCGAGCACTTTGCCAAAGGCGGCATCGAGTGCCTTTGGGTCGATCATCCGGAAGATCTCAGAGAAAGTATCATGCGATGGGATGGCATGCTTCAACTTCAGGAAGTCTCTGAAAAGGCGTTCTTTTGCGCGACCGAAGGCGGCCATTTCGGCGCACGAGGTTGACCCGCACAGGACTGATACGAAAGCGATGACGAGCAGTTCCCCAAGGTCATGGCGGGCGTTACTGGCCCGCGGATCGGGGACTTCGTCGAAGGCGGACAGAAAAATCTGCATGATGATGAGGACTCCGTGAACGCAATCCCCAATTCAGAATCCATCTCGCCCTCACAGGCCAGAGCGACCGTTCACGCCTTCAGTTCCAAACGCGATTCCCCTGCCACCGAACGCAGCGGTTATTCGGGAGAGATCATATTCTCACAACCAAGCTCGATATGTTGCAAAGATGCCCTTTATGGGTCTAGCTTCAAGATTTGGAGTTCAATCGCTCAAAAAGTAATTTTCCGACTCTAAACGACGTGACCATCTTTTCTGAAAATTCAACCATTTCTCCGGTTCTGGGATTTCGTCCAATTTTAGCTTTGTGGCGATTACATGAAAATGTTCCAAAGTTACGAAGCTCGACGCGGCGGCCATCCGCAATCGTAAAAACTATTGTATTGAATATCGTATTTACTGCATCCTCTACATCTTCTTCTGATATATCTGGACGTTCACTACATAGTTTTTTCAGGAGTTCTGATCTCGTCATTTAAGGGTCCCTAAGCGAGCTTACACCTTATCGTACTGAATAACTTTTACACCAAGTGGCGAAGGTTTTTTCGATACTCGTTGTATCCAGCGGGATCAACTTTTCACCGCACCACTTGCGAAACGCGTCGGCCAGCTTGCGAAGATCCGGGACGTGCCCCCCTTCCAGCCTTGGCGCAGTGTCCCGTGCGATGCGATCCCAGGGCTGCGTGTTTCGCACCGTGCCGTGCTCCGGGAAGGTCAGGGCCGGGGTTTCCGCAGTCCCGTCGCGCCGCGCTTTGCGGCCTGTCTTGGGTCGGTCCAGCTCGCGCTTGGTGTCACGCTTTCGCTCAGGCTCTTTTTCCGTCCAAGCAATTGTAATCCCGGTCACAGTCCGTCCGGATTTACGTGGGGTGGCCGTTAGGGTTAGCCGGGAGGTCTGGTTGATCTCTGCGATAGCAGACTGGATGACATCGCGATTCAGATTGGCAAACCGTTGAATTTTACCTTCTGGCACTCCCATTATCGCCCGCAACTCTGAGACAGTGAAGGTTTTGCTGGTGACGTAATTGAGATTCACCAGTGATGAGACATACTGGAACAGCAGGATCGAGTACTTCGACGACAGGGCGAACACTGTCTGCCGGTCCATAATGGCCCAGTGGCAAGACTTCTCAGCCATCTCCCGGAACGCGCCACCAAACCACCATGCGACCAGCAGGTCGTCGGTGGCTTCGTCGCGATAATCCAGCTTCGCCCGATCAAGAACCCCGCCGATGATCTCGCACTGAGCGTCAGTGTCGTCGAAGACCATCACAGCGCCCGCCAGTTCGATAAACAGCGTGCGCAGCGTGGCCCGTGAATGGTTTCGCATCCCAGTGATGGATTTGATGCTGGCCAGCCGGAGCTCGTGGCGCACGTCCTCAGCCATGCGCCCTCCTGCCGTCGCGATGAGCAGGTGCATCAGCTTGAGAGCTTCAGCACTGGGCGGATTTTCGATGTAGACGCCCCGTGCCACCTCAGCAGGCAGCACGGTTTTCGCATTGTCATGGGCGCGATCAGCAACGACTTGAAGTGTCTTTATCATGGTAGTTTTTTTGGTGATATATTTTCTACCTGTCAACCTGCGATAGCGTCCCCATATTCTACTTAAGCGTCCCCATATCCTACTTAAGCGTCCCCATATCCTACCTATAACCAGATATGTTATTGATATTGATTATGTATTTTCGCCTGAACTTATAGAACTTATGAACAAGAAAGCGCTTCGCGTTTTTTCGGAGAAAAATGGGGCAGTTTTGGGGACTCAAACGAGACAGCAGCCCCACATTTGAACCGTTCACCAGCTCTGAGCGGTCAGGTCACCGAAGAAGGACAGAAACGGGCCGGTTCATCGCATTCAGGTGGCACAATGTGGTGACCCTGAGAGGCAAGATTGACATTTCCACCATGTGTAGCCATGTTTCTACATTAGGCTACTTAGAGGGGTGTGAGCCGTGGAAATGACAACGATCACCAGCAGAACGTTCAACCAGGATGCCAGCGGTGCAAAGCGGGCCGCTCAGAACGGTCCTGTGTTCATCACCGATCGAGGCAAGCCCGCGCATGTGTTGCTCAGCATCGAAGCCTACAGGCGGCTGACAGGGCAGCGGGAAAGTATTGTTGATCTGCTGGCCGACCCGGACGCGGCAGACGTATCCTTTGAACCCGGTCGATTGGGTAACCTCACGCGTCCGGCCGATCTGTCCTGATGTTCATCCTCGATACGAACGTGGTGTCCGAGCTGCGCAAGGCGAAGGCAGGCAAAGCGGATGCCAACGTCGTGGCTTGGGCGGCGGACCAAGACCCGTCAGCGCTGTTCCTGTCGGCCATCACGCTTCTGGAACTTGAAATGGGGATCAGGCAAGCCGAGAGGCGCGACAGCGCTCAGGGGGCCGTTCTGAGAGCGTGGATGACCGACAGGGTGCTGCCGGCCTTTGAGGGGCGTGTCCTGCCCGTAGACGGGCCTGTGGCACTCTGCTGTGCGGCTTTGCACGTTCCAGACCCCCGCAGTGACAGGGATGCCCTTATTGCCGCCACAGGGATCGTCCACGCCATGCCCATCGTCACACGCAATGTTGCAGACTTCGCGTCAACAGGCGTTCAGATCATCAATCCGTGGGAGCCGATGCCATGATGGCAAACAGTCCCACAGGTTTCGCCCGCCTATTCTGTCGGCAGCTTATCTGTAACATCATCTCGGAAGGCAATCGGCGGCGCTCAATCCGTAGATCAGGAACGGAGAGCACCGCCGAAAGCATCCACCGCACTCCTCCCAGAATGCAACAGATACAGCATCATATAACGCTCAAGGCTAAGAGGGCCAGCGATCAGGTACACCCTTGGCACACTGGCAGGGCCGACAGGACGGAACCGCCCGTGCTGCAATGAGTCTAGGCGCAAGTGCATCGTCACACGCAATGTTGCAGACTTCGTGCCAACAGGCGTTCAGATCATCGATCCGTGGGAGCCGATGCCATGATGGCAAACAGTCCCACCTCTTTGGCCCGCTTATTCTGTCGGCAGCTTGATCCACGATGCGCAGTAGACGCCGTTATTGTCGGCTTCGAGCACGGTGCTGTTCATATCGCCGCAGAAGCCTTCACCGTTGGACGACCGTAGGAGTTCACCGACTTCGGCGAGACGTTCCTTTCGAATATTCGCCTTCGCCCACCAGTAGCCGCCAAACAGACCA
>MDTG01070841.1_pt1 | contig 12188 bp, 11 predicted proteins | sample 811421 | NCBI WGS metagenome assembly MDTG01 (sample SAMN05326645, study PRJNA326480) | marine metagenome | isolation source: seawater | place: Pacific Ocean: South East | collected 2011
AGCAACTTTATTTTTGTATTTTTTTTATTTGAACGAATGTTGCAATTTAAATGAGAGTTTGTAGAAATTTTATCAATATTAATTATTGAAATTTCTTCATCTCCATTAATTTGATATGTGTTGGCTGAACAACCCTTCAAAAATTCAAGAGGCAGAACTCCCATTCCTATTAAATTAGATCTGTGAATTCTTTCAAAAGATTCCGCTATTACAGCCCTAACGCCTAGTAGACGAGTTCCTTTAGCTGCCCAGTCTCTAGAAGATCCTGTTCCGTATTCTTTGCCAGCAATAATTACTAGAGGAATATTGTTTTTTGAATATTCCATAGCAGCATCAAAAATTGGTAGTTTTTTATTACTTATAAATGATTTGGTTATACCTCCTTCAATATTAGGAACTAGATGATTTTGTATTCTAATATTTGCAAAAGTTCCTCTTATCATTATCTCATGATTTCCTCTTCTTGATCCATAGGAATTATAATTATCCTTATTTATTTGCATTTCTGAAAGATATTTACCTGCAGGACTATTTTCCTTTATTAATCCTGCTGGTGAGATATGATCGGTGGTTACAGTATCTCCAAGTTTTATCAAAATTCTTGCATTTAAAATATCGCCTTTTTCGTAAAGATTTTCTTCATTAAAAAAAGGAGGTGGTTTTATATATGAGCTTGAAATATTCCATTTAAATGTATTTTGTTTTGATGTTCTTATTTTATTCCAATTTTTATCCCCCTTATGTATTTCCTTGTATCTAGATAAAAACATTTTTTTTGAAATAGATTCTTTAGTTATTTTTTCAATTTCATTACTTGAAGGCCAAATATCTTTTAAAAAAATTTTTTTATTATTTTTTCCTTTTCCTATAGCATCTTTAATTAAATTAATTTTAATATTTCCTGCCAGGCTATAAGCAATAACTAAAGGGGGTGATGCAAGATAATTTGCTTTAACTTCTTGATGAATTCTTCCTTCAAAATTTCTGTTACCCGATAATACTGAGCAAACAGTAAGTTTTTTATTTTTTATTTGTTTTGATATAGAATCTTTTAGAGGTCCTGAATTACCAATACATGTGGTACAGCCATAGCCAACTAAATTAAAACCTATTTTGTCTAGATAAAATGATAAACCAGATTTATCTAAATAGTCACTAACTACTTTGCTGCCAGGAGCCAAACTTGTTTTTACCCAGGGTTTAACATTTAGTCCTAATTTTACTGCTTTCTTCGCTAATAATCCAGCAGCTATCATAACACTTGGATTTGAAGTATTAGTACAACTAGTAATAGCAGCAATAACTATATCTCCTGAAATTAGCTCTTTTGTTGATTTACGATTTTTTTTACCATCCTTTAATATTTTTTTAAAAGAATTTGGAACATCCTCTAAGATAATTTTATCTTGTGGTCTTTTTGGACCAGCTACAGAAGGTTTAATTGAGTTAAGATCAAAATTAATAAATTCATCATAATTAATATTATATTTATCATTAAACCAAAGTTTTTGAATCTTTGTATAACTTTTAACCATATCTAAATGAATTTGATTTTTTCCTGAAAGTTTAAGATAATTAATGGTTTCTTTATCTGTAGGAAAATAACCGCAAGTTGCACCATATTCAGGAGCCATATTTGATATTGTTGCTCTATCAGCTAGCTTTAAATTTTTTAAACCAGTTCCAATAAATTCTACAAATTTTCCTACCACTCCATGATTTCTTAATCTTTCTGTTATATTTAAAACTAAATCTGTGGCAGTAACTCCCTCAGATAAATGGCCCTTAAGATTAAATCCTACCACTGTTGGAAATTTAAGAGAAATTGGTTCACCCAACATAGAAGCTTCTGCTTCAATGCCTCCGACCCCCCATCCTAAAACTGACAATGCATTAACCATAGTTGTGTGACTATCAGTGCCAACAAGAGAATCAGGAAAAATAAAATTTTTGTTTTTTATTTTTTTTTGCCAAATTGTTTTAGAAATATTTTCTAAATTAACTTGATGACAAATACCAGAACCAGGAGGAACTAAATAAAAATTTTTTAATGAATTTTGTCCCCATTTTAAAAACTCATACCTTTCTTTATTTCTTAAAAATTCATTTCTTGTATTTTGAATATATGAGTTAGAAGACGCATAGCTATCAACTACTACAGAGTGATCCACTACTAAATCTACCCTAGATAGAGGATTAATAACATTTGGATTTATATTCTTTTTTTTAACTGCTTCACGCATAGCTGCTATATCTGCAAGAGCCGGAACTCCAGTAAAATCTTGCATTAAAACTCGAGTTGGATAAAAAGAAATTTCAATTGATTTATTTTTACTAAATATTTTAGAACAAAAATTTCTAATTTGTTTTGATGTTATAGATATGCCATCTTCATTTCTAACTAGGTTTTCTAATAAAATCTTAGTAACAAAAGGTACTTTTTTGCTATCAATGTTAAACTGATTAAAAAGAGTATTAAGATCAAAATAAACATATTTTTTATCATTAATGATAATATTTGAGATTGTTTTATAGCTATCAAGAGACATTTAATTTACTTATTTTTAATCTAAAAGACACTAATAACAAAATAATTTATAATCTAAAAATATCAAGAAACTTATTAGAAATCTGGGAAAAATTAGGAGTATTTTTTTTAATTTTCGTCAAAAATTTTATTTTTTATAATATTAAGTTCGAAATAATATTTTTTTAAAAAAATTATTTAAGACTATATTATTGACATTGTGCGTAAGTTTTGGGAATAAATATTCAGCCTTTTATGTTTTCACTTGCAAATGTAAGTGATGTTGGAGGGGGGTTCCTCCGAATTAACAAATCACAAGGAGCATTAAATGGCAAAGAAAAGAAGAAAAAAAGCAGCGCCTAAGAAAAAGAAAGCTGCTCCTAAAAGAAGAAGAAAAGCAGCTAAAAAGAAAGCTGCTCCTAAGAAGAAAAGAAGAAAAGCAGCACCTAAGAAAAAGAAAGCTGCTAAAAGAAAGAAAAAAAGAAGATAGTTTAATTTTTTTTTCTAAAAAGTTTTCTTTTTCTTATAAAAAGAGATTTTATATCTCAAAAAAACGGGGTCGTGTGCCCCGTTTTTTTATTGTCTCTTTAAATTAAAAATATTAATTATAAATTTATGTTGTTAGCAAATAATCTGTCATTTGAGAGAAATGGAAATATGTTATTTAGTAATTTAGATATTTCAGTTTCTTCAAATAAAATTGTGCATATTTCAGGAAGAAATGGGATAGGAAAAACAACCTTAATAAAGATTCTTGCTAATTTGCTCATACCAAAAACTGGGGAAATTTTTTGGAATGGTAAAAATATTAAAAAAGACATTAAAGAATTTTTTAAAAATTTAACTTATTTAATGGATAATCAAACTTCTAAAGAAGAATTGACTATAGAAGAAAATGCCAAATTCTGGATAAAGTTATTTTCATCAAAGATTAAATTAAGAGAATTAGAGTCAATATTAAATCTACTTTCTCTAAACAAAAAATCAAAAGTCTGTTTTTTGTCTAAGGGTGAAATTAGAAAATTAGAATTATGCAGACTTGTTTTAGAACAAAAAAAATTATGGATAATAGATGAACCATATTCCGGACTTGATAATAATTCAATTGAATTAATAAATGAAACTTTTAAAAATCATGCTCGTAGTGGAGGAATGATTATTTTTTCATCACACTATAAACCTGAACTTACAAATATGGATACTATTAAATTAGAAAATTATGAAAATCATTAATTCAATATTTGCCATTTTCTATCGTGAATACAAAATTACATTTAGAAATATTTATGATGTTTTGACAATTTTAATTTTTTTTATTTTAGGAATATTAATTTTTGTATTTTCTATTGGCCCAAATAAAGAAATTTTTAATAATATATCCACTGGAATAATATGGACTTTACTACTTCTAAGCACAAACTTATCTATAGATAAATTTTATAAAAATGATTTCAAAGATGGCAATATAATCTTGTATAATATGAGTGGATTGTCATTTGAATTAATTGTATTAATAAAAATTATTTCAATGTGGTTATTTTTTCAATTACCATTTATTATAATTATTCCATTAGGATCTCTGATTCTGAACATAGACTCTAATAAAATATTTTCTAGTCTTTGTGTGTTTTTATTAAGTTCGCCTATTTTAACTATGTTAGCATCTATTTCTGGTTCATTGAACCTTCTTAATACTAGAAATTTTGCTATAAGTAGTATTATCGTAATGATTTTAAGTATACCTTTAATTATATTTAGTGTTAGCTTGATAAATTCCCCAGAAGAATTGTTTAAACCTCAAATAAATATTTTGATAAGTATTTTACTTATTTTTTTAGCAATAACTCCTTGGGTAAGTGCCGCAAGTATTAAATTATCAATTAGAAATACGTGATGATAAAAATTTTTATAAATCCAGATAGTTTTAATAAATTTTCAAATATTTTAATTAAGCCCCTTTTAGCAATAAGTGTTATTTCTTTAATAATAGGATTGATATTCTCATTTTATCTATCTCCAGAAGATTACCAACAGGGATCAACGGTAAGAATTATGTACATTCATGTTCCTTCAGCATGGTTGGCAATGTTAACTCTATTGGTAATGACCATATACAGTATAATTGCTCTTGCCTTTAAAATACCTTTTGGATTTATAGTTAATTCTGCTTTAGCGCCAATAGGCGCAACATTTACATTTATTTGTATATTTACTGGATCTTTGTGGGGTAAGCCTATGTGGGGTACATGGTGGGTGTGGGATGCAAGATTAACATCAGTTGCGGTATTATTTCTTATTTATTTAATAATAATCATCTTGAGAAAATCTTTCTCAAATATTCATTTTGGTGAAAAAATTACTGCTATTTTTATTATTTTGAGTTCAATAAACTTGCCAATTATAAAATTTTCTGTTGATTGGTGGAATACTTTGCATCAACCAGCAAGTATCAGTAAGTTATCTGCCCCCTCAATTGATCCTTCAATGCTTAAACCATTAATAATTATGCTTTTTTCTTTTATATGTATTGGCTTATTCATTGCTATATTGAGAATTAAAGCTGAAATAATTGAAAGAAAACAAAACATTTAATAATATAAGCATTAAAGGTATCTGTTTATATTTATTAAATTTGATACAAGTTAAATATGTATTTTTGGTATATTTTTTTTTCATATTTTGTGCCATTATTATTAATTGGCATTTTAGCTATTAACTCATATCTAAAAGTAAATAAAAAAAAATAATTTAAAAATGTCTATTAGATTTCAAAGGTTAATAATAATATTATTATCTATAATTTTCTTATTTTCTGCAATTTTGTTAATACTCTTCAATTATAATAAAAATATAGTTTTTTTTTATACTCCATCAGAATTGTTTGAACAAAAATTACAAATTAATACTTTAGTCAGGATAGGTGGTTTTGTAAAAAAAAATTCATTAATTCTCCAGAATCAAAATAATAAATATTCCTTTGTTATTTCAGATAAAAAAAATGAAATAAAAGTTGAATACGATGGAATTCTGCCTGATCTTTTTAAAGAAAATAATGGAGCAGTAATTGAAGGAAAATTAGTTAAAACTAATGAAATAGTTGCCTCAAAAGTATTTGCTAAACATGATGAGAACTATATGCCTGCTTCAATAAAGAAAGAGCTTGAAAAAACTGATTATTGGAAAAAAAATTATTAATGTTCTCTCAAATAGGATTTTTTTCACTGATTATAACTTTGTTTAGTAGTATTGCTATTATATTCTCGTACAAAATAAATAATAATTTATTTTTTTATAAATCTATTTATATAAATTTTATTTCAATAACTATATCTTTTTTTTCTTTAATGGGTTGTTATATAATATCTGATTTTTCTAATTATAATGTTTTTCAAAATTCACACTCAACAAAACCCATATTTTATAAAATTGTAGGAACTTGGGGCAATCATGAAGGTTCAATGCTTTTGTGGATTTTAATAATGTCTTTCTATAATTTTATTTTTTCATTCAATAAATCTTTGTCTATAAAATTAAAAAAGATTACTTTATTGTTTCAATCTTTTCTTTTGCTAGGTTTTACTAGTTTTGTAATTTTTACTTCAAATCCTTTTTTAATTAATTCAATAATTGTTGATGAGGGGCTTGGTTTAAATCCTATATTGCAGGATCCGGCCTTAGCTATCCATCCTCCAATGTTGTATTTAGGATATGTTGGTTTTTCAATTTTATTATGTTTAGCTCTAGCTGGTTTAATAACTAGTGAGATAAATTATTTATGGATAAGTGTTGCAAAAAGCTGGTCAATTTACTGCTTATCAATGCTTACAGCAGGAATTGCACTAGGATCTTATTGGGCATATTATGAATTAGGTTGGGGTGGTTGGTGGTTTTGGGATCCTGTTGAAAATGTATCCTTGATGCCTTGGATTGCAGCTTTGGCATTAGTGCATAGTTTAATTATTACCAAAGAAGAAAATCTTTTGAAACGCTGGGTTATTTTTTTATCAATCCTGTGTTTTGCTTTAAGCTTAATGGGAACTTTTTTAGTTAGATCAGGAGTTTTAACTAGTGTGCATGCATTCGCTGCTGATTCCTCAAGGGGAATATTTATTTTATTGTTATTTCTAGTTATAGTTGGTTTTTCTTTAATACTTTTTATAATCAAAACTAAAGAAGATAAAAAAACAATGAATTTACTTTTTTTAAATAAAACTTCCGCACTATTAATAAATAACATTATTATGATAATTGCATGCACAACTATTTTGATTGGTACAATATATCCCATAATAATAGAAGTATTGACCAATAAAAGAATTTCTGTAGGTCCGCCATATTATAATTCTACAGTTTTGCCGATACTCCTTCCAGGCTTGTTGTTGATGAGTGTTGCGCCAATATTATCATGGGAAAAAAATAGTTTAACTGAAACTAAATTTTTAATTTATTCTTTTATTATAATAAGTTTGTTTTCAGCATTAATTGTTTTTTTTACTGATTACAACCCATGGGGATTCGTAGGTATATCTATAGGAATAATCATATTATTTGGAACAATTTATTCTATCTTTAAAAAAACTTCGTTAATTAAACATAAGAATATAAAAAAACTGCTTTTAATAAACAGTGGGCTAATTGCTCATTTGGGAGTTGGAATTTTAATATTAGGAATTACTTTTTCTAGTGTTTTTCAGGTTGAGTATCAAGCAAAAGTAAAATTAAATCAAAAAATAAGTATGGGGGATTATGATCTTCAGCTTGATAATATTAACGTGACAAATAAAGATAATTATCAAAAATTAACTGGGGATTTTTCATTATATAAAAATAAAAAATTGATAACTAAAATATTCCCAGAAAAACGTTATTATAATGCTCCTAAAATGATTACAACTGAAGCTGGTATATCTCATCATTTTTTAAAAGATTATTATATTATTTTAGGAGAAGAATATAATAATTATTGGTCAATTAAGTTTTATGAAAACCCATTAATAGTTTTAATTTGGTTAGGAGCTATTATTATGTTTTTCTCAGGATTAATATCAATGATAAAGAAATGAAAAAAATTATTTTATATATACCATTGATATTATTTTTAATTATTGTTCTTTTTTTTCTAGTTTTTTTGCTTCAAAATAAAGATCCAACCAAACCTCCATCAGCTTTACTAGATCAAGATTTGCCGAAATTTAAAGTTAATAGTCTTTTTGATGAAAAAAAAATTATGGCAGATTATGATATTAAGGAAAAACAAGTTTTAATAAATTTTTTTGCATCTTGGTGTATACCTTGTAAAGCAGAGCATTCTTTATTAAGCTATTTAAAAATTGAAAATCCCAATTTAATATTAATTGGAATTAATCATAAAGATAAAAAAGTTGATGCAATTAAATTTTTAGAAGATAATGGCAATCCTTACAATTTTGTAGGAATTGATAAAAATGGAAATATTGGTTTAGAGTTTGGCGTATTTGGACTTCCTGAAACTTTCATTACAGATAATAAGGGAAAGATTATATATAAAAATATTGGACCAATTACTAAAGATATAATTAAAAACGAAATAAATCCTATTTTAAAACAGTAAAATGATTAAGATAATATTATTTGTAATTATTATAATCCCTCAAATCTCTTTTTCGGCTGAAAATATTGAGAAGGATTTAAAAGAAATTACCAACAAGTTAAGATGTATGACTTGTCAAAATCAAACTATATATGACTCAGATGCAGAATTTTCTCAAGATATTAAAAAAATAGTAAGAAAAAAATTACTAGAAGGAAAAAATGAACAAGAAATTATTGATTTTATCGAAAAACGCTATGGCGAGTATATTTTATTTGAGCCAAAATTTGACAAAAAAAATATAGTTTTATGGGGTTTTCCATTTATTGTCCTTATCACGTCTTTTTTGATATTGGCCACCAAAATAAAAAGGGGTCGTTCATCCAAATATTGATAATTTCAATTTTTAATTTTTAAATTATAGTGTATCTATTTACTTTATATTTATTAAATATTGATCTTAAGATATTAACAACAAGGAGGACTTGTGAAAAAAATTTTTTTATCTTTGCTAGCAATAGCTCTTGTGAGTACATTTTCAATTGCTAATGCTAAATCAATTAGAATTGGAACTGAAGGTGCATACCCGCCTTGGAATAATATTAATTCAGCAGGAGACTTAGAAGGTGCTGAAATAGATTTTGGCAATGAAGCATGCAAAAGAATGGGTGCTGATTGTGAATGGGTAACTCAAGACTGGGATGGTATTATTCCAGCTTTACTTAATGGTAAGTACGATATTATAATTGCAGGTATGTCTATAACTGAAGAAAGAAAACAAAAAGTTAATTTTACTAATGGTTATATGACTGATGGAGCAAGGTTTGCGGTATTAAAAGATAGTGGTTTAGCTAATTTAAGTATTGCTGGAATGGCTAAAGTAAATCTAAATAATGCTGGAGGTAAAGAGCAGGCTGCAATTGGACAACTAATTGCTGCAATGAGTGGCAAAACAGTATGTGTTCAGTCATCTACTATTCATCAAAATTTTCTCGAAAAACATATGGCTGGAGCTGTAGAAACACGACTATATCAAACAGTAGACGATCATAACTTAGATTTAGCTACAGGAAGATGTGATGCTATTCTAGCTGATGTTGGGAGTATTATAGACTTTATGGAAACAGATGGCGGCGTTAATATTGCATTTACTGGTCCAACTTTCTCAGGTGGAGTTTTTGGTGATGGTGTAGGTGGAGCTGTTAGAAAAGAAGACACTGATATTTTAGAAATGTGGAACAAAGCAATTGCTGAAATGAGCGCTGATGGGACTACTGCTAATATAACCAAAAAATGGTTTGGTAGAGATATCTCTATGTAATTTTTTTTTAAATAATTAATTAAGCGGCTTAGGCCGCTTTTTTTTAATCAATAAATGTAATATGAATTATTCAAAAAACCATCCTTCAGAAGCATATTTAAAAAATATAGCATTTTACAAAAAAATGCATGATGAAGGCTTTAAGACAAAAAATAAGTTTATATCTAAAAATGAAGCATATGATGGAGGCTCAACTAGACCATTTGTAAAATTGATTAATCAGATTATAAAAATAAACAATTGTAAGAATCTAATGGATTATGGTTGTGGCAAAGCTAAATATTATCATCATGAATTCAAAACTGATAAAGGTAATTATCCAAGCCTAAAAGATTATTGGGGCATAGATATTTGCCTATATGATCCATGTGTAAAAAAATATAACAAGCTAATAAAAAATAAAGTTGATATTACTATATGTATAGATGTATTAGAACACATACCAAGTCAGGATATCAGCTGGGTATTAAGAGATTTTTTTTCTTTAACTAATAAAATTGTGTTTATTAATGTTGCTTGTTATGAGGCTAAAGCAATTCTACCTAATGGTGAAAATGCTCATATTAATGTTCAAACTTATGATTGGTGGGAAAAAATTCTTATTGATTGTGCATTAGAATTTAAAGGGATAAAAATTATTGCTTTTTGTAATTTTATTATAGAAAATGATAAAAAAATTTATAAATGTATTGAAATAAATGATAAATACAAAAACTACTCATAAATTTTTATAATGAATTCTTTGCTAGCATTAATCATACAAATTATTAATTTGTATACTTACGTTCTCCTAATTTATATTATAATGACTTGGTTAATATCATTTAATATTATTAATACATCAAATCGCTTAGTGTACAGTATAGTTGAGATTTTATACAAATTATGCGAACCTTTATTGCAATACATAAGAAGATTCATTCCAAACATAGGCAGTATAGATATTTCTCCTATAATAGTGTTATTATTGTTATGGTTTTTCCAAAACTTATTAATTGAGTACTGGCCGAGGTATTAATGAGTAAAATAATTAATGGTAAAGAAATTTCAATGAACTTAAGGAATAAATTAAAAGAAGAAATTGTAATTTTAAAAGAAAAGTACAATTCAGTTCCAAGTTTAGCTGTTGTACAGGTAGGAGATATAGCTGCAAGTAGTGTATATGTAAAAGCCAAAACCAAAAGTGCACTAGAAGTAGGAATTGAAGTATTTGATCATCATTTAAATCAATCAATAACTGAGAATGAACTATTAAAATTAATAGACAAATTAAATAATCAAAAAAACGTTAGTGGCATCTTAGTTCAGTTGCCATTACCAAAACATATTAATGAGCAAATAATTTTAGACTCTATTCATCCTGATAAAGATGCTGATGGTTTTCATCCACTTAATGTTGGCAGATTATCTATAGCAAATAAAAACGATGAAAATTTATTGATCCCTTGTACCCCTTATGGATGTTTAATAATGTTAAAAAGTTTAAAATTAGAAATTAGTGGTAAAAACGCAGTTGTTGTTGGACGTTCAAATATAGTAGGCAAGCCAATGGCTCAGCTACTTATAAAAGAATCCTGTACAGTAACGATCGCCCATTCAAAAACAAAAGATTTAGAGAAGGTTTGTAGAGAAGCAGATATATTAATTGCTGCAGTTGGAAGGCCTGAAATGATAAAAGGAAGTTGGATTAAAGAAGGAGCAATAATTATCGATGTTGGAATCAATAGAATTGATTATGAAAAAGACGGTGAAAGTAAAACTAAATTAGTAGGTGATGTGAATTTTAAAGAAGTGGAAAAAAAAGCTTCAGCTATTACTCCTGTCCCAGGAGGTGTTGGACCAATGACAATTGCTTGCTTGCTTAGAAACACAACTATAGCTTTCAAAAATTCTAGATAAATTATTTATTATTAAAAAATTGAGACTTTATAAATTCCTCAGCAAATTTTTGACTTTTTTTGTCATTATCCTCAAATGTAACTTTAGAAATATCGTACAAACTATTAGGAGATTTTCTGCCAGAAATAATAACATTGCCTTTAAAAAGTAGTAATCTGACTTCGCCATTTACATTTTTTTGATTTAAATCAATAATTTTTTGTAATCCTTCTCTTTCCTTACTAAACCAAAAACCATTATAGATTAATTCTGCATATCTAGAAATTATTGAGTCTTTTTTATGAGCATTTTCTTTTTCTAAAGTGATACTTTCAATTGCTCTGTGAGCATTATACAATATTGTTCCACCAGGCGTTTCATAAACTCCTCTTGATTTCATTCCAATAAATCTATTCTCCACCATGTCGACTCTGCCAATTCCATGCTTTCCCCCTAATTTGTTTAATTCATTTAATATTTCGAAAGCACTATATTTTTTATCATTAATTTTGACAGGATCTCCATTTTTAAAAGAAACTATTATTTCATCAGCTTCATCAGGAGTATCTTTTATATTTTGAGTTTTAGAAAAAACATATTCAGGTGGGGAAATCCAAGGATCTTCTAGAACTTTTCCTTCAGCAGAAATATGTAATATGTTTTCGTCAACACTAAATGGCGGTTCTCCAATTTTATCTTTAGGTATTTCAATTTGATATTTTTTAGCAAAATCTATTAAATTTTCTCTTGATTTAAAATCCCATATTCTCCAAGGAGCTATTATCTCCATACTTTTATCAGTAGAATGATAGCCTAGTTCAAACCTTACTTGATCATTTCCTTTTCCTGTAGCTCCATGAGCAACAGCATCTGCTTTTATTTTTTTTGCATAT
>MDTG01072080.1_pt1 | contig 12188 bp, 11 predicted proteins | sample 811421 | NCBI WGS metagenome assembly MDTG01 (sample SAMN05326645, study PRJNA326480) | marine metagenome | isolation source: seawater | place: Pacific Ocean: South East | collected 2011
GTTCAAATTCATATACCAGATGAAGAGATGAGCGAAGAAGCAAAAAAAATTAAACCAGGAAATTCAAATAAAAATATTTTTTCAATAATAAGAGATAGTCAACTTTCAGAAGAAAATGAGTTTAAGTTAGCTAGATTTATAAGACAAAAAAAAAAAATTTTTATGAGTTCGCCTTTTTCAAGAGAAGCAGTTGATAGATTAGAAAGAATTGGAGTTCCAGCCTATAAAATTGGATCTGGAGAATGTAATAATTACCCTTTTGTCGAATATGTATGTAAAAAAAAAAAGCCAATAATTTTGAGCACTGGTATGAATGATATTTTGAGCATCAGAAAATCTGTAAATATAATTAGAAAATATAAAATTCCTTATGCTTTATTACACTGTACAAATATTTACCCCACTCCAAATGAATTAGTAAGATTGAATTGTTTAATTGATTTAAAAAAAAACTTTAAAGATGCTGTAATAGGTTTATCAGATCATACAGAAACCAATTATAGTTGTTTAGGATCCATTGCTTTAGGCGCAAGAGTAATAGAAAAACATTTTGTTGACGACAAATCTAAAAGAAAGGGTCCAGATGTATCATGCTCAATGGATAAAAATGAACTAAAAGAAATGATTTTGGCTACAAAATTAATTTTTAAATCAATAAAGGGTAAAAAAATTCCTCTTAAAGAAGAGACAAAAACAATAAATTTCGCCTTTGCATCCATAGCCTCGACAAAAAGTATAAAAAGAGGTCAAAAATTAACTAGAAATAATATTTTTCCAATTAGACCAGGTAACGGAGACTTTAGAGTTAAAGATTATAAAAAACTTATAGGTAAGAAAGCTAAAAAATATATTTATAAAAACCACCAGATTAAAAAAGGGGATGTTAGTTGAAAAGAAAAGTTTTTATAGTGTCTGAACGAAGAGCTGATTTTAGCAGATTTAAGCCTATTATAAAACTTATAAAAAAATCTAAAGAGTTAGATTACGATTTAGTTGTTACTGGAAATCATTTATTAAAAAAATATGGACATACAGTAGATGAAATACGTAAAGAAAATTTTAAAATCACAAAAACATTTAAAATGTTTAATAAAACAATAAATGATGATGGAGCCGAAATGGTTAGCGGATTAGGAATTGCAATACAGGAATTAAGTAAAATTCTGAAAAAAAATAAGCCAGATATTATTTTGTCAGGATTTGATATTGCTGCAAATTTAGCAGTAACTATTGTTGGTGCTCATATGAATATCCCAGTAGCTCACATTCAAGGGGGTGAAGTTTCTGGTACAATTGATGAGTCAATCAGACATGCAATGAGTAAATTTTCTCACTACCATTTTGTTTCTAATAATGATGCAAAAAAAAGGTTGATTAAAATGGGTGAGATAAAAAATAATATTTTTGTAGTTGGATGCCCATCTATTGATGCTTTATTACAAGAGGAAACATGTACTGTTACTCAAATTAAAAATAAATTTGGTATAGATTACAAAAAAAAATATTTAATTTTAATCCAGCATCCAGTAACTACTGAAACAAATTCAAATAAACAAATTCTAAATACCTTAAAAGCTTTAAAAAATATTAAAATTCAAAAATTGATTATTTATCCAAACAATGATGCCGGTTCAAAAAAAATTATAAAAGAGCTTAATAAATCTAAATTTAAAGTAGTCAAAACACTAAATCTGATGGAATATAAAACGTTGCTATCAAAAGCTTCAATCCTGGTAGGAAATTCAAGTTCAGGAATACATGAGGCAGCAACATATAGAATTCCTGTTGTAAATATTGGCAGTAGACAAAATGGAAGATTAAAACCTCAAAATGTTATTTCATCAAGTTATGAAGCTCAAGAAATTAAAAAAAAAATACTTTATTGTTTAAACAATAAAATTTTTATAAAAAAAATAAATAATATAAAAAATCCATATGGTGACGGGAAATCTTCAAATAAAATAATCAAATTATTAATCAAATTAAATTTGAGGAAAAATATTATTCAAAAAAAAATAACTTATTAATTATTGAAAAAAAAAATTCTAATTATTGGTTCTAATGGATACTTAGGTAGGAGATTAGTTAAAGAATTAAAAAAAAAGCACAATATATTAGAATTTAATTATAAAAATTCTAAATTAGATATAAGAAAGAAAAAAGATGTTAAAAAGTTTTTTAAAATTAATAGGAATTTAGATTATTTAATAAACTTGTCTGGACAAATTTCTAAAGATATAAATGAGATGAAGTCAATCAATTTAAATGGAGTGAAAAATATTATCCAATTTTCAGAAAAAAAAACAAAAAAAATTTTTTTTTCATCATTATTGGTAAGAAAAAAAAAAATTGGTAATGAAAAAATCAAAAAAAATTACATCATTTCAAAAAAAAAAATGGAGATGTTAATTAAGAAAAAAGTTGATAATTTTAATATTATTAGACTCGCAAATGTATATGATGATCAGATTAATAAAAGAGGTTTAATGAAAGAACTAAAGTTACATTTTACAAAAAAAAAGAAAATAACACTAAAAAATAAATCAGAATTAAATTTTTATGTTCATTACAAGGATTTTATAAAAGTACTTAATAATATCATCAAGCATTATAACAATAGGCAGGTAATAACTATTGCATCTGAAAAATTTACAAATTACCAATTATTTAATTTGTTTAAACTATTTAGTGGTAAAAATGCAGTAAGAAAAGGTGAATTAATTAAAAGATTAAAAAAAAATCAATTAAGTGAAACTAAATTTAATATATTAAATACAATCATTTCACATGGCTAATTTTTTAAAAGATAAATCTGTTCTTGTAACTGGAGGTACAGGTAGCATAGGATCTGCGCTAGTTCAAAAGCTAAGACAAAAAAATTGCAAAGTTATTAGAGTATTTAGTAATGATGAAAATGGTCTATATAATCTTTCAGAAACAATTAAAGAAGATAAAGATGTTTCTTTTCAGCAAAAAATGAAGAAAAACAAAATTAGATTTATTTTAGGCGATGTAAGAGAACTTAATCGATGTTTAAATGCAACAAAAAATATTGACATAGTAATTCATGCTGCTGCACTTAAACATGTACCTATTTGTGAGTTCAATCCAAAAGAAGCATATAGAACAAATTTTATTGGAACAAAAAATTTAATAGCTGCATCAAAAAAAAATAAAGTAAAAAAATTTCTATTCATAAGCACAGATAAAGTAGTAAAACCAATATCAGTAATGGGCAAAACAAAAAAAATTGCAGAAAGCCTTGTCATAAAATCTAATTCAAAAAGTAATACAAATTTTTCATGCATTAGATTTGGAAACATAATCGGTTCTAGAGGTTCAGTTTTACCAAAATTTATAAATCAGATAAAAAAAAATAAAAATTTATCTATAACTGATAGTAAAATGGAAAGATATTTTTTAACAATTGATAGAGCTGTCTCAAATATAATTCTCTCAATAGATATTATGCTAGGTGGAGAAATTTTTATAATTGGAGATTTACCCAATTTCAAAATATTAGATTTAGCACTAGTTTTAAAGCAGTATTATGAAAAACAAATAGGCTATAGAAAGAAGATTATATTTACAGGTATTAGGTCTGGTGAAAGAAATTATGAAAGGCTGTATTCATCCGATGAACATAAAAATTTATTTAAATACAAGAACCTGATAATTATTAATGATAATATAAATATTAAAGATGTTAAAAAAAAATATAAGCAAAATTTAAAAGTACAATCTACTCAATATTCAAAAAAAATAGCTTCAAAAAAATTTATTAAAGAATATTTAATAAAAAATAATTTAGTATAGAATAAAAAAACAATTATAAACTATCGTCTATTTTTACAAAATATTATAAATGTAACTATATAATTATATAAATATTATAAAAAATATGTTTAATTAAAAATTAAATCAAATGATTGCGAAACTAAAAAAAATTACCAAATCTTTTATCAATAATTTGTATATGAATTATACATATAAAAAAATTATAAGAAATTCTAAAAAAACAAACTATAGTAAGACCTCCGAAGATGTTGACTTAAATTCATTATTAAACAATCTTAATGAAAGTGGGGCTATTCAAATCGAAGAATATATCACTGATATACAAATGGTAAATGAAAGTTATAATCAAATATATAATAAAATTGAACTAAATAAAAACTTTCAAGACTCACCAATTTTTGTACAACCAGAAATTTATACGAAAGGATCTATAGCTGAAAAAATATTGCTAGATAAAAAATTAACTTTTTTAATTAAAAATTATTTAGGTGAGGATGCATACCTTGATATAATTTCGGCAAGCATAACAAAATATAATTCACAAAAAAAAATTATTTCTGAAAAATGGCATTTCGATAATGTGGGTAGAAGATTAAAATTATTTCTATATTTAAATTCTAATAATTTAATATCAACTGATTACATATTAAATACTAATAAATTAAATCATCAAAATTATACAATTATGGGTAGTAGATTAAAAGATAACAAAATAAATAAATATGTTAAGGATAAAATAAAATTTTTTCCAAAAGAGGGATCTTTGTTTTTATTTGATACAAACGGATATCATAGAGGAAATTTTGATCAAGTTAATCAAGATCGAAAATTAGACGAAAAAAATAATTTGAGAATAATGCTTAAATTTGAATTTTCTAGTAAACTTAAGTCGGATATGTTTTTTGGAAAAAGTGAAATCATAGGTCCAAGATCTACATTTTTTTCAAATGATTTTAATTTTGATGACTGTGAACTGATAAATAAGGATTGTCTCACGAAAGTAAATAATATTTATTTTTATGATAAAAATTATTCAATAAATAGATAAAATTTTATTAATTAGATTTTAGTTGCTAGTACAGCAAAGTTATTTGTTATTGGCCTTTTCTCATTCCATTCCTTATCAGGTATGCCATATGAAATTAAATTTTCGTAATCATGGTGTCCATTAAATTTTAATCTATATCCATTTTTAATAAATATTGAAAAAAAATTTTCGATAACTAAGGAATCATTTTTATTTTGAGTTAAAATTTTTCTTTTATGAAATTCAATTAAAAAATTAGGTCCAATTTTTAATGTTTCTTGACAGTTTTCTAAAATTTGAATTTCATCTCCTTCAACATCAATCTTTATTAAAAAAGGGATTACGCCTGTTTGCTTAATTATTTTGTCAATATTAAAATTTTTAGTTAAAAACTTGTTTATAATTTTAACATTTTTAAATTGTTTTAAGTTTTTCTTTAGAAAATATAATTCTAGTGGGTCTCCTTCAAAACAATAAACTTCTTTAAAGAGCTTGCAGGCTAAACTAGAATAGTGACCATAACTTGCTCCAATATCAAAAAAAACTTTGTTTTTGTCTGCTAATTCAATTATTTTCTTTGAAAATGCATATTCATAATTCATTTCATTGTCTAAACCTGTTATTTTTCCAGCATTAATTCTATCATAAATTTGATAATTATTTTTTGTCATAAGCATTTTGCCAATCTTGTATTCATGAATTGATAAATCGATTTTCATTATCTTATAATTGAATAAAATAAATAAATAATTAATAACAGGTATATAAATTAAGATATTTTTAAAAATTTTTTTTATTTTTGACATAATTATTTAATAGGTTCCACACATTATATAATTTAAAATTAGTTTAATTTAAATGAAAAACATATTCATATTTTCCTCAGACGGTTTTCCAACATTGAACAACCCCAACCTCGGAATTTTTAGTTTTGAGCAGGCTAAAGCTATAAAAGATAAAAAAGTATATTTATTTGATTTATCTACAAATTTCTCTAACAGAATAATAATAGATAAATATCATGGTTTAAAAATTTACAGATTGTATAGCTCTAAATTTAATATTTTTAAAATAATCTTAAATTATTTATTCATATTTAAAATTGTAAAAAAAAATCGACCGTCTTTAATTCTTTCTAGTTTTTTAAATATAAAAAACATAATTTATACTTCAGTTTTAAATTCAAAAAAAATAGTTTTAATACATGGATCTGATGCAAATACAAAAAGTTTCATTAGAAAATTTATTTTTAAATTTTATTTAAATAAATTAGATAGAATTATTTGTGTCAGTAAGTATACAAAAAAAATATTGATACAAAATTATAGCGATATAAAAAAAAAAACGATTGTTATACACAATGGTTTTTCAAGGGAAAAATTAAAAAAAACCGATTTAAATTTAAAAAAAAAAATTCTGAATAAAAAAAAAATTTTACTACTAACCATAGCTAATCTTGTTCCAAGAAAAAATATAAAAGATGTAATTGATATTTTTTATAAAATAAATTTAAAAGCGAAAAACAAATTTCATTTAAATATTATTGGACAAGGAAGCGAAAAAAATAATTTAGAAGAATTAATTATAAATAATAATTTACAAAAAAATGTTAATATTTATTCTAATTTAAATAATGCCCAAATAGCAAGTTTTTATGATGCTAGTAAATATTTTTTTCTTCTAAGCAAAAGCTATAAGCACGAATTTGAGGGTTTCGGAATTGTATTTTTGGAAGCAATGTATAAAAAAAATATTATATTCGCATCAACAAATGGTGGAATTACAGATATATTAAAAAATAAAAAAAATGCATTTATTTTTAACGTTGAAAATTCAAACTATAAAAAAAAACTTTTGAAAACTTTTTTTTCAGTTGAAAGAAATAAAAAAATACAAAAAAAAATTATTGATAAAGGAATAAGTTTCTCAAAAAAATTTTCATGGGAAAAAAATATTAATTTAATAATTAATTCTTTATAAAATATGACAGATTGTCTAATAATTAATACTGGTGTAGGAAATTTTGAGTCAATCAAAAATGTTTTAAATCACATAGGATTAATTTCAAAGATCTCCCAATACCAAGAAAATTTTGATGATTTTAAGAATATTATTATACCAGGCGTAGGATCATTTGATAATGTAATGGCAAATTTAAAAAATCATAAAGATTTTTCAAAACTCACAAATTCTAATTTTATAAGGGATAAAAAAATTTTAGGAATTTGTGCTGGTATGCAGGTTCTCTTCAACAGAAGTGAGGAGGGAAAACAAAAAGAGGCTGGACTAGGATTGATAGATGGCAATATAATTAAATTTGATGAAAAAAAAAAATCGTGTTCCACATATGGGCTGGAATAAGGTTTATGGTGATAATTTTTTCAAAGAATTAAATAATAAAAGATTTTATTTTGCCCACAGTTATCACGCAAAATGTGAGAGTAGATATATTTTGGGTAACACAAATTATATTCTTGAATTCCCATCTTTTGTTAAATCAAACAATGTTTATGGTATACAATTTCATCCTGAAAAAAGTAGTACAAATGGCATTAATCTTTTAAAAAAAATTTTTATCTCAAGTTGAAATGCTTCTAAAAAGAATCATTCCTGTTTTAATAATGAAAAATGATGAACTTATTCATCGTTCAAATTTTGACGATACAACAGATAGATACGTTGGTGATCCAATTAATGCTATAAATATATTCAATCAATTTTTAGTTGATGAAGTAATTATACTTGATATCGAAAATTCTAAATCTAATAAAAATATTAATTTTCAACTTCTAAAAGATATAGCCGGAGAGGCTTTTTTTCCACTTACATATGGGGGTGGAATAAAAAATATTAATGATGCAGAAAAGATTATTTCATTAGGTTATGAAAAAATCTCAATAAATAATTCGTTGTTTACAAATGAAAATTTAATAAAAGATTTATCAAATAGAGTTGGAGCTCAAAGTGTTGTACTGTCTATTGATATATCCAAAAAAAATAATGAATATTTTGTGTATAATTATTTAGAAAATTTTCCAAGAAAAATTAGTTTAGATCAATATTTACCTTATTTAAATAATTTTAAGTTTGGCGAATTAATGGTTACTTCGGTAGACTTAGATGGAAGTATGAGTGGTTGTGACATAGAGCTTATAAATCAAATTGAAAAAAATATAAATATTCCAATTATATATAAAGGTGGATTATCAAAATTAGATGAAATCCCAACTTTATTCAAAAAGGGTGTGAGTGCAATTGCAAGCTCAACTTTTTTTATTATGAAAAAAAAAAATGGTGGTATCGTATTAAATTATCCGTCTACAAATGAAAAAAGTAAATATGAAGACTTGTAAAATTTGTGTCATGAATGAAAGTGTCAAAGAATTCAAATTAGATAGTAACAATGTTTGTAACTTTTGTTTAGAATGGGAAAAAAATAAAAAAATTTATTTAAACTTTGATGCAGAAATTGAAAAAAATAATTTAAATAAAATAAAAAATAAAATACTCAAATTAAAAAAAAATAAATATGACTGCGTTGTTGGGCTAAGTGGTGGTGTTGACAGCAGCTATGTAGTTTATTTGTTATGGAAAATGAATTTAAATCCAATAATAATTCACATGGATAATGGATGGAATTCAAAAACTTCAAACTCAAATATAAGTAAAATCTTAGAAAAAACAAAATTTGATTTTAAAACACTTATTTTAAACTGGAATGAATTCAAAGATCTTCAAAAAAGTTTTTTAAAAGCAAATGTTCCCGATATCGAACTGACAACAGATCATGCAATATTTGCTTATATTATTAATTATGCATTAAAAAATAAAATTAAATATATAATTTCTGGGGTAAATTTTGCTACAGAGCATTCAGTTATACCAAGTTGGGGATGGAGAAAAGATGACTTTAATCACATTAATGCGATACATAAGACTTATGGTACAGTCAAACTAAAATCATACCCAAAAATGAATCCTTTTAAAAAAATTTTTTACGAAAAAATTATTAAAAGAATACAAATAATAAATCTACTAGATTTTGTAAATTATAAAACATCTGAAGCAAAAAATATTTTAAAAAGAGAATTTGACTGGGAAAATTATGGCAGTAAACACCATGAGTCGTTCTTTACAAAGTTTTTTCAAGGTTATATTTTGCCTAAAAAATTTAATATTGATAAAAGAATTTTACATTTGTCTTGTTTGATTAGAAACAATGAAATAAGCAGAGAAAAAGCATTAGATGAGTTAAAAATGCCCAATTTAGATACACAAAAAATTAACGAATATAAAAATTATTTTAAGAAAAAACTGTCTCTTTCTGATAAAGAATTTGAAGATATGATGAGCTCCCAACCGAAAAATCATTCAGATTACAGTCTTGACTTATTTAATAATTTCATTTTCAAAAACATCTCATTTATATTAAAGAAAATCCTATAATTATGAAAATTTTTATTGTTGGTTGTGGAAGAATTTTTCAAAAACATTTAGATAGCATTAGAAGCTTAAATAGAAAATTAAGTATTGTTGGCATCTCTGATTTAAAAAAAGATAAATTAAAAATTATTGCAAAAAAATTAAATACTAAAATGTATATTGACTATAAGGAAGGTATAATGGAAACAAATCCAGATATTGTATCAATTCTTACACCGTCAGGAGACCATGCTAAAAATATCATTGATGTTTTAAAATTAAAAAAACATGTAATTGTTGAAAAACCAATGTGCCTAAAAATAAAAGACGGAATTAAGATAGTTAATTTGTCAAAAAAAAATAAAAAGCGAGTCTTTGTAGTTATGCAAAATAAATTTAATTTACCAGTTATGAAATTAAGACAAGATATTAATAAATTAAAATTTGGGCGAATCTTTCATGCTAGCGTTATAGTTAGATGGAGAAGAGATCAAAATTATTATAATAATGATAGTTGGAGAGGGACATGGAAATATGACGGTGGTGTAGTGTCAAACCAAGCCAGTCATCACTTGGATTTGTTAATTTCGATCATGGGCTTTCCTGAAAAAATATTTGCAAAATCCTCAAAACATTTGGCTAATATAGAATGTGAGGATACAGCGTTAATAATTTTTAAGTTTAAAAAAAATAAATCTGCAATTATGGAAGCTACGACTGCTATGAGACCAAATAATATAGAAGGATCATTAAGTATTTTAGGCTCTAAAGGTTCAGCGAAAATTGGCGGCTTTGCTTTGAATAAGATTGATTTTTATAACATACCTAAAAGTAAAATTGATATTTATAAATTTCAAACCATTCCAAAAAATGTTTACGGTTTTGGACATGCTAAATTTTACGAGCATGTTTTATATTCGTTAAAAAATAAAAAATCATCTGAATTTGATGCCAAAAATGCCTTAAAAACGGTAAAAGTAATCAATGCTATCTATAGGTCTATTGAAAAAAAAAGGGAAATTAATCTTAAAAAAAATATTATTTCAACAAAATTAGGTAAATGAAATTAAAATTTTTAGATCTTAGAAAGCAAAACTTAAATATTGAGAATAAAATAATTAATTCAATAAAAAAAAATATCCGCAACTCATCATTTATTGGTGGTAGTGATCTTATAAATTTTCAAGAAGAATTTAAGAATTACCTTAATATAAAATATTGCTTAGGATTAGCTAATGGAACAGATGCATTAGAAATAGCAATCAAAACATTAAATTTAAAAAAAAATTCTGAAATACTGGTTCCCGCAAATACTTGGATTTCTACTGCCGAAGCTGTTTTAAATAACAACTTTAAATTAAAATTTGTAGATGTGGATGAAACACATAATATTTGCATTAAAGATCTTAAAAATAAAATTAGCAGCAATACAAGCGCTATAATTGTTGTTCATTTGTATGGGAATCCAGCTAATTTAAAAAAAATATTAGCACTAAAAAGAAAATATAAATTTAAGATAATAGAGGATTGTGCGCAAGCACATGGGGCAGAATATAATGGTAAAAAAGTATCAACATTTGGAGATATTGGCACTTTTAGTTTTTTTCCATCAAAAAATCTTGGATGTTATGGTGATGGTGGTTCTGTAGTTACAAAAAATAAAAAATTGTACTTAAACATGAAAAAAATAGCTAATCATGGCGGATTAAAAAAAAATTTGCACCAAATTTTAGGAAGAAATTCTAGGCTTGATAACCTCCAAGCTGGAGTGCTAAGAATAAAACTAAAAAAGCTTGATAAATGGATCAATTATCGAAATCAACAAGCAAAAATATACTATGATTGCTTATCAAAAATTAAATCAATAAAATTCGTAAAAAAAATCGAAAATTCAAAGTCTTCATTTCATCTGATGGTAATTAAAACAAAATATAGAGACAAATTAAAAAAATATCTAAATAAAAAAAATATTGAAACAGCAATTCATTATCCAAAGTCTCTTCCGCAAACCGATTTATTTAAAAATAAACATTTAAATTATTGTAAAAAAATGTTGAGCCTAAAATATAGTAAAGAAATAATTAGTTTGCCTATAGGCGAACATCTTACGCTACGACAAATTAAATATATCTGTGAAACAATAATTAAATTTTTTAATGTATAAATTCTTAAGAATTTCGTCATCTTATCCAGAATTTATTAAAATTTTCGAGAAAAAATTAATAAAAAAAAATTATAGAACATATGATGAAATTTTAGAAAATTACTTCAAAGAATCTTACTCGGTCTCAAATAATATAACATCAGAATTGGTTAAAAAAAATTATATATGTAATGAAATTATCAGTAATTTTAACTTTTTACAAAATAAATGGCTTGAACAATATGGTAACAAAAATAAAAAAGAAAATATTATAGTACAACAAATAAAATTTTATAAACCAGACATAATTTTTTTTGGAAATGCCGATCTTGTAAATGATAATATTCTTAGGACTTTAAAAAACCTTAAATTTATAAAAGTTTTGATTGGTTTTCATTGTGCTCCTTTTAGCAAAAAAATTGTTAAAAAACTTAGTAAACTAGATTGTATTGTAACATGTACAAAAGGTTACAAAGCTAATCTTGAAAATATTTTAAAAAATGAGGTATTGCTAATGCAGCATTCATTTCCTTTACAACACGTAAATAAAAGTTCTAAAAAAGATATCGATATAAGTTTTATAGGTTCAATATTTATTGGTAAGACTCTTCATAATAAGAGAGTCAATCTAATTTATGAATTGATAAAAAATTTTAGAAACACTTTTATTGCAATAAATTTTTCTAAGAATTTAATTTTTACTTTGATAATAAGATTTATAACTTCGTTTTTTAAATTTAAACTTTTTAAAGAAATTAATTTTTTATATAAATTAATTTATATTTATTTTTCTTGCAA
>MDTG01204990.1_pt1 | contig 12188 bp, 14 predicted proteins | sample 811421 | NCBI WGS metagenome assembly MDTG01 (sample SAMN05326645, study PRJNA326480) | marine metagenome | isolation source: seawater | place: Pacific Ocean: South East | collected 2011
CGCTCTATTGAGCGGCTTTTTTGTTTATTTGGGGCGGGAAACGAGACTCGAACTCGCGACCCCGACCTTGGCAAGGTCGTGCTCTACCAACTGAGCTATTCCCGCAATTCGTTGCTGGGTTATCCCTGACAACGGAGGCACATTTTAATGACTAGCCCCCAAGTGTCAACGTTTTTTTCCTTATTTCTGAGTTACTTAGCGCATTTTTGATGTTTTGATTATAAAAGCATCAAGTATTTCCCAATAACCAGAATTGTAAGAAGAAAACCCCACTTAAAACAATTATTTAGAGTCACTTAGCGCAGGCCAAGCGGCCGCCAAATAAGTCAACATTGACCACAGGGTCAACACCGCCGCTGCAACCAGTGAAAACACCGCTGCATAATACCAACCATCCGAAGCAATAAAGGCATCACTTGAACCTGGTTCAATACCTAACATGCCAGTAATGGCAAACATTTGAAGTAAGGTCTTAGCCTTACCAATGAAGCTAACAGCAACTGTGTCGCTCTTGCCGACAGACGCCATCCACTCACGAAGCGCTGAAATAATGATCTCACGTCCAACAATGATCAGTGCCGGAACCGTAACCCATAATGTCTGGTCCCGCTCTACAACGATCATCAAGGACACCACAACAATCAGCTTATCAGCAACAGGGTCTAAAAAAGCACCAAATGGCGTCATCAAGTTCATCTTACGAGCCAGATAGCCATCCCAATAATCCGTGATACAAGCAACCCAGAAAACCACCGCTGCAGCAAAGCTTGCCCAATAGACTGGCAAGTAAAACATCACCACCATCAGTGGAATCAATACCACTCGAATAGCGGTTAGAATATTTGGAAGGTTCAACGGCATACTTTAATCCAGTTACTGCGTAATTTATTGCCACTACTCGTGAAGGGCATCGTATATATCTTGTGCTAATTGGCGGCTTATTCCGGGGACCTTAGCGATTTCATCAACATTCGCCGACTTTACCTGCCCCGCATCGCCGAAGAATCTTATCAGCTCTTTACGCCTTTTTGGACCAATTCCCGCAATTCCCTCTAAAATGGAGCGTCCGCGCGCCTTTGCACGCCTGGCTCTGTGGCCAGTAATAGCAAAACGATGGGATTCATCACGAATTTGTTGGATAAGGTGCAAAGCAGGTGAAGATAGGTCCAAATTAAAACTTCGACCTTGAAAGATAAGAATTTCCATTCCCGCTTTTCGTGTTGTGCCCTTTGATACACCAAGAACGGGAATATCTGTAATATTAAGTTGAGCTAAAACATCATGGGCAATATTTAACTGGCCTTTACCACCGTCTATTAATAACAGGTCAGGTTTTTTGTCATCCGTTAGCTTTTTAAATCGACGGGACAAAGCCTGATGCATTGCACCATAATCATCCCCCGCCACTTCACCTTCAATATTAAATTTTCGATAGTCACTTTTCATTGGGCCGTCTTGATTAAATACCACACAAGATGCCACCGTCGCCTCACCATGACTGTGACTGATATCAAAACACTCCATGCGAGTAGGAATATCATCCAGCTGCAGAACTGTTTTTAAATCCTGGTACTGAGACATGATGTGTAACTTATCTTGTTGCTTTAGCCTAACAGCTTCTTCTGCATTGCTGATTGCCAACTGGAGCCAACCCAAGCGCTCAGAACGAACAGAATGGGCAAGCTTTACCTGCTTACCTTTTTGCTCTTTTAGCGCTGACTGAATCACCGTACGGTCTTGTAACTCATGTGATGTAATGACCTCATCGGGAATTTCACGACTAAGCACCAAATAGAATTGAGAAATAAACGCCGCTAAAGCCTGCTCACTGGATTCATCCATTTGAAATTTTGGATAATAAGATCGACTGCCCAGCATACGCCCATGACGAACACTGGCCACATGCACCGCACAAATGCCTTTCGCTTGGTAAATGGCCATTACATCCACGTTACCCTGCTGTGCATCGATGGATTGACTTTCTTGAACCCGTCGAAGGTACTGAACCTGATCGCGCACCCTTGCAGCCTCTTCAAATTTCAAATCACCCGCCAAAGCTTCCATTGATGCATTCAGGTCATTCATTAAGTCTTGGTTTTTACCCTGTAAAAACATCTCGGCATGAGAAAGGTCAGCTGCGTAATCCTGTTTAGAAATCAGACCAACACAAGGCGCGCTGCATCGTCCTATTTGATGCTGCAAGCAAGGTCGTGACCGATTATTAAAGTAACTATCTTCACAATTCCTTAAACGAAATACTTTCTGTAAAAAATTTAAACTTTCACGAACGGCGTAAGAGTTAGGGAATGGACCAAAATACTGGCCTGTTTTGAATTTTTTCCCACGGGCATAACCAAGCAGAGGAAACTCATGGGAAGAACGATAAATATAAGGATAAGATTTATCGTCTTTGAGCAAAATATTATAAGGGGGTTTATTTTGCTTGATGAGATTTTGCTCAAGCAAAAGTGCTTCGGTTTCACTGCCAGTTATAGAGACTTCAATACTATCAATACGTGACACTAGAGCCATGGTTTTGGTATTTAAGCCGCTGGCACTAAAATAACTGGAAACACGATTTTTTAAATTTTTAGCCTTACCAACATACAATAAAATCCCCTCGCTATCGTACATCCGATAGACACCGGGCTTTTGGCTTAAGCTTTTTAGAAAGGGTTTAGCATCAAAACTCATGGTTAATCAATTATCGTGATCAAACCACTGACTCGGTATCAATAATACCGTGCCTGATCGCCAATCTTGTTAACTCCACATCGCTTGTAATGTTAAGTTTTTCAAATATACGGTAACGATAAGTATTGACAGTTTTAGGGCTAAGGAATAACTGGTCGGATATTTCCTGCACTTTTATACAATTTACAATGAGTATGGAAATTTGCATTTCTCGGTCAGACAGAACATCAAAGGGGCAAGCAGACTCTTGGGTATCAAAGGGCTTGAGCGCCATACGCTGCGCGATCTCAGGGCTAATGTAACGCTGCCCAGATTTAACCTTCAAAACTGCCATGATCATTTCATCTGCCGTGGCGCCTTTAGTCATATAGCCAGCAGCACCCGCTTGAAGCAGCCGAGAAGCAAATGGATCTTCAGCGCACGCAGTAACTGCAATCACCTTAATATCTTCGTTAAAGCGGAGTAATTTTCTAGTTGCTTCCAGACCACCCATGCCCGGCATACGAATATCCATCAGCACAACATCAGGCTCATGCAACTTAGCAAGCTCTATGGCTTCCTCGCCGCTACTGGCCTGAGCAATTACTTGGATTTTATCGCCGTCAGTTAAAAGACTGACAATGCCCATGCGGACCAAGTCATGATCATCAACAACTAATACTCGAATCAAGCTGCACCCCTAAATACCAACGCCATTACTGCAGCCGCTATGCTAGCAAATCAAGGCAGTTTAACCACCTTAATTTTTGCTTTTATGCAGCTCATCAAGTCTTAAGCGCTGCCATTCTTGAGTGATACCATTCAAAGGTAACCTAATCTCAACCACATCACCGTCCAGCCGCCTCATCACCTTAAAGCCAAGCTTACTGGCAAGCTTGAGCATAGGACCATTATCAGACAGTACCGTGCCTTTCATTTCAATGGCGTCTTTAGCCGTACAATATTTTATCATCTTGGTCATCAAGATCGTTCCCAACCCAAGCCCCTGTGCGGTATCAGCAACAAGAATAGAGAATTCAGACTGCAAGTGATCGGCATCGGTCCAAGTTCGAACCACGCCTAATATCTCTCCATCTTTATTAAAAGCAACAAACGCCATTTCCTGCTGATAATCGATCTGGGCAAATAAGGCTAGATCTCGATGCCTAAAGTTCCGTCTGGCCGTAAAAAAACGATAACGAATGGACTCATTACTTAACTGCTCATGAAATGTCTTAAGCTCAGGCTCATCCTCACCCCGTATAGGGCGCAACAAAACTTCTTTGCCGCCTTTGACTTGAATGATCTCCTCAAGCTCAGCTGGATAAGGCTGAATACACAACTGGTGCTTAGGGCCAATATTTGCAGCCATACCGAGAATTTTCGCGCCCTCAACAGGATGCAGAATAACATTCAGCTCACACCCCCTTAGATTTGGAAGGTCGGTAGCCATCTGAGACAAGCGAATCAGCATTTGAGATAACTGCTCAACATCACGATCAAGGTGACGACTGCGTTCTTTAAGAACCCGATAGATATGGGTTTTAGACATAAGCTGGCGCGCAAGCACATCATTCAATGGCGGGAATTGAACCGCCCTATCAGCCATGATATTTGCTGTAGCACCACCGCCGCCAAAAATAATGACCGGACCAAAGGTCGCGTCTCGGGTAATACCCATGCTGTACTGAGTAGACACCTCACCACTGCGCATAGATTGTACTGAAAAGCCGTGCACCTTACTGTGAGAAAACCGCTTGCGAATTTGAGAGCGTAATTCTTTGGCTGCAATATCAAGCTCTTGTGCATTTTGAATACCCGTAATTACACCACGCCAACGGTCTCTTGGGTTATCACCATAAGCAAATGGATGGCAATAATCCGCATGGATAATTTTCAGAGCAGCTGGGTATTTAATATTGACCCCTTCAGGATCAAAACCCTCTGGCAAAAAGTCCGTTTTGACCTGCTTAAAGTCATAGGCCTTTAATATTTTGTATATTTCTTCAGCGGTTAAATATTTGCGTTCTTGGGACAAGGCATCCTCAACGATGCTTTGGCAGAAAGCGCGATCAATAGTGATATTATTCATCAGCGAGGATGGGGTTTCGCGTAAAAGCTCATGATTGCGTTGATGCCTAACCATATGCATAAACGCTTTTACTGCTCGGTCAGGTGTGTCGTAAGTAGGGATGCCGGCATCATCAAATACATGGCGACTGCGCTCAACCGTTTCACCACCCATCCAACTAGTTAATAAATTTTTCTGATAAAACTTACTATGGTGCACTACCACATTGGCAACATCCTGACTGTTCACCACACTGGTAGGCGAAAACAAAACCAAGATGGCATCAACGCCTTTATCTTCTTCAACAATTTTTAAAACTTCACGATAAACGCTCGGCCCTGCCTCTGGCGTAATATCCACGGGATTCGATTGAGACCAATATCCAGGTAACACAGAAGAAAGTTTTTCAATGGTTTCATCTGATAACTGTGCAAGCTTACCCCCTTCGTGCACCAGTCGGTCTACTGCTAAAATTGCACCACCAATTCCATTAGCGACAATCGCAAGACGCTCGCCTTTTAATGGTTTCATTCGAGTCAGCGACTCTACTGACTCAAATAATTCTTCTGTGCTATCCACCCTTAGCACGCCTGCGCGTAGCAAAATGGCTTCATAAATCATGTCCCGATGACGTAAACCACTAGGGATAGGTTCAACAGGTGACTGGGATTGAGGAAAACGCGAACTTTTAATAGCCAAAACCAATTTACTACGCGATGCATTTCGCACAGCACGAACAAACGACTTTGCATCCGTCACCTGCTCCAAATGCAGCATAATGGCTTTCACATGGCGCTGAGCTGAAAGGTAATCAATGGTGTCTGACATGCTCACATCGGCACTATCACCAATGGTTAAAAAATGAGAAAAACCAATACCACGAGCATGAGCCCAGTCAAGTAAAGCACTGGCCAAGGTACCGGACTGACCAAGATAAGCCACCTTACCTGGCAATGCATTTATATGACTGTAACTCGCATTTAAATTTAATTCAGGTACCAGCAAGCCCAAGCAGTCTGGGCCCATTATTCGAACACCATGATCTCGCGATAATTTTCTAAGAGGATGTTTAGAGGGTCTAAATTGCTCAGCCCGCTTACGGGAGATACCACCGGTGAGAATCAAAACCGCATGAATACCGTGCTTGCCAAGCTGCTTGATTATTTTTTCAATGGTGTGGGCTGGCGTGCAAATAATCGCCAAGTCCACGTCTTTTGGTAGCCGGCCAATTTTCGACAGGCATTGCACACCGTGAACGGTTTTATAGCGTCGCACGTTAACGGCATAAACACTGCCCTTAAAGCCAGATGTCTTTAAATTCTGGATGACTGCACCACCCATGCTTGACGATCGCTCCGATGCGCCAATCACTGCAATCTTGGAAGGTTCAAAAAACCGTTCTAACCAACGAGTACCCATAAATCCCTGAAAAAAGGTGTTAACTATCAATTAATTGAGTTATATAGACTTATTAATAAAGCCTCAAGCTATTCGTGCATGTCATCAACATTATTTATACATCACTCTCATTTTGATCAGCATTCGGTCCCGCCGAGCCATCCTGAGAGCCCTTTAAGAAGTCTAGCGGTTGAAACGCGCTTACGACAAACGGGTCTTTGGCAAGATCTTGATATCAAACTTGCCTACCCCGTTTCTAAAGAGCTATTTAAGCTGGTTCACAAGCCTGGGTATATCGATCAGCTTTATCAAATCAGCCCAAACAAGGGCATGATATTAGCCGACCCAGACACGCCATTGACCTTTGACACACTCAGTGCAACCGAAGAAGCAGCAGGCTCAGGCATTCAGGCAATTGATCAAGTTGTCAGTGGTGAGTATAGAAATGCGTTTTGCGCAATCAGGCCACCAGGGCATCATGCCCTACCCAATAAAACTATGGGCTTTTGTTTTGTTAATAATATCGCCCTAGCTGCCGAACACGCTTTAACCAAGCCAGGCATAAACAAAGTTTTAATCTTTGATTTTGATGTACACCAAGGTAATGGCACCATTGAAATCTTTAAAAATCGCGATGACGTGATGGTCATCAGTAGCTTTCAGCACCCTTATTTCCCGTACTCGCACTTTAATGTGAAAGCGGACAATATTATTAATATTCCAATAGAGGCTGAAACAGCCAGCACCCAATACCGCAGATTAGTGGAATCGACATTTATAAAAGCCACTTCAAATTTCAAACCAGACTTAATCCTATTGTCCGCCGGCTTTGATGCTCATACCGATGACCCAATGGGCGAGCTAGACCTGATTGAAGATGACTATAGCTGGCTGACCAAGCTCTCCATGAGTTTAGCCAATGATTACAGCCAAGGCCGCATCGTCTCAATGCTTGAGGGTGGCTACAACTTAGAAGCATTGGCAAACAGCGCTCACGCCCATATCCAAACCCTTTTAAATAAATAACCACAAACAAAAATACAATACCAACCATGCCCGGCATTTTATGACGGGCATAAAAAAACCCGATCATTTCTGATCGGGTTTTTAGAATAAATGGCGGAGGAGAAGAGATTCGAACTCTTGGACGGGTATTAGCCGTCGCCGGTTTTCAAGACCGGTGCTTTCGACCACTCAGCCACCCCTCCGCTGTGAGCGAGACGCATATTACCCTTTTCAGATTTTGTGTCAACCATTTCAATAAAATAATCTTACTTTTTAGTAACTTAGGTAGAACTTAGATGGTTAATAGCAGTCAATATGACGACATGAATGCTTGAATTTCCCTACAACAACCCTATTATCTGCATTAGAACGACATTACAACAAACTGGAGCACCAAATAATGGAACAACAAACTCTTGCCCACCAGCAAGTCGATACCACCGGCGCAATGAAAGTATTGCGCAACACTTATATGCTTCTGGCGATGACACTTGCATTCAGTGCGGTAACAGCCGGCATTGCGATGAGCATGAACCTAGGCCATGGCGCGGCATTGATCATGTCACTGGCTTCTTTAGCGTTGGTTTGGTTTGTATTGCCTAAAGTTGCCAATTCAGCTGCTGGACTTCCTGTTGTATTTTTATTCACAGGCTTACTAGGTGCGTCACTAGGACCTATCCTGAATCGCTACCTAGCCATGCAAGGCGGTACTGAGATTGTTATGCAGGCGCTTGCCGGCACAGCCATTATCTTTTTTGCTTTATCCGCTTATGTAACAACTACCAAAAAAGATTTCACGTTTATGCGCGGCTTTTTATTCACCGGTCTAATTCTTGTGATTGTAGGCGCCATTGCTGCAATGATCGCTTCTTGGGCATTTGGTGTTGATGTATCTGGCTTCTCTTTGATGATCTCAGGTGCTGTTGTTTTATTAATGTCAGGTTTCATTTTATATGACACAAGCAGCATCATTCGTGGTGAGCAAACTAACTACATCATGGCAACCGTTGGCTTATACCTAAACATCTACAACTTGTTTACTAGCCTTCTGCACATTTTAGGCGCCATGAACGACGATTAATTTTTAATTCTCGTTAAAATAAAAGGAGGGGCAACCCTCCTTTTTTCATTACATCGATAACACCACTATGAACTTCTCCCTTCTTGTTATGGCAAGCCCCTACTCTAGTCAATCTAGCTTGAGTGCCCTTAAATTCGCCCAAACCTGCATTGATCAACAACATACCATCTATCGTGTGTTTTTTTACCATGACGGCGTTCATAGCACATCGCAACTGCACAGCCCTGCTCAAGATGAAACCAATGTTTTTCAGCAATGGCAGAAACTAGCGCAATCTCACAAAATGGATTTAGTTACGTGCATCGCTGCAGCGCTCAAGCGCGGCGTCATCAATGAAGAAGAAGCTAAGCGCTATCAAAAAAGCCAACACAATCTAGGGGAGTCATTTGAGCTATCAGGCTTAGGTCAATTGCTGGATGCGCAACTTAATAGCGATCAACTGGTGACTTTCGGCTAATGAATACCACAACAACACCTCAAGACATTTTAATTCTTCAGCGACAAGCCCCATATGGCTCAAGCATTGCCCGTGAGGGACTCGATTTCATACTTACAAGCGCCGCTTACGATCAAAACTTATCCGTTTTGTTTTTAACAGATGGTGTTTTTCAACTGCTTACGAATCAAAACAGTAAAGCAATTGAACTTAAAAACCATGCAGGTGCTTTAGAAGTTTTACCACTGTACGACATAGAAAATTTATATGCGGTAAGTGAGGACCTAATGGAGCGCAGTATTAACCCAAGCGACATCCTAGCTGGCGTGAATATTATAAACCGCGAACAAGCCAAACAACTCATCGAACAACATACAAAAGTTATAGGCTTTTAATGACGCTACATCTCATACAAAAAAGTCCGTTCTCGACATCATTATTAGATGATTGCCTTAACGTCATTAATGACGATGACTCGATTATCTTAATGCAAGACGGCGTATTGGCTTGCCAACAACCTAGACTTGCAACACTTAAAAACACAATATTTGCTCTGCAAGACGATCTAGATGCCAGAGGCATCCAACAGACACATAAGAACGTAAACGCTATTAGCTATACAAGGTTTGTACAGCTTTGCACAGAATGTAAAAACACCGTTAGCTGGTATTAAATGATGAACACCGCAGAATTCGATGACGAAGGTTTTTTAATTAACCTTGATAGCTGGGACGAAAAACTTGCCACCCAAATTGCAAAGAACGAAAACATCACGCTATCACCTGCGCATCTTGAAATCATTCACACACTGCGTACGTTTTATCGTGAACACGAAGTGGCTCTAGCCAATCGCCCCTTTGTTAAATTAATTAAAAACACATACGGCCCTGACAAAGGCAACAGTATTTACCTAATGACTTTATTCCCTGAAAGCCCTGCTAAAATCGCCGCCAAAATCGCAGGACTTCCCAAACCAGCGAACTGCCTATAATGACCAGTATTGAACACCCTTTTGCACAATTCGTTAGAATCCTCGGCAAAGGCCGCAAAGGCTCTCGCTCGCTTACTTATCAAGAAGCCCTAGATGCAATGGGCATGATATTAAGAGGCAAAACAGAAGATGTTCAACTAGGGGCCTTCATGATGCTTTTGCGCGTCAAAGAAGAAAATGCCGATGAACTAGCCGGGTTTACTCAAGCCACAAAAGATTTTATCGCGCCAAGCATTCCTAGCAACATTCACGCAGACCTGGACTGGTCAAGCTATGCTGGCAAGCGACGCCAGCTACCTTGGTACCTTTTAGCGGCACTTACACTAGCTGATAATGGTATCAAGGTCTTTATGCATGGCGCCGATGGCCACACAGAAGGCCGGATTTACAGTCAGGAAACCCTAGAAAAATTGGGCGTAAGCGCAGCCAACAATTGGCAAGAAGCTGAACAGCACTTAAACAAAAACAACTTTTGTTTCATGGCCATGAAGACACTATGCCCACAACTGCAAAGCATTATTGATTTACGTAATACATTCGGCCTGCGCTCCCCCGTTCACAGCTTTTCTCGACTTCTTAATCCTTTGAATTGTGAATACATAAGCCAAGGCATTTTTCATCCTGGGTACGGCCCGTCTCATCAGCAAAGTGCAGAATTACTGGGCTACAAGCGATTATCGATTCTTAAGGGTGAAGGTGGTGAGTGTGAGATGAACCCAGACAGTGCCGCTAGGATGTATCACTGCTTTAACGGTGAGCTTATTGAGGAACAATGGGATGCGATTTTTGAGCGCCGCCATGTCAAACCTGAAACACTGGATATTGAAAACTTAAAAACCACATGGAAAGACGAAAACGATGAGTATGGCATGGGCGCCATACTAGGCACACTTGCTTATACCGCGCGCTTAATGGGCAAAGCACAGAGCAAAGAAGAGTGCCTTAAACAGGCACAAAGCTGGTGGGACAAACGAAACAAATCACGTTTCGATTAAACCAAGAAAACAGGCCCACTAATCGATGGCCTGCTCTAGTAGTTGCAATAATCGACGAGCCAGCGCCTCGAATGCGGCAGCCTCCTCATTGCCTTTTGTTGCGTTTAAACTAAACAAAAGGCGCTCAATTTCTTCACGGCTCATGTATTGAATGGTCACTGGATTCAACATAACAACGTCCAAATGCACTTGATACTGTATTTAAATACAGTACTTTATCGGGTTACTGAAAAATTGCAATCAAGGCTTTTGAATATAAAAGGTAAACACGCCTTCGCACTCAAAATGTTCAAGCAAGGTATATCCTAGAAAGCTGCAGAATTTAGCGATATCACGCTTAGTAGATGGGTCCGTAGCAAGCACCTGCAGCACCCCACCAGAATCAAGCTCTTTTACCTTAGTGTGCAGCATCATTACAGGTTCTGGGCACATCAAACCTTGCGCATCTAAAACGAGATCATGGTTTATTTCAGACATCTTTCATCCTTTCAGTGACCGTTTTGTGGCCAGCTTTACACTCTGGGCATATTTGTTTATCGCTATTGGCCTGCCAGCCCTGCTTGTTCATTCCGGCAATGGCATCGCTTTGAGTATCGCCACTGTAATCAATAAACTCTAACTCATAAGCCTGATGGCAATTATCACAGTTAATATTGGCAAACTTAACGTTGAATTGTGCCTGTGCAGGCCCTTCACACTTTGCACTCCAGCCACCTAAGGGGGTAATCAGTGGCTCGGCACTTTCTACCTGAAGCATCATACTTAGCTGCTTCGAGCCTTTTACTGGCAAGAGTATACGATCTCCTACCATAGGCTGACCGCCTTTTGCTTTCACCTCAAACACACCAAGGGAGAAACTGCTCACACCCAAAAGCTCACTGTGCAAATTACCCTGACTGCCATTACAGACCTGACCAGCCGGGGTTTGTTTGTATATAAAGTACTCAAGCATAATGAAAAAATTGTGTCTAAGGGCTGCGCAGCATACAATTTGCGCCTGTTTTGTAAAGTGTCCAGTACGGAATATTCATTTTCTGCATTGTGACCCAATTAATTTAGATACGCTTGGAACCCAAATGCGCGCTAGCCAGTTTTTAATTGCCACCTTAAAAGAATCACCATCTGACGCGGTTGTGATCAGTCATCAGCTCATGCTGCGTGCGGGCATGATCCGTCAGTTAGCATCAGGGCTTTACACCTGGCTACCGCTGGGCCTTAAAACCCTGCGTAAAGTAGAAAAAGTGGTACGCGAAGAAATGGATGCCGCCGGCGTTCAAGAATTACTGATGCCAGCGGTTCAACCCGCCGAACTTTGGCAGGAAACCGGCCGCTGGTTCAAATATGGTGGCGAGCTTCTTCGTATTAAAGACCGCCAGAATCGCGATTTCTGTATCGGGCCAACCCACGAAGAAGTTATCACCGACCTTGCCCGCAATGAATTAAAAAGCTATCGCCAATTACCCATGAGCTTTTACCAGATTCAAACAAAATTTCGCGATGAGACCCGTCCACGTTTCGGCGTCATGCGTGCCCGTGAG
>MDTG01314684.1_pt1 | contig 12188 bp, 11 predicted proteins | sample 811421 | NCBI WGS metagenome assembly MDTG01 (sample SAMN05326645, study PRJNA326480) | marine metagenome | isolation source: seawater | place: Pacific Ocean: South East | collected 2011
AATAAATATTTAATTTTCAATATTTATGTTAATAAGGGGTTTATGTGTAGACCCCTTATTATTTATTGTATATTCTTCTTTTTTTTAAATTCAAATCTCTTAGCTATGGACAAAAAACCCTATCATCATATTTACAAAAATGGAGAGCTTTTTGGTTTTAGGAACCTAGAGGGCGGCCCTCAAAGAGATCCTAATTTTAAGTGGAATTGGAAAGTTTTTAGTGAAGAAAAAAAGAAACTTGAGATAAATTATCCCCCAGAACACGTAATTGATAGAAAGGTAGTTTTAAAAAATTTACAAGAACATAAATCAGACTCATATGTAATGTGGCTTGATCATGCAAGCTTTATAATAAAACTTGGAGATACTACAATTATTACTGATCCTGTGTTTGAAAAAAATTATGGCCCCCTATGGTTTGGTCCCAAAAAATATGTTAACTCCCCTCTTACTTTAAAAGATTTGCCAGAGATAGATTTATTTTTGCTATCACATAATCACTACGATCATATGAGCATAAGAACAATCAAAAATTTTCCATATAAAAAAGCAAAAGTAGTTGTTCCTTTAAAACTTGGAAAATATTTTACAAAAAACGGTTATAAGAAGGACAATGTAAAAGAATTGGACTGGTTTAATAAAGTTAAAATCAATGATGATATTACTATAACAATGCTTCCAGCTCAACATTGGAGCAAGCGTTGGATATGGGGGGAAGGAAATACAGATAAAAGTCTTTGGGGTAGTTTTTTAATCGAGTATAAAGGAAAAAAAATCTTTTTTGCTTGTGATACTGGCCCAGCCCCGTTTTATAAGGAGTTAGGTAAAAGATTTGGTCCGATTGACTTAGCTTTTGGAAATATTGGTGCCTACAATTTTTATCCGATAATTCCTGTGAAAGATAAATCAGTATTTCATACAAACCCTGAAGAACTTTTGTCTTTAATGCGAGACTTAAAAGTTAAAAAAGTAGTTGGAATGCACTGGGGAACTGCGATCTTAAGTTTGGAACCAATTTGGGAGCCTCCAGTTAGGTTTAAATCAAATGCGGAAAAATTTGGATATAAAAAGAATGATGCAGTTATATTTAAAATTGGTGAAATAAAAAAACTAGAAGAATTAATTAACTAGCTTTTTTTTTGTTTCTTTCTCTATCTAGAAGTTGAGTCAAACTTTCAACCATTAAGTCACTTGCCTGAAATATCTCTGAGGGTTTAAATTCTTTTGAAAAATTTTTTTCAGGATTTGATTTATCCTCTATTATTATATTACCATCTGCTGATTTTGAATTTAAATAAATCAATAACAACCAATCTTCGTCGGGCGAGTCATCAAATTTTATTAAAACTTCTCCCCGTTCCATTCTAAAATCTAAACAGCGAAAAATACTTAAATATTTTGGGACATATTTCCGATTTAATTGGAAGCAAAGACTATGAGCGCTTCGCCAAAAAGACTCTAGAGCATACTCAATCTTTTGCCTTTCTATATAATAATTTTTTTCTTTTTCTAAAAGTACTGCTCTATCATCATCTTCTGCAACTTTTATGCCTAACTGTTCTACTCTTTCTTTAATTTTTTGATCTCTTAGATCTTGATATTTTTTCTTAATTGCAATTATTCTCTCTTCTACTTCCTTATAATTCTCTCTCTGCTGGGCAAGTACAAATTTTTCTATTGCTCTAATTTCATTTGCTTCTCTTTGACGAAATTTTTCTATTTTTTTCTCAAGTTTAATTTGTTCTAAGAACTTTCTTTGTCTTTCAGCTTGTTCTTTACGCACCTCAGCTTGTTCCTCACGTATAAACTGTTTAAGATCTTTTTTTCTCTTTTTTTGTAATTTTATTTCATCTTTAAGCTCTTCAGCCTTATTTTTTAATTCTAAATCTCTTTCTACCTTTAATTTTTTTTGCAATTCTAATTTTTCTCTTTCTATTTCCTTAATCTTTAACTGTTTTTGTTTTTCTCGTTCTTCCATTATTACTTGTTTTATATCTGAAACTTTATTTGACACACTGATGAAGAAGTTCTGTAAAGATTTATCTAAATTAAAATTGAATTTGAACAAAGATTTAATTTTATCATTCAATTTTAAAAATCCCAAAACTACAGCTCTTGTTTTTTGATTTTTTTTCAATGACTTCTTTTTTGAAATTTTTTTTAAATTTCTCTTTATTACCTTTTTAATCTTTTTAGGTAATTTGTTACGTCTTTTTTTTAATTTATTTTTTATTCTTATGACTTTTTTTCTTTTATTTTTAGGTTTCTTAACAGAATGTTTTTTTATTTTTGTTAATCTTTTTTTTATGAATCTCTTTTTCTTTTTTTTCATACCTATATATAATTAAATATCAGGTTTTAAGAATTATATATATAGTCTCGTGTAGAATGAGCAGATTGAAAGTTCTTCACAATTTGCAATTGAAAAACAGCCAAGTCACGATACCTGAATGCAGCTGCACAGCTAGCTAAATAATATTCCCACATTTTTACAAATTTTTCATCAAAAAGATCTTTTACTAAGTTTTTTTTAGCTAAAAATCTCTCCAACCAACTTTCTAATGTTTTATCATAGTGTCTTATAAGTGTCTCTGTGTCTGCCACTATTAATCCAGTTTTCTCTAGAGGTTCGATAATTTGACTAAATGATGGACAAACTCCTCCAGGAAATATGTGACGATTTATAAATTTATTTGGAGGTGTGGGTTTGTCAACTACGCCTATGGTATGTAGCAAGAATATACCGTCTTCTCTAAGCAATTTATTCATGGACTCAAAAAAAACCTTATAAAATTTTTTGCCAACATGCTCAAACATTCCAACTGAATAAATTCTGTCATATTGGCCTTTAATTTCACGGTAATCGGCTAATTCAAACTGAACTTGATTATCTAATCCAAGCTCTTTAGCTTTATTTTTACAATAATTAATTTGATTTTTACTTAAAGAAATACCTGTGACTTCGCAGCCTTTTTGCTTTGCAATTTCAAAGGCCATCCCTCCCCAACCGCAACCTACCTCTAGAATCTTATTCCCTTTTTTTATGTCTAATTTTTTGGCTATATGGTCAATCTTGTTCTGCTGAGCATTCTCTAAAGTTTTTGTATCCTTTTTCCAATAAGCACATGAGTACAATCTATGCTTCGTATCTAAAAATATATCATAGAGTTTTTCACCTTTTTCTCCTCCAATATCATAATGGTGCTCTACATTCTTTCTGGATTTTCCTGGTAAATTAAAGTTAGATAAATATCTCCATATTTGAAATATTCGTTTAGAAATGTAACTAGCTGAGCTTACTTCTCTTCTTCCCAAATTTTTAACTAAATTCATTAAAAATTCTTTCAGTGATGCATTTTCAATGATTATTTCACCTCGCATATAAGCTTCTGGAAACTCTAATTCAGGATCTAAAATAAGTTTCCAATTAAGATTATCTTTTAATAATTTAATAGTAACTGGATCATCTTTTCTTGGATTGCCACAAATATATTTCTGACCTTTGGAGTCAATAAGAATAATTCCTCCTTCTCTATAAATGTTTGAAAATACTCTTGCTAAAATCATGTCTAAGCCGCTTTATAGTCTTTAATTTCAAATTTTAAATTATCTAATTTGTTTATCAAATCTTTTTTTTCCCTAGAATTTAAAAGAACAAGAGGAGGCAATAGATTATTAAAATTATCATCTTTTGTAGACATATAACTGTGCAGAGCTGATATCAAATTGTAACCATCAAACACATCTCTAACAGCTACTAATTTATCATTATGGGTTTGTTCTTTCTTGTTTTCAAAATCATCAAAAACTTTTCTAGCAAGTGAGGCTGTCACATTACAAATAGCTGAGATAACTCCACTGTTACCAATCTCTAATCCTCTTAGCAATTTTTTTTCAGTACCAGGGAACATTAAAAAATTTGGTATCTTTAAATTTTCAAATAAATTAGAAGTTGAGTCTTTGCATCCGACAATATTGTCAGGAAAAGCCTTAACAAGTTTTGTAACAGCTTCAACTGAAAATTTATATCCACTAAGTAATTCAAAATTATATAAAACAATTCTTATTTTTGGAATTTTAGAAATTATAAGAGAATAAAATTTAAATACACCTTCATCAGTATTGCCTTTATAATATGCTGGTGGCATAATTAGAAAATCTTTAAAACCATACTCAAATCCATATTTTACTAAATCTATCGTCTCTTTAAATGAATTACATCCTGTTCCTAAAAAAAATTGTTTTCTTAACTTATGATTAGCAATTTTACCTATTAAATCCTTTTTTTCAGAAATTGAAATTAATTGACTCTGGCCTGTTGAGCCAAAAAATATAGCCCCGTGTAATCCATTATTAACTGACAGGGCTGCATGTTGTATTGTTGCTTCAACATTTAATGAGTAATCATTGTTTAAAATACTACATGTAGCTGAATATATGCCTTTAGTTATCATAATCTTACCTAATTTATTCTATCTAAGTTATATAGTTAAAATCAAGTATGAAAATTCTTTGTATAAATGTAAGAAAAGGAATAGGAGATCAGATAATTTTTCTTCCTTTTATCCATGCTATTTCCAGAAAATTCAAAATTCCAGTTTCTTTATTAGCTAAAGAAAATTCCAAAGCCAAAGAGTTATTTTCTGAAGATGATTTCATTGATGAGATTATTAACCTTGAAAAGAATATGGATGGGATTAAAGGCGTCATTAGATTGGCTAAAGAAATTAGAAGAAGAAATTTTGATAAAATTTTTATTTTTAATTCCTCTTTAAGATACAATGTTATTGCAAGGTTAGCTGGGATTAAATCAATATATCAATATCCTCTTTTTTTAAAAAAAGATAATATAATACATTCAGCTAAAATTTTCACTGAAAGTATAATTGATAAAGTAGTAGTTACAGAACCTTATCTTAAAATTAAAAAAGAAAATTTGGACTTAGATAAAGATTTAAAACACATCTGTTTAGGAATTAGTGCATCAGGGCCTACTAAAAGATGGGATATAAAAAATTATATAAGGTTAGCAAATGAAATTTCTAAGAATACAAGTTGTAAATTTTATATTGCTGGTGGTGAAAAAGATATTGATTTAATCAATGAATTTAAAAATTTTGTGAAAGAAAAAAATATTCTTTCATTTGAAGAAATGACTATCAAACAAACTTTAAATTACATTTCAAATTGTGATTTATATGTGGGAAATGATACCGGGTGGGCGCACTTGTCAATTGCATTAAATGTTAAGGCTCTTACTATTTTCTGTGACTCTCCTATCGCAGCTTATGGATCTTATAGCTCTAAAATGAGTACCGTCGAACCTGAGGGGATAGAAAAAGGAACCACTAAACATAATACTTTAGGTAAAAAAAATATTTCTTTTGAAAAAGTTTTAAAAAAATCAATTGAGATGCTTAATTAACTAAAATCACTTCTAATAATTTTTTCTGTTGCTTCATTTACTAGTTGAGACAATCTTTCAGTTTTAACTTCTCTATTCATGTCTGGATGTATTTTTTGCTGCAATTTTTTTGATGCATTTATAACTTCCTCTTTTGCACAACCTTTCTTCAGGCCTAACAATTTATAGGCCTCGTCTATAGATAAGTTTGAGGAACCTTTTGGTTGATTAAATTGGCCCTGCGAAAATTTGCCTGAGTCTTTTAAAAATCTAATTAATCGCCAAAGTTGAAACATTTGCAAAGCAGTTAACCCTTTGATCTTTAAACCACTCAAAATTACAAATAGAAAAGGCAATGAAAATAAAAATTTACCTCCAATTGTAAATAATGCTGCAATAATTAAGGATAAATAAACTATAATTTTTTTAATAATCAATGCAATTTTTTTTGAACTCGTTTTTGTAAACCAATTTAAAAATAGATAAACAATGACAAAGATGGTTATTCCGATTAGAACTAAATTCATATAATTATATAAGTATGAATATACCAAAATTAAAAAAAATTAAGAGTGAGAAAAAGTACCATGATATGGTGCTCAAAGATGATTATTCTTGGGTGGATCAGCCAAATATTCTGGATGTTTTAAAAGACACGAGCAAATTACTGCCAGATGTTAGAAAATATATAGAAGAAAATAATATACATACAAATAACTACCTCGAAGACGTAAAAGGATTACAAAAAAAACTTTTTAATGAAATCAAGTCAAAAATTAAACTTAATGATACCTCGCTAAAATTTAAAGATAAAAGATATTTTTATTGGGCAAAAACTGAGTCTAAGAGTAATTACGGAAAAAGAATGAGGCAGCTTATAAATAGTTCAAAGCCAGAAGAAATTTTTTTTGATGGTGATCTTGAAAAAAAAAATTATGGGTCTGAATATTTTGGCATCGGATCTGTAAGTATTTCTCACTGTGATGATTTCATGGCTTATTCTCTAGATTTAAAAGGATCAGAGTACTACACAATTTACCTCAGAGACTTAAGAACAGGAAAAAATGAGAAAGACGTTATCGAAAATACAAGTGGTGGAATAACATGGTCTTTAGATAGCAAAAGTTTTTTTTATTCGAGGTTAGATAAATATCACAGACCACGACAAATTTTAAAACATGTTATTGGCACACCAATTGCAGAAGATAAGATCATCTTTGAAGAAAAAGATGATACTTTTACATGCAGCATTGGTCTTACCTCTGATGAAAAATTCTATATTATTTCTACTTCAGATCATATTACTACTGAAGAGTACTTCTTTCCTGCTAATTATACAGACATTAAGCCTACTTTATTTAAAAAAAGAATAAAAGATGTGAGGTACTCAATAGATTCATGGAAAGGATATTTTTATGTTCACACAAATGAGAATGCTAGGGACTATAAAATTCTTAGATGTAAAACTGATCAAATTAATCATCTAGAGATATTTATTTCTGAAAAAAAAGAAACTGTTATTGGAGGTTTGGATTTTCTTAATGATTATATCTTAAGAGGAGAAAAATCGGATGCTATTTCTAAATTATTTGTAAGAAACATCAAAACTAATGAGGAAGAGGAAATAAAAGTTTCTAATGAACCCATTGGTGTTCCAGGTGCTTCGTTAATGCAGAAAGATACCAATACTACCAAAATTAGAGTTAGCTGGGAAAGTATGGCTACACCTGGAAAGATTTATGAATATGATATTTTAACAAAAGAAAAAAAATTAGTTAAAGAAACAGAAATTCCATCAGGGCATGATCCTAACAAATATGTAGTTGAACGAATTAAAGCTAAGTCACATGATGGAAGAATGATACCTATAAGTTTAGTAAGACAAAAAGACACAAAGCAAAACGGTAAATCTAAAGTTTTACTTTACGCTTATGGTGCTTATAAACACAGCATCTCACCTTCTTTTAGCGCCTCTAGATTTTGTCTGGTTGATAGAGGAATTACATTTGCGATTGCACATGTAAGGGGTGGTGGCGACCTTGGAGACGTGTGGCATGAAGAGGGGAAGAGAAAACAAAAAAGAAATACTTTTTTAGATTACATCGCTTGTGCTAATCATTTAATTGAACAAAGATATACTTATAGGGGTGGAATTTGTTTTTATGGAGGATCTGCGGGAGGATTAACGGGAGGCGCATTAGCCAATATGGCACCAGAATTATTTTTCTCAATGTTATTACTTGTTCCGTTTGTAGATACAATGACTACAATGCTTAATGAGAAATTACCTTTGACTCCTGCTGAATGGGAATTATGGGGTAACCCAATAAAAGATAAGGACTATTTTAAATATATTTTGTCTTATTCTCCTTATAATAATCTTGAAAAAAAAGATTACCCTGCAATGTTAATTACAACATCTTTGTTTGATAATCGCGTTCTTTATTCTGAGCCTGTAAAATATGTTGCAAAACTCCGAGATGTTAAAACTGATAATAATATTCAATTACTTAAATGTAAAATAGAGGCTGCGGGTCATGGAGGAATGAGCGGCCGGGATAATGCAATAGAGGAACTTTCAGAAGAATATAGTTTTATTCTCAAAACAGCAAAAATTAATAATTAAATTTAAAAACAATTTTTACTGCTAAACCCAACTACTTTATTATTTGGATTAATTTCAAATTTTCTTTCGCACTTAATATTAAATTTTTTCTTAATGTAAATATAGTTTCTATTTCTTGAGTTTAAAAATTCTAATTTATCGGGTTGTCCATAAAAAATTTTAAGCTCTGACTCGCTTTTATTTAACCACTTGCTTAATTCTTTTTGCTCTTGCACTGTTTTTTCATCTATTTTTTCGTAAACTGTTTGACACCCAGAAATTATAAAAAAACCTGATAGAATAAAAAAAATTAATTTATATTTATTCATATAATATTTATTCACTTTACACTTAAAACTTATAAACAGAAATATTACCTCCAGGTTGTAAAATCTTGCTTGATCCTACTTTTAAAAGGATTTTACTGTTAAATTGGAGTATTTAAAATCAACTGGAGGTCCATATGATGGAAAAATATTTTGAATACAAAAAAAATAAAACTAATTTTAAAACTGAAGTAATTGCTGGAGTAACGACTTTTCTTACTATGGCTTATATAATGTTTTTAAATCCTTTTATCTTGTCTGGTGAATTCGCTGGGCCAGAAAAGGGTTTTTTTGATTTTGGGGCTGTCTTTACAGCAACAATTTTAGCAACCGCGATAGCTTGCTTTATTATGGCATTCTATGGCAAAACTTGGCCTATAGGCTTAGCTCCCGGAATGGGAATAAATGCATTTGTCGCTTTTGGTGTGGTAGCAGGTATGGGTTACACTCCTCAAGCAGCACTAGGTGCAGTTCTTGTGGCTGGAGTACTATTTTTATTAATTTCTTTAACACCAATAAGAGCTTGGTTAATAAATTCTATTCCGAAAAGTTTAAAACTTGGAATAGGAGCTGGAATTGGTTTGTTTTTAGCAATTATTGGCCTTGAAATAATGGGAGTTGTTGGAGATCATCCAGTAACACTTGTTACACTAGGTGATATAAAAAATCCTTTAGTGCTGCTAGGTTGTTTGGCATTTGTAGTAATGATTGTTCTTGAAAAAATGAAAGTTAAAGGCAATATTATTATTGGTATTTTAGTTTTTAGCATTATTGCTTGGGCGACAGGTTTAGCAAAATTTAATGGGGTTGTAGGTTCTATTCCTCCTATGACTTACCTTTTTGATTTTGATCTTACCGCTGCTTTAACTGCTGGAATGTCGACAGTAATTTTTACTTTACTGTTTATAGATTTCTTTGACACTGCTGGAACATTAACTTCTGTAGCAAATGTTGCAGGTAAAGTTGACAAGCAAGGAAAAGTTAAAGACATAAACAAAGCAATGCTCTCTGATAGTGTTGGTACTGTAGCTGGAGCTTTAATGGGAACAACGACAGTAACAAGTTACGTGGAGTCAGGTGCTGGAGTAAAAGCAGGTGGAAGAACGGGAATGACTTCACTAGTAATTGGAGTTTTATTTTTAGCGTGTTTATTCTTCTCTCCTCTTGCAACTAGCTTGCCAAAAGAAATAGATGGAGCAGCACTGTTGTATGTGGCTATTTTATTTGTAAGAAATATAACAAATATAGAGTGGGATGATATTGCTGAGTCCGGTCCAGCAGTTGTAGCAATGATTACAATGCCCCTTACTTATAGCATAAGCAATGGTATCGCTTTAGCATTTATTTCGTATGCTTTAATCAAAATCTTATCAGGAAAGTTTTCAAAAACTTCCCCGGCTATTTGGGTTATTGCAATATTAAGTGTAATAAGTTTTTATGTAGCTTAATTGATTATAGGGCCGGTCTATGGACTGGCCCTTAACTTTTTTGTTTTTTAACTAAATCCTCTACTCTTATTTCCTCATAACGCTCAAAAGGTTGAACGATCCATGGATTGCTATCTAACTTTTGAGCGCAAAAATCAGGCTCAAAAGTTGAGTCTTTCTTTTTCCAAAGAACAGCTGTCTTAATGATTTTAATATTTCCTTTCAGTGGAGGATAATTTTTTAACCATTGAATACTTTTATTTAATGTTACACCAGTGTCAGATAAATCATCACATAAGAGAATGTTTCCCTTCATGTCTTGGACTGTTGAACTCATTTCCCGGGAAAATACTAACTCTCCTTGTTGATCTTCTATTCCTTTTCCAGAATATGACTCTACGGCTAAATAGGCACATTTTAATTTAAAAATTCTACTGAGAACATCTATAATAGGCGCTCCACCTCTCATAATTCCAATTAATATATCAGGTTTAAATCCACTTAGATGAATTTGAACAGCTAATTTTTCTGTAATTAAATTATATTCTTTCCAATCTATGATAAGTTTCTCAGCCATAGAAAAAACTAAATTATTTTGAAGGAGTTGTAAATGAAAGGTTATGTAGTCTGTGTTTATAAAAATATAACTAATGAGGAAAAGCTTAAAGAATATGCTCTTAAAGCTAGATTAGCCGTTGAAAAATATAAAGGAAAATTTCTTATTAGAGGAGGCAAAACTAAGACTAATGAAGGTAATAATTCTCCGAGAACTGTAGTTATAGAATTTTCATCTTTTGACGAAGCTAATAAATTTTATAACTCTGAAGAATATCAAGATGCCCATTTAATTTTAAAAGGGAGTGCTATTAGGCAACATCAAATTGTAGAGGGTTGCTAATACTGTATGGGCTCGTCATCTATAGACCTCCACAAATACCAAGTAGCTACAGAGCAATATGGTGTAAAATTTTTATGAAGTTTATCTAGAAATTTTTTTGGAGGAAAATATTTTTTATTATAATTATTAGAAATGGCTCTGAGTAATCCTATATCTTGAAGAGGCCAAATATTAGAGCGATTAAAAGTAAAAAGCAATATCATCTCAGCTGACCATCTACCAATTTGTTTCAAATCAGACAAGTATTCAATTGCTTCTTCATCAGTCATCTTTTTTATCAAACTTGGTCTAAAAGTTTTATCAAGAGTTCTTTTAGCTAAATCTTTTATTCCTTTTACTTTTTGTCTACTCAGGCCACAGGCTTTTAAACTACTAAAGGATAGTCTATTTACCGTTTTTGCATTGATTTTGTTGTTACATTTTTTTTGGAATCTTAAAAAAACAGAGTTAGCAGCTGCTACGCTTATTTGTTGTCCTATTATACTTTTACAAAGAGAAAAAAAAACATCATTACGTGTTATAAGATTTCCATCTTTATAATTCAAAATTAGTTTTTTCATAACCTTATCTTTTTTTGATAAAATTTTTTTTGCTTTAGCCCAATATTTTGGAGGTTTGCTCATGCTCTTGGAGTAACTATTTGTTTTTTTAATTTATTCTCTCTCATGAAAATAATTAAAGAGCTAGTTATGACTAGTGCTGCTCCTAATAAAGTTAAAATTTTTGGAACCTCGCTCCAAATAAAGAAACCAAAAATAATCGCGAAGACTAAACTTAAATATTTAATTGGGGTTACAAGTGATGCCTCTGCCAATCTATAGCTTTGAGTCAATAATAAATTAGCTACACTTCCACACAATCCAAGTATACAAAATAATAAAAAATCTATTGGTGTTGGCATTACCCAATTGTTAAATAAAATTGTACTTAAACCAAGTAAAGTACAAAGTAATGTGAAATAAAATGCGATTGTATAATTGGCCTCAGTTTTGGAAAGGGATCTTACACTGATAGCTACACACGCGAAAAATACACAGAAAATAATAGGGGTAATGTAATAATAATTAAGATCTATGAAAGCAGGCTGCACAATTAAAAGCATACCCAAAAATCCTAGGAATACTGCTAACCATCTTTTAACTCCTACTCTTTCAGACAAAAAAATTATAGATGCTATTGTAACGAATATTGGTCCGCCAAAAGTTAAAGATACTACATCAGCTAATGGTAGTTCTCTTAAACCAAAAAATAATGCAATTATAGCTAAAGCGCCAGTTATTGCTCTAAAGGCGTGGAGGCCGGGCCGTGAAGTTTTGTAAAAGGAAAAAAATTTATCTTTTGGTATGATAAAAAAAATCGGAATAAATCCAATAAAGAATCTCAAAAAAAGTACTTGTCCAATTGGATAATAGTCTAACCACTTGACACAGATATCCATGATGGAGAAGCAAATAACACTTCCCACCATGTACAATACGCCTATTTGATTTTGAGTTAACAATTTATTATTCTCCTGTTTAAAAATATA
>MDTG01396851.1_pt1 | contig 12188 bp, 11 predicted proteins | sample 811421 | NCBI WGS metagenome assembly MDTG01 (sample SAMN05326645, study PRJNA326480) | marine metagenome | isolation source: seawater | place: Pacific Ocean: South East | collected 2011
ATAAGGAGGATGAATTCAGTAGAATGTGTAATCAAAGTTCACGCGGTGAAGGGGGTAGTAATTTATCTGCTAGCGACAAATTTGAAGAACTTAAACGTGAGAGAGGATTCTCTAGTGCCAATGATGAATTCAATAAAAGTCGTGAAATTGCCGATAGTAGAGCACGCGATTCATTAAATCAATATAACGAAAATAAATCAAGAAATGATAATGATTTTTTTAAAAATTTATATGAAAATAAGATTAAAGAAAACTCACCTTTTGCTGACAAAAAAGAAGAAAAAATAACAATAAATAGGTCGCTAGTACATGAGCCTCAACAGAGCAATCAAAGACAGGACCCTTCAACTGCTAATGAAATAGTTGAAAATAAGGATAAAGATATTAATGATTTAAAAGCTGAAAATAATTTACAGAAACAATATGAACAGTTTAAAGTTGACACCGGAGACTTATACAGAAATACCAATTTTACTAATCCTCGTGAGAATGGTAAAATGATTATTCTTGATACAGGCACCCTTGCCGCGGATACAACAATTAATTTTCAGGCTACTCTTATTGAGCCAATTATAATTGATAGAATAGCAGATGTTTTTATTGAGTTTATCACTATTCAAAATTTGCGGCTTTCAGATGCTGTGGCTCATCTAGAGACAGTAAGTCTTTTCGCATTAGAAATAGCCGAATTACCAACTAAAATAGGAACTACAAATGCCGATTTCTTAGATAAATATGTTTTTCCTAATGAAACTTTTGGAACAAATGATAATGGAGGTGATGGTGCTACCGCTGATGCTACAACCTATACACTGAAATTGAAAAGCAATTATTTTACAACGATTAATGCTAATAAATTTACTGAGTTTAATGTAAAGCTTCAAGGATTGGTGTCAGATACATTAGAGAACATTGAGAGTGCTGGTACTGGACGTGTAACAATTGGACTTTTTATTAAAAAGCGATAGTCTAACAAATTCTAATTATTTTTACTTTTAAATATTATTTTTGTAAGTTAAACTTAAAAAATAATAATAAATAGTTATAATTATATACCTTAAATTAAAATGGCAAAGTTTCTATCAAAACAGAATCTTGAACATATATATAATTACCTAAAAACAGATTTAGAGGCTATAAATATTAAACTAGATGAGGATAAAAAATATAGAAAAGCTGTGAAAACAATGATGCGCTCGATTGATAATCAACATAGAGAAAGCGATAAACAAATGAGTGTTGATAACTTGAATGTTTACGCCGTTTCAAAAATAAAACCATTTCTAGTAGAAATGTTTAAAAAAATAGCAGATAATAATGGAGGTAAGAATGTTAAACACTTTGAACCCGAAGGGTTAAATATGAGTATTATGGGATATGATATTAATTCATCTGATGCCGATGTTAATACAGGAGATGAATTAGATGCTCTTTTCAAAACTTCAATTACAAATAATGAAAATATAGGGGAAGAAAATATAATGTCTACTACTGATTTTCAAAAAAAGCTTCAAGAAGCACAAAACTCAAGAGGCTACTCAGACTATGTTAAAAATACAACCGAGTTTAGAGATGAAGTAGATAAAGCAAACAAAATGTCTCAACAAGATTTAGGAAGTTCGAATAATAGAAAAATGGATGAAAATGAGTTTTATAAGAATTTATATGAAAATAGTGGAAATCCATTAAATAGTGGAATTGACTTACAAGACCAAACCGAATATAAAGAAGCCTTGAGAGCAGGTCTTAGAAAGGACCCTAATAATAATGTCAATAACAGTAATAATGTCCTAAGCAGTCAAAATTTATTAGTAGATAATCAAAATAATATTTTAAAAAATATTGTAGTAAAAAATAGAGATCATTCTGATGATAATATAATAGAACCAGTAACAAGTGAAACCGGCCTTGAAAATCCACTAGAAATAGGCGAAGGGGCTACATTCCAGCCTATATTATATGAAAATACGCAAACTGGTAGAGAACGTATAAATAATTATATAATAAATATTGATTCAGGTACTAGTGCTACATTTTCAGATTTGAATGTAAACAATCTTGGTACAAATTTTTGGAGTAATTTTAGAGTAAATATTGACAGTCAGTTGAATATAGATAAATTATGTGAAATATATCTTGAGAGTATGACAATTATAGGGCAAACAATACCCGACCTTTGTCCTTATTTTTCAATAAAAATAGATGAATTTAATATTGCTACATCTAGTAACAATTCAGATTTAAGAGATAGAATAGTTATAGCAAATTCAGCTGACATGGAATATACTGATACAGGTGTATTGACAACTGGAACCGTGGCAGTTGGTACAACGACAGCTATTACTGTAGATGGCGCTAATGCTACTGAGTTTATTTCTATAGGAGACTATTTATATACACTTGGAGGACAATTTTTAGGTATAGTGACAGCTGTAGGAAGTTCAACTAGTATTACTGTTGGTGGTGGAACAAAGACAGCTTTAGTTGACAATAACCGGATTCTAGTTGGAAGATTAAAGCATAGCTGTAATGAACATAAACTTTCAAATGGTTACATTGGCACATTGAATCCAAAACGTCTTTTAACATTCACAGTTTCTATTAAAAATCAAGATGGAAATGATGTTGACAGTAATAGCCCTGATAACAATGTATTTAGGGACGCAGACTCAGCCCAAAATAGAATTATGTTTACATTTTTATTAAAGAGTGTAGGCCAATTTTCAGATTTCTAATTACTAGAATTACTAGAATTATTAGCATTATTATTAACACTATCTAGAGGTGTATCGGTGATTGTTGTTCCACAATAAGGTTTTTGGGTTACTGAGTAATCTTCATACTTGTAAACACCTTCATCTATTCCTACTTGTAACAAAAATTTCATATTGTCCCAAAATGGTGGAACGTGTCCAATTTCTTTTGTTGCTAAATGACCAAGTTCATGAATAGCTACAAACATCATAGTATTTAAGTCAACTAGTGTATTATTGGCGTCTTTAGAGCGTATACAATATACGATTTTTTTCCCTTTATTAATCGAATAACTAGTATATTTGTTATTTGGAGAACTTTCACTTAGCGCATTAGGTCTATAGTTTTTCTTTAAACGTTCTATTTCAGTTTTTTTATTTTTATACTTACCGTTTCTATTTTTATAGGCAGCATTAACTAATTTGGTTAAGTTTTTTTTCATGTCTGATAAAAGATTTGCGGCTTCTACTTTATCGGGTAAGTTTCTTACTAAATAGGTGTTATCATCTTTAGCTTTAACGTATGTGACCTCGGTAGCTTTACCTTCTAGATATAAATAAAATATTGTGACTAAAATTAGTAGTATAAAAAAACTTGAGAAATCCTTCATACCGTTCTAATTTATATGGAGATAATAAAATTGATTTAACTTGAAAAGTTTTAATATTAAATATATCTTAACTGAACAATGGAACCGTTGTATGAATCTAGTAAGTTTCAGTATCGTGGGAATAAGATTGACCCGCTAAGAACAAACAAAGCTGACATAAAAGCCGAAATCACTGAATGGTATTGTAGTAATGAAACAAAGATAATTATAGATGAGAAAAATGACAGAGAATACAAGGTACGTGAGTATACAATTCGTATGTTTGCTACAACTGAAAAGGGAACATCGGTTGGTATTAACGTGTATAATTATACGCCCCACTATTTTATCAAGGTACCTGAGTCATTCGCAAATAACAAATTTAAAATGAACAATTTTGTTAGTGGTATCAAAAATCGCCTTCCTTTTCAAGTAAGGAAAAATCTTGTAGCCTATGACCTCGTTATGAGAAAAATTTTGGTAGGGTTTACAAACGGTAAGTTCTTTCCATTTATTAGGCTTATCTTTAAGGATACAAACTCTATGAATGCCTCATTGAAGATAGTCAAAAATGAAGATATTGGAGAGCTTAAATACAATCGTGATTATGAGATATATGAATCAAACATTCCACCCTTTCTAAGATTTATCCACAAAAACAATATTAAGCCAGCTGGTTGGATATTGATTAAAGGTGGTAATTATACCATCAATTATGGGGAGTCTCGTAAAACTCGCTGTCAGATTGATATCGATGTGATAGACTGGAAAAAGGTGAAATATTTTGAGACAGATAAGATTGCGCCTTTTCTTGTAGCTGTTACGGATATTGAATGTTATAGTAGTCATGGTGATTTTCCGCTTCCAAGGAAAAATTACAAAAAGCTTGTTCAAGAACTATATGATGCCTATACAAAGCAAAAAGAACAGTTGATATCTAAAAACAAAAGCTTGGGTACAAGTCTTGGTAGTGATTCAAGTGGTCAAGAAAGTGCGTCGCTTTTTGGAAAGAAAAAAGAATTGACACAAGCGCTGATTGAAAAGGCATTTAATGATGATAAATCCGATATATTTGATGATAGTATCAGCAAGGTATTTACATGTGAAAATAAAAAGCCTCTTGAAAGTGAACTTAATTATGTGGCACATGAATGTACCAAAATTATGGAAACAAAAGAGAATTATGCTATATTAGCAAATAGTCTAATTAAAAATATTATTGAAAGTCCACATAATATTGAATATCAGCTTTCGGACACAAACATTCATAATTATATTTGTGATTGTTTTGCGGACCCATTTGATACTGAAACCAATAAAGAAGTAGAAATTAATGAAAATGCGGTACGGATGTTTACAAAGAGTAATAAGAAGCCAAGTATTAAGACTCTATCAAGGGTAGCTCACAATTGCGAGAAGGTATTGAAAAAAATGTACAAGATATTGAAAAAATCTCTTATTGATAAAGACATTTTCAAAATCTGCGCCAAGTTTGAATGTAGCACAAACAATTCACATATTGTTATGAAAAAGATTTCAACTGAGATTCTTAAGTTAGCATTTCAAACTCTCTTTCAATCAAATAATCAGCTTATATCGATTTTTCAGGAAGAATTTCCGCCACTGGATACATCTAAAGATACAACCATTGAAAGAATGCTTGAAGTTACAAAGTGTCTTCCAAAAGTTTCGGGGGATGAAATTATTCAGATAGGAACGGTAGTTCAACGATATGCGGACAAAGAGCCTGCTTTGAGACACATTATCACTCTTGATACTTGTGATCCAATTCCAAATACAATTGTAGAGCAATACGATACAGAGGAAGAAGTGATTATTGCCTGGGCTGAGTTTATTAATAGACTTGACCCGGATTTGATTTCCGGTTACAATGTCTTTGGGTTTGATTTCGCATATATTTGGAAAAGAGCCGAAGAGCTTGATATTGTAGACGATATCAAGTATCTTTTTGGAAGGGTCAAAAATCTTCCATCAAATCTAGAGATTAAGAAGCTTGCTTCATCGGCTCTTGGTGATAATACGCTGATGTATATTACAACACCGGGTATCGTTCAAATGGATTTACTGAAGGTTGTTCAGCGAGACCACAATCTTGTATCATACAAGCTAGATTTTGTCGCAGAAAATTTTATCAATGACAAGATAAAGAAAATTCTCGAAAACGATAAAACAAATAATACAACTAAACTTCAGATAGATGGTTCAAACACACTGTATCCGGGCAATTTTATCACCATTGACTATATTTCTTCACTGGCTAAAAAGGATTACAAAGAACAAAAGTTTAAGATTATCCATATTGATAATAGCGAAAAAACAATAACAGTCAAGGGTATTATCGAAAGTGAGAAACTATTTCACGAGTCAAACCAAAAACATAAGTGGCAGCTTGCTAAGGATGATGTTTCTCCTAAGGAAATCTTCGAGTTTCAGAAGCAGGGTCCAACGAAAAGAGCAATTGTTGCCAGTTATTGTGTCCAAGATTGTGCTCTGTGTCACACTATTATAAACAAGCTTCAGATTATTACAAATAATAAGGGTATGGCGAATGTCTGTTATGTACCTCTATCATTCATCTTTCTTAGAGGTCAAGGTATTAAAATCTTTTCATTAGTAGCTAAGGAAAGCAAAGATGAAGACACTTTGATTCCGGTCATCAAATATTCACAAGAGGAAAAGAAAACACAAAGTGTAGATGGTATTATACCTTATAATTTTAACAATAAATTTACTCCTGATGATGCCGATGAAGAAGCAACTGAAAATGATGGGGGTTATGAAGGAGCTATTGTTTTGAAACCCAAGCCTGGGATCTATATCAAGAAACCAGTCACAGTTCTAGATTACGCATCACTTTATCCTTCATCAATGATTAGTGAAAATTTGTCCCATGATTCAATTGTGCTTGATGAAAAATATCTAGGAGATGAAGGTATTGAACGGCTCAAAAAATTGGGATTTGGTTATGTGGATATTACACATGATGTGTTTAAGTGGAAAGACCCAAAAATTAAGAGTAAGGGAAAGGTGAAGATTGGTACAAAGACATGTCGTTTTGTTCAGCCTCCTAATGGAGAGAAATCGATTATCCCAAAAATTCTTATGAAACTACTGAAGGCTCGTAAGGAAACAAGAGGGAAAATAAAAACTGCCGAAACTGAGTTTATGAAGGGTGTACTTGATGGCCTTCAGTTAGCGTACAAATTAACAGCCAACTCTCTTTATGGTCAAATTGGAGCCGTGACTTCACCTATCAACATGAAGGATATTGCTGCTTCAACTACAGCAGTTGGTAGGGGCCTCTTGAATCTAGCAAAGACAAAGACAATCGAAAGATTTCCGGATGCCGAAATTGTCTATGGAGATACTGACTCAATCTTTATCAATTACAATCCAAAGGACGATGATGGTAATGATTTAGAAGGACGTGAGGCATTAAAGAAATCAATTGATATGGGTGTTGAAACAGAAAATTACATTAGACAGTTTCTAAAAAAGCCGCATAATCTAGAATATGAAAAAACATTCTCTCCGTTTATCCTATTTTCAAAGAAACGGTATATTGGAAATCTCTATGAATTTGACCTTGATTCCTATAAACAAAAGAGTATGGGTATTGTGCTTAAGCGAAGAGATAATGCCGATATTGTAAAACACATTTATGGAAAGGTTATTGATATCATCATGAATCAAAAGAATCTAGAGGCTTCAATTGAGTTTTGTAGAAACGAATGTATGAAACTGCTTGATGGTAAGTTTCCGCTTGACACTCTTATTATTACAAAGAGTCTAAGAGGTTACTATAAAAATCCTGACCAAATAGCACACAAAGTATTAGCTGATAGGATTGGTGAACGCGACCCAGGAAACAAACCCAAATCAAATGACAGGATTCCGTTTGTGTATATCGATACAAAACCAAAGCCTCGTGAAGATGGACGCATACTTCAAGGCGATAAGATTGAACACCCCGATTTCATTCGCGAACATACTATAAAACCGGATTACAAATTCTATATTACAAATCAGATTATGAAACCAGTAGGTCAAATTTATGCCTTAGCAGTCACGGATTTGCCTGAATTTAAAAAGGGAAAGGATTATTTTGATAAAAAATATAACGAATTAGTTAAGGTTAAGGAGCCCGAAAAGGCTCTAGAAAAGGTGAAAGATTTAAGATATAAAGAAGCTAGTGATATTATTTTCAGTGAAGTATTGAGAGTAGCCGAAAATCGGAAAAACAAGTCACGAGAGATAACCGACTTCTTTAAGGTGACAAGAAAGTAATAAAGTCTAGTCTAAATCATTTACAACCGTATTTCCTGTAGCCGGTGTACTGCTAGACTGTTCTCTTAATACGACATCACCTCTACATAATGGACATGTTCTATGATTTTCAAACCATGTATCTAAACAAGTTAAATGAAATACATGACCACAATTTTTTATTTTTCTAACGACGGATTGGTTATTTAAGGCACCTCTACATATTGTACAGGTATCATCTGCTCCATTATAAATACTTGTTTCACAACCATTATTTATTTCCTCTAGTGTTAAACCCTGTGGCATATTCCTGTTTAAATCTAAATTCGTAAATGTATTTGTTGCTGTTCCTGTAGAGGCCGAAGCTCTATTAGAAGTAGGGCGATTTCTTTGTATTCTATCAATTAATGTATTGAGTCTTTGACTTACATTTGATATTCTTGGTTCAAAAAATGTGAATTCTATACTATCAGGTGTACTTGTGTTGGTTTGATTTACTAGAGATTCTGATAAGGATAAGCTATTTAAAATATTTCTAGCAATAGGAGACATTCCTTCTATCTCTACATTATCAAGTCGTTCACTAGATTCACTTCGTTCACTTCGTTCACTAGATTCATCACGACCACTACGTCTATTTCTGATATTAGTTCTTGGTAATGTGTTATTACGATTTCTTCTAGTAGTTCTTGAATTATTTCTTTCTACAGTCAAACTGGGAGTTCTTCTATTTACACTAGTAGAATTAATGTATTCATTTTCTGTAAAAAGTGGTGTGTAAGGATTAAGTCTTTGTGATTCCCTTAACTGTTCATTAATTAAATTATATTGGCGTATTTCGCTTAATTCATTTCTCAATTCATCTATACAGTCATATAAATGAAGTATATGTTCATACGTGTTGGACATATAGTAATTATTTATATGATTTTTATTTAAGAAAATAACCCTAAATAAATTAATTATAGCTTAGCATGGAGTATAAAAATAAAGGTTTAACAGGCCTTGTAAACTTAGGGAATACATGTTTTATGAACTCAGCTATTCAGTGTCTTAGTAATACTATTAAATTAACCGATTATTTTAATACCAAAGATTTTGCTAATGACATCAATAAAAATTACAAGCATATTCAACTAGCATATCAGTGGCATAGATTGTTAAAGGGAATTTGGGAATCTAACTGTATTGTTTCCCCAACTAGTTTCCATAAAACAGTTAGAGAACTTTCAGAAGAAATGGGCTACATAAATTTTACGGGATTTAATCAAAACGATACACAAGAATTCCTTATTTTAATGATTGACACATTACACGAGTCATTAGCTAGAGAAGTTAAGATAACAATTAGTGGTAAAGTAAAAAATAAACAAGATAAAATGGCACTTAGTGCAATGAAAAATTGGAAAACCCATTTTAAAGGTTCTTATTCTAAAATTATTGAATTATTCTATGGTCAACTTGTCAGCTCTATATATACTATGGATGACGAATTATTATCAGAATCTTTTGACCCAATATGTATGTTTGATTTACCCTTACCACAAAAAGAAAAAGAAGCATCCCCTATAACTCTTTATGATTGCTTTGACCTTTATACAGACGGTGAGGTTTTGGACGGCGATAATCAATACAAAAATGACAAAACTGGTGAACATATAGATGCCAAAAAAAAGATTCAGATATGGACATTTCCTGAAATTCTAATTATTAGTTTAAAAAGGTTTAGTGTAAATGGTTTTAGACTAACTAAACGTAATGATACTGTAGATATTCCAATTGATAATTTAGATTTATCTAAATATTGTGTAGGATATACCAAAAATAAGTCAAAATATGAGTTGTACGGTATTTGTAATCATTCAGGAGGTTTAGGAGGTGGTCATTATTTTGCCTTTTGTAAAAATCCTAATGGCAATTGGTATAGTTATAACGATAATTTTGTAAAGAAAATGGACTCAGAATCAGTGATTACCAATATGGCTTATGTATTATTTTATAAACGTAAGTAAAAAATAAAAATGTTATAAATATTATATAATGGCTAACATATCAAGAAATAACGCTAGTATATTAATGATAGTATCAATATTAATTATTATCTTTATACTTGTAGTTTTTTTTGTAGTATCTGAGAATAATTTTTACGCACCAGTACAAGAACAGGAGCAAGAGGAAGATAATATTTTAGAAGAAACTTCACATACAAGCTATAATAACAACCGAAAACAGGTTTTTAATCTTCCAAGTAATGAGTACACATACAATGAAGCAAGAGCTGCTTGTAAGGCTCACGGTGGTGATTTAGCAACTCTTGAACAAATGATTGAAGCACACAAACGTGGTGCTAATTGGTGTAATTATGGTTGGTCGGAAAATCAGATGGCACTTTACCCAACACAGGTAGAGTCATATAACAAACTTCAAGAAGACCCGAAAAGGGCTGGAGAATGTGGTACACCAGGTGTTAATGGTGGTTATTTTGAAAACCCCGATTTAAGATTTGGTGCTAATTGCTATGCCGTTAAACCCGAACCCAAAAATGACGAAATTCCAAAGGACGATGTATCAGATTACACTATTGACCCATTAGCTGTTCACATTGCTAAATATGAGGACACTCTTGATTCAATTGAAGTTTCACCATTCAGTAGTGATAGATGGTCATACTATCAACCCGACTCAGCTTAATCAGTTAAGGATAAATTGATTTAAATTTACTTAAACACAATTCTTTATTTTTATTTAGAACTATGGAATCACTAAATCCCATTCAAAAATTAATATATAGTTTAGCACAAAGAGTTTTTGAGTGTGTAGGTCCAGGACACAATGAACAAATTTACCAAAAAGCCTTAATGTACGAATTGAATATTCAGGGATTTAATGTCGATATGGAATATCACTGCGATGTAGTTTATATAGATACACTGGGAAATCGGCACAATCTTGTATCAGAAAGAATAGACCTTTTTATTCATAAGAATATCGGCAAAAATATAGATAAAAATATAATTTTAGAGCTAAAGGCCGTATCTAAAAACATGAGTTCTATTGAGTTAACACAGGTTAACAAATACCTAAGAGAGTTAAAAAAGAAAGAAATCGAAGTTGATTATGGTATTTTGATTAATTTTCCACAACCAACATCAAAAAGCTGTAGTACAAATATAGAATTTATAGTTATTTAACATTTAAGAAATTGCTGGGGGGAGCCATCTCTTACAGCACCACCATAATTAATATTACTGTTTTTACTTGCTGATGAGCGATATTTTGCTAGACTTTTCTTTCTTTTTTTACGAGACTTTCTTGATACACTTTTAGCAAGAGCACTTTTTTTATGTTTTTTAAGAAGCTTTCTAAGTTCCTTTTTGAATAAGCTTAAATTAGTACCTCTACGTCTACTTTTACTTACCATTATATATTAAGGTTAGATTATTTTTTCATGTCTACATTTTTTATAATTAGGTCCATAAGTTCATTTGTATCTAGATTATTAGAAACAGGGATACCACATGATTGTAAATCATTTTTTAATTCTCTAGTAAAAGTGAGAAATTCAGATCCATACATAGTAAAGAAATAATCAATAATTTCGTGTTTTTTAGGCATAATGATTAAAAGTAATTATAACTTAATTAGGATATACATTTTAAAAATATTTAAAATCATTAGAAATTACGCGTATTTTTGAAAACAAAATAGCAGAATTTTAGGAAGAAAAGGTCATCATCTACTTTAAGCGACAAATTATTTTCGTACAGTATCCCTTTCAAATTTCTATACTGGCTTTCTAGTTTATCACAAACCGTAAAACCGTTATCGTTTAAACAAGATGATAGGAAATTTATAAACTGTATTTTATCAGACATTTACTAAAAAAAAGAATATTAGAGTTTATAGTAATCTTATAATTTTTTTTTCCTAAAGGAACGACGTCCAGGCTTTCGTTTTTTTATTACATAATCAGTTTTCCTATTTTTCTCACGATAAGTTGATATATGTTTTATTAAGGTATTAACAGTTTCTCTATTAGATATTTTTTCATTGAGGGCCATTTTTACTATATCAAGTGTTAGATTTGGAAGTACCTTATTTTGTTGACAAACTAGCCCTAAATCTTTACTTACTGTTAGCATTTTATTATCAAGTTTTTTTTTACATATATCAGTAACTAATCGCTCTTCGTAAATACCTCTTTTTTTTCTCAATTCAGTAGTTCTACTATTCAATTGCTCTATTTCTTTATCAAGCTCTAAATAATTTTTTATATTGTTAACAAGTTCTGAATTATTTGCCATTTATGTATACATATATTTATATTTTTTTAAGAATTTGGCGAAGCAAAATTAAGAAAATCAATAAGGCCAAAATGAAAGTAAGCAGAAATAGTACGGTGGTGACTAAAAAATAAGGATAAAGTTGTTTGTAAGTATATTTAACCAACGGGTCCACAACATTTTTTTTAATTTTATCCATATTTTCAGGTTCTTTTATTTCGACTATTATTTTTTCGATAATCTTGTTGGTTAATTTTTTTATTAGCATTTAAGAG
>MDTG01347488.1_pt1 | contig 12187 bp, 10 predicted proteins | sample 811421 | NCBI WGS metagenome assembly MDTG01 (sample SAMN05326645, study PRJNA326480) | marine metagenome | isolation source: seawater | place: Pacific Ocean: South East | collected 2011
CTCCGTCTGCTCGGCGAGGTCCACGTGCACCCAGCGCACGTCCGAGGGGATGCGCTCTTCCGGCGCGGTCTCGCGCGCGAGCCGCACCGCGTCGCGCCGCACGGCGAGGCCGCCCTCGCCGACGAGGTAGGTCACGCCGTCGCGCTCGAGGGTCTCGCGCACGGAGAAGCGCGCGTGCTTCTCGGCGACGCCGACCTCGCGCACGCCATCTTCCTCGACGCGGTAGAGAGGCCGGTCCTCGCCGTAGACGAAGGCGAGCGGCAGCGTGGTCTCCTCGTCCAGGTGGCTGCCGACCATGGGCGGCGTCTCGAGCTCCTCGAGCTCGTCCGTCGCCACGTAGTGGCCGCGCACCGTGCGCTGCCAGCCGTCCTGCTCGACCCGGTCGAGGGCGACGAAGAAGTCGCCGACCATCGCCTGCTGCACGACCTCGGGGAAGCTCGGCTCCTCGTCGCCGCCGGCGGAGGCGGCGCCCTCGGCCGACGCGAGCTCCTCGACGTTCGGGATGCGGAAGAAGCGGAGCGCCCCGTCGCGGCGCCCGACGGCCGCGTAGCGGTAGGGCATGGGCCCGGTGAAGTCGGCGGGCTTCTGGTCGCGCTCCTCGGGGTTCGCGTCCACCTCGAAGCCGTCGCTCGTGCAGACCACGCCGAGCGTCGTCCGGTACCAGCGCCCGTTCCGGCAGCCCTCGCCGTAGGCGCGCCCCTCGATGGGGATCGCGCGGCCGCGGCGCACCACGCCCTGGATCTCCGGGCGGCGCGCCGGGCGCTCGTAGACGGGCGCGTTGAACTGGTAGGCGCGGGCGATCAGCGCCGTGCGCTCCGGCGTCTCCGGCTCGCTCCACGCGCCGGGCAGGGCCGGTCGGCGGAGGCGGAGCGCGGGCGCGTCCTCGTCCCCGGTCTCTTCGGTCGCCTCCGCGGGCGCCGTGGCCTCCGGGAGCTCCGCGGCGAGCGCCGCCAGATCGTCGGCCGCCCGCTCGTTCGACGCCTCCTCGGCGGCCGGGCCGTCGCCCCCGAAGTAGAGGACGCCGCCCACGCCCCCTCCGACGAGGGTCACGCTTCCGAGCCCGAGGAGCAGCCAACGCACGCTTTCCCTTGTGGCGCAGGCCGTTTGCGATCGCAAGAAGACGGCCCGCGCGGACGGCTTTCTTGCCCGAGGGGCTCAACCCCCTCAATACGTAGGCGTGACCAAGCAGTTCCGACCCTCCGATCTCGCCACGCTGGTGGTTCACGCCGGCGAAGAGCGAGACGGCGGGGGCCTCGTGCCGCCCATCCATCGCAGCTCGACCTACGAGCTCGGTGAGCCCGAGACCTTCGACGACATCCGCTACATCCGCCTGAACAACACGCCGACGCAGAAGGCCGTCGAGCGCAAGCTGGGCGCGCTCGAGGAGGGCACGGCGCTCGTGACGCCCTCGGGGACCGCCGCCGTCTGGCTGGCCATCGCCGCCTCCGTCGGGCCCGGCGACCGCATCCTCGCCCCCGTCCGCGTCTACGGCGGGACGCGCAAGATCCTCGACCACCTCGCCGAGCGCGAGGGCGTCGAGGTGCGCTACGTGGACCTCGAGAAGCCCGACACCTGGGCCGAGGCGCTGAGCGAGACGACGCGCGCCTTCTACATGGAGTCCATCGCGAACCCCTGGATGAGCGTGCCGCCCCTCGACCAGGTGGTCGCCTTCTGCCGGGAGCACGGGCTCGTCAGCCTCGTCGACAACACGCTCGCCACGCCGGCGCTCTTCCGCCCGCGCCCCTTCGGCATCGACATCTCCATCCACAGCGCCTCCAAGCACCTCAACGGCCACACGGACGTGGTGCTCGGCGCCGTGATCGCCGACGCGGAGCGGGGCCTGGCCATCCGCAAGCTCGCGAACAAGCTCGGCGTCTGCCCGGACCCGGAGCCCTGCTTCTTGCTCAACCGTGGGATGAAGACGCTCCCGCTCCGCGTGTCGGCCCAGTGCGCGGGGGCGCTGGCGCTCGCGCAGGCGCTCGACGCACACGCGGACGTGGAGACCGTCCACTACGCGGGGCTCGAGGCGGACCCGAGCCACGGGCGCGCGGCGGCCTGGTTCGGTGGCTTCGGGACGATGCTCAGCTTCGTGCCGAGCGGTGGCAAGGAGCGGGCGCAGGCGCTGATCCGCGCGCTCCGCTACCCGGTCGAGGCGCCGAGCCTCGGCGGGGTCGAGACGCTGATCTGCCGGCCGGCCACGACCTCGCACGCCGGCCTCCCGGCCGAGCTCCGCGAGGAGATGGGCGTGCCCGACGCGATGATCCGCGTGTCCGTGGGCGTGGAGCGCCCCGAGGACCTGATCGCCGACTTCGAGCAGGCCCTGAAGGCCAGCGCCAGCATGAGCGCCGCGTAAGGGCCGACCTTCCGGTCGTGCGGCGATCCGCCGTCCGCTCTCCGCGGCCGCTCGATCTCGCCGGTCCGCGCCGCGTTCGCGGAGAGCCGGAGCGGTGAGCTCCGACGGTGCCGGGGCGCGAGCCTCCGCGCCGGGCCCTCGTTCTCGCCGACGAAACGAGGGGGCTCCAGCCCCCAGGCGTCCTGCGGACCCCCCCAGGCGTCCTGCGGACCCCGCCAGGCGTCCTGCGGACCCCACCAGGCGTCCTGCGGACATCGGGGGGCTTCGGGGGCGTCCGGCGGCGCGGGGGGAGGGGGCTGGAGACGGCGGAATACGCCATGATGACGTGTGCTTGCGTCGGTGTGTGGGGCTCCGCTGCGCCGGTGAGATGTCCTGAAAGTTGAACTTGACGTCAAGTTCAATTTCTCGCGCTCGTGACCCCCTCGAGGCCATGCGTTCGCGTCGCGGCCGGTCGTGGCGCGGCGACGCGTGCGAGGGTAGCTGGTGCCGAGGTCAATCCTTCGGGGGGAGGGAGGCTTCGGCGCGGAGGCGCTCGAGCTCGTCCTCGCTCAACACGCTGATGCGGGCGCTACCGTCGGGGAGGTGGAGGCCGACCCGGAACCGCGCGCCCATGGGCTCGACCGTCCAGCTGCCTGCCACGGCGATGTCGAGCGCGAGCTGGCGGAGCCGAGGAGGCAGGGCGCTGGGCGAGTGGGCCACATCCACCCTCTCGAGGGGACGCGCGCCCGGGAGCTCCTCGGCGAGCCAGCTCTGGAGCGCGTTGCCCAGCGCTTCGCCGGGGGGCCCCGCGGCCGGCGCATCCGCCTCCTCCGTGCTCACCAGCCGCCCCGCGCCCCCGGGCACGACCCTGCTCGTCGTGTAGATCTGCGTGGCTTCGTCGTCGGGTCGCTCCCCCCCGCGCACCACCTCGAGCTCGTGCAGCGTCAACGGGGCTCCGAGGGCCTGGGCCAGCGCCGCGGGCAGGCGCGACAGGGTGGCCTCCCCGCTCTCGCACGCGATGCCGACCCGCTCGCCCGCTCGCCAGAGATACAGCCGCCCGACGTCCCGCTCTCGCGGGGTCTCGACGACCCGGCAGCCGAGTCGCCCGAGAGCGTCGCGCAGCGTCGCCGCCGGCTCCTCCATCGGAGCGAGGATGAACCAGCCCTTCACGCGCCTCTCCGGCATCTCCCGAGCCTACCCCGGCGGCGTCGCGATGAGGCAGGCGGCGTCGCGGCGAGCGGCGCAGGTGTGCGGAATCATGGGCGAAGGGCCGGTAGCAGGTGTGAGGTCGCCCAAAACGTTTCGGGCCCTAAACATTCGCCTTCAATTGATTACACGGCCGAAACCACCATGAAATCTTTGCGGAATCGGGGATTTTCGCCTCGGCTGCGCAGGAATCGTTCAGGAATTCGTTTCCTATATCGCTTGATTTATCGCGAATGGGCGCTATGGGTGGGCCCCGTGACTCCAGATCATACGGACACAAATCTTTCGACTCCCAACCTTTCTGGCGCCAAGGTCCAGAAGTTCGGCGGCTCCTCGCTCGCGACCCCCGAGAAGATCGGGAAGGTCGCCGACCGCATCGCCGCCGACCGCCGCGCGGGCCACGACGTCGTGGTCGTCGCCTCGGCCATGGGTGGCCGCACGGACGCCCTGGTGCAGCTCGCCGACGCCGTGACGGACTCCAGCCCGCCCGCCCGCGAGCTCGACGCCCTGCTCTCCACCGGAGAGAGCGTCTCGACCGCCCTGCTCGCCATGGCCCTCGAGGACCGCGGCGTCCCCGCCGCCTCCATGCGCGGCTGGCAGGCCGGCATCCGCACCGAGGGCCCGCACGGCCACGCCCGCATCGCCGGCGTCGAGACCAGCGCCCTCCGCGCCGAGCTCGAAGCCGGCCGCGTCCCGGTCGTCTGCGGCTTCCAGGGCATCGACGCCGACGGCGCCATCCAGACCCTCGGCCGCGGCGGCTCGGACACCAGCGCCGTCGCCATCGCCCACGCCCTCGGCGCCACCTGCGAGATCTACTCGGACGTCCCCGGCGTCTTCAGCGCCGACCCCCGCGACGTCCCGAACGCCGCCCTCGTCGACCACGTCCGCTACGACGAGATGCTCGCCTACGCCCAGCAGGGCGCGAAGGTCCTCAACGAGGACGCCGTCGCCTACGCGCAGCAGATGGACGTCACCATCCACGCCCGCGCCACCTTCCTCCACGAGGAGGGCACGCGCGTGAACGCCGAGGCCCCGCTCTCGGTCGTCACCGGCGTCGCCAGCCGCAAGCTCGCCTACCGCATCGCCGGCAACGCGGGCGTCGTCGAGGGGCTCGCCAAGGAGCACCACCTGGTCGCCCGCCGCGCGGAAGACGGCCCGCACGAGGCCGCCGTCGTCCTCCACGAGGGCGCCACCGCCGAAGACCTCCTCGGCGTCACCGTCAGCGGCCCCATCGCCACCGTCTCCCTCGTCGGCCACCGCGTCGGCGAGCTCGAGACCCTCGGCAAGGGCGAGCTCGAGAAGGCCGGCATCCCCGTCGAGGCCGTCTTCCTCTCCGACTGCGCCCTCACCTTCGTCATCCCCCACGGCGAGCCCAAGCGCGCCTCCCGCGTGCTCCACGCCGGCTTCATCGAGGGGGCCCTCGGCGCCGCCCTCGACGCCCGCCTCGGCGGCCGCAGCGGCTCCAAGCGCCTCCATGCCTGAGGCCGACGCGAAGCCGCGCGTGCGCTTCCGGGCGCCGACGGCGAAGGACGGCAAGCGCGTCTGGGAGATGGTCCACGAGGCCGGCACCCTCGATCGAAACAGCGCTTACCTGTACATTCTCCTCTGCGACCAGTTCAGCGAGACCTGCGCCATCGCCGAGATGGAGGGCGAAGACGGGTCGATGGAGGCCGTCGGCTTCCTCACCGGGTTGATTCCACCGAAGAAGCCCGACACCTTCTTCGTCTGGCAGGTCGCCACGCTCCCCGCCGCGCGCGGGCAGGGTGTGGCGGGCCGGATGATCCGCGAGATCCTCTCGCGGCCCGTCTGCTCCGAGGTGAACCACCTCGAGGCGACGGTCGGCCCGAGCAACACGGCCTCCGACCGGCTCTTCCGCGGCTTCGCCCGCCGCGTGGAGGCCGAGGTGGTCGTCAGCGAGGGCTACCCGGAAGACGTCTTCCCCCAGCCCGACCCCTCGACCGTCGAGACCCACGCCCACGAGGCCGAGCCGCTCTACCGCATCGGCCCCTTCACCCCCCTGAGCCGCGCCGCCTCCTGAGCCGCGTCGCACCCCGAGCCGCCCCCTTCACCCCTTTCCCCTTCCGCGAGGTACGCATGTCCACCGTTTCCCCCATCTTCGAGCACCTCGAGTCCGAGGTCCGCGGCTACTGCCGCTCCTTCCCCACCACCTTCACCCACGCGACCGGCGCGCGGATGAAGGACGCCGACGGCGTCGAGTACATCGACTTCTTCGCCGGCGCCGGCGCCCTGAACTACGGCCACAACCGGCCGGAGCTGAAGAAGGCGCTGCTCGAGTACCTGGCCGAGGACCGGGTCATCCACACGCTCGACATGCACACGGAGGCCAAGGCGGCGTTCCTCGAGACCTTCGAGGAGGTCGTCCTGAAGCCCCGCGGCATGGACATGAAGGCCATGTTCCCGGGCCCGACGGGCACCAACGCCGTCGAGGCGGCGCTCAAGCTCGCCCGCAAGGTCACCGGCCGCCCGAACGTCGTCGGCTTCACCAACGGCTTCCACGGCATGACCCTCGGCTCGCTCGCCGTCACCGGCAACGCCGGCAAGCGCGCCGGCGCGGGCATCCCGCTCTCGCACGCGACCGCGCTCCCCTTCGACGGCTACGAGGGCAGCGTCGACAGCCTCGACCTCTTCGAGGCCATGCTCGACGACGGCTCGAGCGGCCTCGACAAGCCCGCCGCCGTGATCCTCGAGACCGTGCAGGCCGAGGGCGGCGTGAACGTGGCGAGCGTCGAGTGGCTGAAGCGCCTCCGCGCGATCACCGAGAAGCACGGCGTGCTCCTCATCGCCGACGACATCCAGGTCGGCTGCGGCCGCACCGGCGCCTTCTTCAGCTTCGAGCGCGCCGGCATCCAGCCCGACATCATCACGCTCTCGAAGTCCCTCAGCGGCTTCGGTCTGCCCTTCGCGCTCACCATCTTCCGGCGCGACCTCGACGTCTGGAGCCCGGGCGAGCACAACGGCACCTTCCGCGGCTTCAACCTCGCCATGGTGACGGCGCGCGCCGCCCTCGAGCACTTCTGGCGCGACGACAGCTTCGCGAAGGAGACGCGCGAGAAGGCCGAGCTCGCCGCCGAGCGCATCGCGACCATCGCCAACCGGCACGAGCGCTTCGTGCACGAGACGCGCGGCCTCGGCCTCATCCAGGGCCTGGCCTGCACCAGCGGCGACTTCGCCGACCTCGTGACCGAGCAGGCGTTCCAGCGCGGCCTGATCATCGAGACGGCCGGCGCCGACGGCGACGTGGTCAAGCTCCTCCCGCCCCTCGCCATCCCGCGCGAGGACCTCGAGAAGGGCCTCGACATCCTCGAGGCCGCCTTCGACGCCGCCGCGCGGAAGATGCGCGCCGACGACGAGGACGAGGCCTCGACCAGCGGCTCGGGCATGGACCCGGTCGTGCACGCCGGCGCCGATCGCGGCGACAAGATGGAGCTCTGAGCATGATCCTCGTCAAGCTCGACGACGTCGCCGGGAGCGATCTCGACGTCCACGGGGAGGGCTGGAACAGCCGGCGCCTCCTCCTCAAGGACGCGAAGATGGGCTTCAGCCTCCACGACACCCTCATCCACGAGGGCGCGGAGCTGCACCTCCACTACAAGAACCACCTCGAGGCGGTCTACTGCATCGAGGGCACGGGCTCGATCGAGGACCTGGCCAAGGGCGAGACGCACCCGATCGCGCCGGGCACGGTCTACGCGCTCGACCAGCACGACGAGCACATCCTCCGCGCCCAGACGCAGATGCGCATGGTGTGCGTCTTCAACCCGCCGGTCACCGGCAAGGAGACGCACGGGCCCGACGGCTCCTACGAGCTCGTCGAGGACTGACCCCCGCGCATCGTCGACGCGACGCCTCGTCCCCTTCGTGGTGGGCGAGGCGTCGGCGTTTGACGCTCCGCTTCGACGCCCCGCTTCGACGCGCTTCGGCACACCGTTCGACGCGCCCTCGCTCCAAGCCACCGTTCGACGCCACCGCTCCAAGCCACCGTTCGACGCCACCGCTCGACGCCACGACGCCACCGCGACGCGCTCCCCTTTCACGCCACACCCCGGGCGGACCCATGGTCGCTGCCAGCTTTCTCTTCTTCCTGCTCGCCTTCACCGTCATCGGCATCGCCTCCGTCAAGGGCAAGGAGGCCGACACGCCGGAGGACTACCTCGTCGCGAACCGGAACGTGAAGCCGGGCCTCGCGGCGCTCTCGGCGGTCGCCACGAACAACAGCGGCTTCATGTTCGTCGGGCTGATCGGCTTCGCCTACGGCTACGGCGTGCAGGCCGTCTGGCTCCACGCGGGCTGGGTCGCCGGCGACATCCTCGTCTGGATCCGCGCGCACCGGGTCGTGCGCGAGCGCTCCGGGGACCTCGAGGTCTCGAGCGTGCCCGCGCTCCTCGCCACCGACGACCAGGGCCGCCTCGACCGCGTGCTCGCCACCGTCGCCGGCCTGCTCACCTTCTTCTTCCTCGCCGGCTACGCGGCGGCCCAGCTCAACGCCGGCAGCACGGCGCTCCACACGCTCTTCGACTGGGACCTCCGCGTCGGCGCGATCCTCGGCGCGATCATCGTCGTGCTCTACTCGTTCAGCGGCGGCATCCGCGCGTCGATCTGGACGGACGTCGCGCAGGCGATCGTCATGCTCATCGCCATGGTCGTGCTCCTCGGCTCGGCCATGGCGAAGATCCCGCTGACCGAGATCGGCCAGGCGCTCCGCGCCGAGGACCCGATGCTCGTCCAGTGGGTCCCCGACGACCTCACCTTCGGCCTCTCGCTCTACGTGCTCGGCTTCGTCTTCGGCGGGCTCGGCATCCTCGGGCAGCCGCACATCCTCGTGCGGAGCATGTCCGTGAACGACCCGAAGAACATGGGCCGCGCGCGGAACGCCTACTTCCTCTGGTACATCCCCTTCAGCGTCGCCGCCGTGCTCGTCGGCCTCTACGCGCGCCTGCTCGTGCCCGACCTCGAGTCCATGGCCGCCGTGGAGCTGGTCGAGCCGGCCGAGCTCGCGCTCCCGGAGCTCGCCTCGCGCCTGCTGCCCGACGTGCTCGTCGGGCTCTCGCTGGCGGGCCTCTTCTCGGCGACCATGTCCACGGCCGACTCGCAGATCCTGAGCTGCTCGGCCGCGGTCACGCAGGACATCGCGCCGCGCTGGAAGAACAGCTACCTCGCCTCGAAGATCGCCACCGTCACCGTCACCGGGCTCGCGCTCACGGTCGCGCTCACGGCGAACGAGGGCGTCTTCAGCCTGGTGCTGATCGCCTGGTCGGCGCTCGGCGCGACGCTCGGGCCGCTGATGATCCTGCGCCTCGCGGGGCGGCCCATCCGCACGGGCGTCGCCATCCTGATGATGGGCTCGGGGCTGGCGACGGTGATCATCTGGGACGCGCTCGGGCACAGCGGCGCCATGTTCAAGCTGCTCCCGGGCATGGCCGTGCCCTTCCTGATCTACGGGCTCAGCCCGCTGATCACGCGCGACCGCGGCCACCCGAAGAAGAAGCATCCGGACGCCGCCGAGGCCGCGAAGGGCGAGCCCGACGCCGAGGCCGCCGCCGCCGAGTGACGCGACGCGGTCGGCCCACGCTCGCTTCGAGCGCGACGCGGCCGGTCTCCCCCGGCGCCCCCGGGTGACCGGCGTGGTCGACTCGTTTCGAGCGTGACGCGCCCGGTCGTGCTAGCGCCGCGTCCCCACCGGCCCGCGCCGGCGTCCCCTCTACCTCACTCCCCCTCACCCCCCCGGCTCCCCCATCATGGATCTGCGCACGGTCGCGGAGGTCTTCCTCCCGCTCCTCGCCGTCACCAACATCCTCCCGGTCCTCCCGGTCATCCTCTCCACCACGGAGACGCAGGCCCGCTCCGTCCGTCGCGAGACGCTCCGGTTGGCCTTCGCGACCTCGACCGGCGTCGGCTTCGTCTTCCTGCTCCTCGGCGGCCCGGCGCTCACGGCCTGGGGCCTCACCACCGAGGACCTCCGCATCGCCGGCGGCCTGACGCTCCTCGTCTTCGCGATCTACGACATGCTCTTCTCGCGCGCCGAGCGGAAGCAGCGCGTGCAGGACGACGACGAGGCGCTCCGCGACAGCCTCCACGGCGACGAGGACGAGACCGACGTGGGCATCGTGCCCCTCGGCGTGCCCATCCTCCTCGGCCCCGCGGCCATGACCGCGCTGCTGGTCTTCGCCGAGACGCACGGGCGCCTCGAGGTGTCGATCGCCTTCCTCGGCAACGCGCTGATCAACGGCGCGCTCCTCTTCAACGCCGACCTCGTGCGGCGCCTCGTCGGGCGCCCCTTCATCCGCGCGACCGGCAAGGTGATGGGCGTCGTCCTCGCCACCCTCGCCGTGTCGATGATCCGCGTGGGGCTCACGAAGCTGATCGAGGGCGGCTGAGGGCCGGCCGAGGGCGGGGCCAGCGCGGCCCGAGCGCTGGCCGAGCGCAGCCCGAACGCGGCCCGAGCGCAGCCCGAGCGCAGCCCGAACGAGAAGACCCGCGCAGCATCGCCGCGCGGGTCCAGCAGCCGCCGAGCGGCGCGCGCTCAGCTCTTCTGCTTGGCGTCGATCTTCTCGCGGATGCGCTTCAGCTCCACCTCGAGCTCGCCGAGCGTGGTGCGCACCTCGTCGGTGATCTGATCGCCGAGCTTGCCGGCCTTCGTCTCGGCCTCCTGGCTGAGCTTCTCGATGCGCGTGTCGAGCTTCTCGAAGGCGTCGCGCGCGTCCATGCCCGCCAGGTGGAGCTTGAGCTTGAGCTCGTCGCGGGCGCGGAGGATGTCGTTCCAGAGCTTGTTCTCGGACATGGTGTTCTCTCTCGGTCCTGCGGGGAGCGGTCCCGGCGCCAGGCGCCATGCCCTGCGCCGACCGCTCGTCGTCGTGCCCCTCGGATGAGCAAGAGCCGTACCTCTCTGGCGTCGGCGAGCGCCGAGCCCGGCGCCCCGGGACGAAACGCCCCAGCCGGGCCCGCCCGAGACACCGGCCCTTCGATGAGGCTGCAGCTCGCCGCTCTGCCCGAAAGGGCCGCGCGCAACACGTGCGCGAGGTCCCGGTTCGGCGCGATCACTCTGCGCGTGCGTCGATCCAGGCGAGCAGCGCCGGCCCGTCGAGAGGCCGGTCGCTCATCGCCGCGAGGACGTCCTCCGGATCGCCGCCGGCCCGGAGGTGCGCGACGGCGCGCTCGAGGGCCCGCGGGTCGGCCTCGAGGCTGGCGGCCACCATGGCGTAGCTCTGGTGGTAGGCGAGCAGCGCGCTCTGCCGGTCGTCGATGACGACGAAGCTCCCCTCGAGGCTCGGAAAGGGGATGTAGGTGCGCTCCCGGGCGAGGAGCGCGAGGGAGCGCGCGCGGGCCGGGAGCTCCCGCTCCTCGAGCAGCTGCGCGGTGCCCTCCTGGAGCCAGAGCGGCGCCCGGGGCGCGACCTCCCCGAGCTGCGCGTGGAGGCTCTCGTGGCGGAGCGTGGCGCGCGCCGCCGGGCGGAGCTCCGCGCCCGCGAAGGGCTCGGGCGGGAGGTGCATCGCGCCGTCGAAGAGCGCGCCGCTCCAGGCCGGGCCGCAGGTCGCCGCGCGGAACGCGGCCCGGTCCGGGTAGACGATGGCGACCAGCTCCGCGCGGCGCGGCGTGCCCAGCAGCCGGGCGGCATCGTCCAGGGCCTCGAGGAGCGTCCGGTGGATCTCGGCCGCGCGCGCCTCCTCCAGCGCGTGGTGGAGCGTGACGCCGTCCCGGGTGGTCGCCTCGAGCCGGCGCAGGGCCTCCACGCGCGCCTCGACCCGCGGCGTCATGGCGGCCGCCCACTCGTCGTCGGACATCACCGCCCGGTAGGCGACGAGCGCGTCCCGAGCGTCCTCCGCGCGGCCCTCGCGCAGGCTCCGCGCGGCGTGGGCGACGGCGATGGCCGGCTCCTCCGGGTCCCGGGCGAAGGCCTCGGCGAGGGCGCCGGCGGGGGAGCGCCCGGCGGCGTCGTCGGCCAGGGCGCGGAGCACCGGCCCGAGCGGGGAGGGCGGGTCGCCTTCGAGTCCGTCGAGCTCGTCGGCCCAGCCTCGGGCCTCGCCCGGCGCGCCCCGCTGGAGCGCCCAGAGCCCGGCGACGAGGGCCCCGGCGCGCGCCAGGTCGAAGCCGTCCTGCAGGCGCCGCTCCGAGCGTGCCAGCGTCGCGACGGCGTCCGCATGACCCGCCGGCTCGGGCTGGAGGATCGCCACCAGCGCCGCCCGCGTCTCCCCGCGCACCTCGCCGCCCCGGAGCAGGCCGAGGGCCCGGTCCGAGAGCTCGTCGCGCACCGGCCGCACCACCTCGCCGAGGTCGCGGGCGCGCGGCGGCTCGCTCGTCGCGACGCTGCAGCCCGGGAGGCGCATGGCGACGCGGGCCGTCGGGGAGCGGAGCACGACCGGCTCCGGCGGCGCGGGCGGGGTGAGCGCGGCGACGGAGTCGTCCGGCGCGCCGGGCGACGCCGGCGCGGGCTCCCAGGGCGACACGGCGCGCGACGCGGCCCACGCGCCGGCCGCGGCGGCGAGAGCGAGCCACATCAGGAGGGGCGCGCGGCGCATGGCCTCAGTGTCGCGCGGCGGCGCGCATCGCGCCCGCCGGAGAAGGGGCGGGCCCTCGTTTCGCCGTCGCGGCGCGGCTCGCCGACGCGGCGGTCCGACGATCCCCGGCGAACCC